>Ga0307513_10008650_pt1 | contig 12969 bp, 13 predicted proteins | sample 15_EM_MG_FD_202174 | JGI IMG/M metagenome (GOLD analysis project Ga0307513, IMG submission 202174) | Populus trichocarpa ectomycorrhiza microbial communities from riparian zone in the Pacific Northwest, United States - 15_EM | ecosystem: Host-associated > Plants > Roots > Unclassified | place...
ACTCTCCAGCACGTCGAGCGTCTCGGGGTCGTAACGGCACGAAATGACTGTCGAGAAGCGACGGGTACGTACGTCTCGGTACAGCTCGGCAAGGTTGTTCTCCAGGAAGTGAACGACTCCGTTCGCGCCTATGGCGTGGATTCCGGCGACGTACAGGAACGTCCCGCGGCCGTCCAGTCGAGGAAGTCGCCCGAGGTAGCCGAAGTCACCCGCCGAACCGTCCTCATCCATCGGTGACCGGTACTCCTTCCCGGCTTGCTGATCCACCAAGTGCCAGGCTCGGTCCTTCTCAAACCGCAGGTTGTTATCACCCTCTAGGACCTGAGCCACGATGGGGGACAGTCGTGGGCCACAGACGACCACGAGGTTCTCGCGGTTCAGATTGACGATGCCCGTGGAGGGGATCACCTCGTACTGAGCCTCAAGCTTCATGCTGCTCAGCAGCTTGCGCAGGTGCTCGAAGTTGTCGAGGTCTTCCCTGGCGACGACGTCGCTGGGGTTCTGCTCGGGAGTCTTGCCCGCTTCGGGCTTGCCGCCGAGAGACACGGTCACCAGGTCCGTGCCGAAGAACGCCCGCTCCGGGGGCGGGCCGGCGGACGCTAGCTGGCCTACCCGGCCTCGGCTGACCCCGAGCCGTACGGCGATCTCAGCTTGGGTCATGCCGGAGGCCTGCGCCTCTTCGATGGCCTCGCGTCGGACGCGGGACAGCTCCAGTACCCAGCCTTGATACCTCGCCATCAGGTCGATTGCGGCTTTGGCTCGGTCGACTGGGTCAGCGATCCCAGACACCTGCTCCATGTCCTCGTGCACGACTCTCCGATCGTCGCCTAGGGGGGCTAGCGAACTGTATCGCGAGAGGGGGTTGCGCGCAGCCTCGGGTTTGCCTACGGTACCTAACAAGCGAGACGGCAACCCCCCCTAAGCAAGTCGGGGTGAGTCTGTCTTGACTACTTGACCTGCATCAACGCCCGGAGGAAAGCCCGCAGGGGTGAGTACGAAGGAAGCGTCAGTTGTTTGAGAACTCAACAGTGTGCCTGAGGTAGCCGCTCCACCTCTGCAAGCAAGAGGGCGGCGTGCGCGGGTTCTGTCCCCGCGTGCGGTACAGCGCGACTGACCTTTCCGCAGCTCAGTGGCTGCGGGCCGGTTGCCTCCGCTGCTCGTCTCGTACGAGCAGCGCTGAGGGGAGCCGGACATCCGACTTCAACGGCGCGCGGCCCCGGGTGGCTAGACCCGGGGCCGCTGTTTGGGCCGTTCCAACCTGCTAGGGAGAACACGACCCATGGTGCACATCGGTGCTGTTCAGGCGGTTGTTACCGCCGACGTTTTCAACCGCGAGCCGACGGCCACGGAGCTGGACGCGATCGACCGCGAAATGCCCGTCATCCAGGCGAACATCGAGCTGCTGGACGCGCAGATCATCACGCTCGACCGCATCCCCACCGAGCTGGACGCGCGGCGTATCCGCCGGGCCCACCGCAAGGTGCTGGCCGCTCGCCGCACGCTGGCGAACACCGCCGCGACGCAGGTTCCGGGGGTGGGAGCGTGAGCACCCCTCAGACTCTCGCCGCCGCTCATGCGGAGGTGAAGGCGGAGATCGCGCGGACCGACACCAAGACCGGTCTGTTGCTGGCGTTCGTCGGTGCGGTCCTCGCCGGATCGTGGACGGTCGCCAAGGACGTCCCCCTGATCCTCCCCACGTACGTCGCGGGTGGTGTCGGCATGGGGGTGCTGGTTGCGGCGGCTGGTCTGTTGCTGCGGTCGGTGCGTCCGAACCTGCGGGGCGGGCACGGCTTCCCGCTGTGGGCCACGCTCACCGCCGAACAGATCGCGGCCACGCTCTCAGAGGATCTGAGCGCGGACGTCGCGAATCTGTCCCGTATCGCGCTGGCCAAGTTCACCGGTCTGCGCCGTGCGGTCGACCTCACCATGACCGGCGGGGCGCTGCTCATCCTCGCCGCCCTGTTCGCCCTCGGGGGTGCCCGATGAGCAGCGTCAAGCTGACCCGCGTTCAGGTCGGGGTGCTGGCCGCCGCGTTCGTGCCGATGCTGGCCACGGGCGTATTCGGTGGGATCGGCACGTACAGCAACATCGGCCACTCCTACGGCCAGGGCACCGCGCTCGGAGCGCTCGCGGCCGGCGAGGGCGCGACCGCCGTGCTCGCCCTGGTCCTGTTGGGGCTGACCATGCTGGGACAGTCCTCCCCGCACATCGTGCGGGCGGGTCTGTGGGCGCTGCCGGCCGCCGCCGCCGTCATGGGCGCGATGGCCGCACCCGACGCCGGCCGCACCGTGATCTACGCCCTGACCCCCATGGGCATGTCCGTCTCTGCGGAGGGCATGGCCTTCCTCGCCCGGCGGATCGTCGTCCACACCGACGGCCGCGACGCGGAGAACGAGCGCCGCACCGCCGACCTGGTCCAGGCCCTCGCCTACCACCGCGCCCGCGCCGCACAGCACCCGAGCAACCGGGTCAAGAAGTGGTCGGAGCGCAAGTCGTGGCGGCTGGCCCGAAAGGTCGGCATCGGGGACACGGCGCTCGGATCGAGGCTCCTGGACGTCCAGCGCGACCGGATCACCGCCGGAGCGGACGCCGCACTCGCCTCCATGTTCAGCGCCCCCGCCCTCGATCCCGCACCGGCCGCGAATGCGGAGGAATCTACCGAGACCGCAAGGAAACGGTCTATGGCTGACCTGCCCGAATCGACGCCGGACCCGGTGGTGACGCTGACCCGACTGTCGGTGCCGGATCCGGTCGCGGTCGACCTGGGCAAGTCGATTCCTCCGCTCAAGCCGATTCCCGCGATCGGCGCCCCGACCACGGCGACCGCGCCGCGTCCCATCGCGGCTGAGTCGACCCGCCCGCGTGGCGCCACCGGTCGACTTCCCGAGGCCGCCCGATCGCCCCGGCCCAAGCGGACCCCGGCTCAACTGCTCGACGAGGCACGGCAGGTGACCGCCGGTTGGCCGGACGCGAAGGTCACCGCCGAGGGCATCCGCCGCGAGGTCCACACCTCGCCGGCCAACGCCCGCATGCTGCGGGACACGCTCCTCGCTGAACGCGCCGCCAAGGTCGCCTGATGTCCGGGGCCTACGGCAAGTGCTTCGACCCCACCGGCGCCCGCCACGGCATCCCCACCTACCCGTGGCGACTGGCCCCCGACGGACATGCAACCCGCCGCCAACTGAGGGCGCGCGGGTTGCGTCCGGGCGGTCAGCCGATACAAGCGCAGGTCATGCGGGTCAACCGGCGGGCCGGCGGCGTCCGCGTCGCCTACCTGTACCGCGAGGACCTGGCCAAGCCCGTGCGGCCGATGACGTCGCGCAAGTGGGGTGCGCTCGCGCTGGCGATGCTCGCCCGCCGCACCTGCCCCCGCTGCCGGATCGATGTCGGCTACTGCATCCCCACCTCGTACGGCATCTGCGGACTGTGCATCGCCACCGAGGAACAACCCGCTGCCTGACCTGCGGAAATCTTCGAGACGGAGACACGTGTGAAGACCACCGTGAGCACCCACAAGCTGCCCGGATACGGCGCCACCCTGCGCACCGTAAAGCGCCTCACCGACCAGGCCGTACGGGTCGTGAGCCGGTCGGTGCCCGGCCGGATGCCGAACATCGAGGTCACCCTGACCAACGCGCGCGGCCTGGCGGAACTCGCCGTTGCCGCCGAAATCGAGTTGGCCGGCCAGGTCGACAAGCGGGCCCGCGCCCGCGCTGAGCGGACCGCGAAGCGCCTCGCCCGTGAGGCCGCCGCCCGCGCCCTCCCGCGCCCGGACGGGTCGGTGTTGGTACTGGTCAACGTCGACCAGCACGCCAACGAGGCCGAGTTCGCCGTGACCCTCGTGCACGAGTTGGTGCACGCCATGCAGTTCAGCCGCAAAGACATCGTCGAACGCCTCACCCGCGACCTGCGCGACGCCTTCGGCATCGAGCGCCAGACCCGCCGCCAGGCCCGTGAACACCTGCACCTGCTTCAGCAGGAAGAGCACGAGGCGTACGGCCGCGAGTACCTCGCCAACCAGCTCGTTCCCTCCGCCGCCGCCTGAACCTCAGGAGACCAACTCCCATGACAGAGAACATCGTTCACCTGCGCAAGAGCGCCGAACCTCCGACCCTGGACGCGTCGGTGACCACCCTGACCGTGGTGCCCGACCCGCCCGCCGCTCCGCTGGTGCCGCTGTGGGTGCGCTCCGGCCGCGCCGTGAAGACCGCCGTCACGCACGAGCGGACCAAGACCGGCGCACGGGCGGTCGCCCGGCACAGCCTCTACGTGTGGGGCGGGGGCAGGATCGTGGCCCGCCGCACCTGGGACGGCCGTACCGGTGCCCGCTACGAACGCTTCCTGCGCGCAGCCGAGGCCGCGGGGAACATGGAACTGGCCGGCGAGTGGGAAGAGCGGTTGCAGCACTTCCGCGACGCCCGGCACCGCCGCCGCATGGACCTGCTCACCTCACCCATCGACGCGGCCAAGGGCGTCGCGGTCGGCACCGGTCTGGGTATCGGTTCGCTGGTCGCCCTCGGGGTCGTGCTGGCCATCGCCAACAAGGACATTGCCGACGTGATCACCCCGATCATGGCCGTGATCGAGTTCATCCGCCTGGTCATCACGATCGTGCAGGTGGTGTGGGGACCGGCACTGACGATCGGCCCGTTCCTGGCCCTGCTCGCGCTGTGGACGGTCGGCAGCAAGCAACAGGCCGCCCCTGCGTGGGCCCTGCCGGACAACATCCGCTCCGGCGAGGGAGAGCCCATCACGCCGTCGATCGTGGTCAAGGCCCTGCGTGACCTGGGGGTTCCGGCTCTGCGGGGCGCCATCAAGGAGATGGGCGACGCTGGCGCCTCGATGCTGGGTCCGATCCGGATCGCGGGATGCGGCGTGGAAGTCGACGTGACGCTTCCCTCGGGGGTGTCGACGAACGAGGTTCAGCAGCGGCGCCGCAAGCTCGCGGAGAACCTCACGAGGCATGAGCACGAGGTGTTCATCACCATCCCGCAGGCGGCCCGCACGGTGCGGCTGTGGGTGGCCGACTCCGGCGCTTTGGATGAGCCGATCGGCCCGTCTCCGCTGGTCACCGACGAGACGATGACCGCCGACTACGGCAAGGGCCGCGCCCCGTGGGGTCAGGACCTGCGCGGGGATGCCGCCGCGCTCAGCCTCTACCAGCGCCACCTCCTCATCACCGGTCTGTCGAACCAGGGCAAGACCGTCGCCCTGCGGTCGCTGGCCCTGTGGCTCGCACTGGACCGCTCGGTTGAGTTCCTGCTCGGCGACCTCAAGGGCGTCGGTGACTGGGCCATGTTCGACGGTCGCGCCCGAGTGCTGATCCAGGGACCCACGGATGAGCACGTGATCCAGGTGACTGAGATGGTGGAGGGCGCGGTGGAGGAGATGAACCGCCGGATCCAGGCCCCGCCCGGGACCGTCTTCCCCGCGCTGATCGTGCTGGTCGACGAAGCGCAGATGGCGTTCATGTGCCCGGCCAAGGACGAGGACAAGCGGCCGTACGGCGGCTCGAAGGCCAACTCCCGCTACTTCATGGCGGTCCGCAAGATTCACAACCAGGGGCGTGCGGTCAACGTCCTGATGTGGCAGGGCACCCAGGACCCCACCGACCAGAACCTGCCCAAGCTGGTCCGCGAGGGCGCCCACACCCGCGCCTCCCTCGCCCTCGGTACCGAGTCGCAGGCCCGCATGGCGCTGGGGGACAAGGCCGTCGACGGGGGCGCCGCGCCCAACATGCTGCGCCCCGGCCTGGATCAGGGAACTTTGGTCGTCGCCTCCTCCGGCATCGACATTCCCGCTGGGCAGGCGTCCCTCACGGTGCGCACGCACTACATCGACGACGACGCGGCCAAGGCCATCATCGAGCGGGCCAGGGCCCTGCGCGACGGTGTCACCACCCTGCACGCTGTCGACCGCGACTCCGACCGTGACCCGCTCGCGGACATCGCGGCCGTGGTCGGCACAGCGGAGCGGGTCCGCACCAAGGACGTCCTCGCCCGTCTCGGCACGCTCAACACGGACGCCTACGGCGGCTGGTCGTTCATCGACCTCAAGCGCGTCCTGGACGGCACCGGAGCCGAGCCGTACAAGTCCGACGGCGTCATGGTCATCGGCCGTGACCGCCTCGCCCGTGCCCTCGCCAACCGCGACACCGAGGGTTCCGCTTCCGCCGCTGAGTGACAGGGAGCCGACCGGTGGCGGGTCAGGGAGGCAGGGAGAACTCCCTACCCCCCTCCCTGACCCGCCTCCCTCCACCTGACCTGCACAAATGATCGTGCAGGGAGGCAGGGAGGCATCCCAGGTCAGCCCCCTGAAACCCCCTCCACAGCGCACCCCCAAGGGGGTGCCTGAGCCTCCCTGACCCACTGCCGGAAGGGATTCCGCATGTACCCCGAACACCCCGGTCACCTGCCCGCCGAACGGGCCGTCACCGTCCACCAGCCCACCCCCATCACCCACCCGCAGGCCGCCCCGCTCGTGCCCGTGCAGCCGGGGGCCGTCCCGTCCGTGGCAAGCGTCGTCCTGCCCGACGGGCGGGTCGTCACCGGCTACGCGATCAGCCCCGTACAGCCGAAGCCCCTCGCAGCCAAACCGCCCGTCTCGCGTACGGCGGTGAACGTCGCCCTCGGGGGCGTCGGGTTCCTCGCCGTGTGCGGCGGGCTGCTGTTGCTCACGTCGTTCATCGCCGCGTTGACCGCGTTCATCACGCAACTGATCACCCTCGCCGCTGTGATCTTCGGCGGCTGGATCGCCGTGCAGATCCTCGGCGCGAGCGGCAACGGCGGCGGCAACACCTTCCACATCCGCAAGGCCGTGATCAAGCGCAACCACTTCCACGGCTGACAGGAGACTCACCCCAGTGATCCGACTCCGCATCAAGGTCACCCACTGCCCCCGCCGGGCCTTGGCCCTGACCGACACCCCTCGCCGCGACTGCCCCGACTGCTGGGGAGAGGGCGGCATCGCGCACGACTACGGCGACCACACCGGCGAGTACGCGGGCACCGACTGGGAGCCCTGCCCGTGCTGGACGCAGTGGGCCGTGATCCTCCTGCCCCTGCCCCGTCTGCCCCGCCGGCTGCAACGGCGCGACACCGGCCGCGACCCGTGGGCCACCGACGGTTACAGCAACGAACCGCCCTTCTAACTGGGCCAATCACGGTCCGTCGCCTCTCGCCAAAGAACGCGGGGCCGCACTGACCAGAGCGAGGCGGGAGCCGTGCGAGTCGCACGTCCGGGGCGTGGTCAGCAGTTGAACGACTGCCGTTCAGCCTTGGTGACGATCCGGTTCGCCAGATCCATGAGATTGCTGATGGACGGCGCTTCTACGAGCAGCAGTTCGCCGTGCCCGCTCCCGTCTCCGAACCCGCAGCCGCTGTCACGGACCAGAGGTTCGAGCCAATGGACGGTAGGGCGTTCGGCCGCGAAAAGGACGACCGGCCGATGCGACCACGAATGGCCTGAGGCGTGGCTACGGCAGCTTGCCGCCGGGAAGCACCCAATTGAAGAGAGGGCGTAGGACAGACCCGCCACGCCGATCTCCAAGCCGTCCAGAACGCTTTCGTCCCGGTCGCCGTCTCCGACGATCTCCAGGACCTCGCTGCCCGGGTACCTGGCCGCAAAGCCGGGCGGCAGGGAGTCCGGCGCCCCGCCCTCCACCGCCTTGGCGACGGCTTCGAACTCCTCCGGTGTCGCGGTCACTTGGTCCACCAAGTCGGCCAAGCGCCGTTCCTCCTTGATCGCCCAGAGGGCATCTTCGCGACTGGCATCGCTGATGTCCCACACCCCTCGGAAGAAGCCGTATCCCTCCTCACTGACCTCGTCCTCCGGAGGCATGCCCATGGGGACACCCTCGGGGAACGACGGGTCGACCTGAAGGTCGATGCGTGGGATCACGAAAACCTCCTGATAGCTGCCGGAACCTCCCGGTGCACGCAGAACGCCCACCTCTAACCACGCCAAGAGCGGCCCCAACCTCACGCCAATGAATCCGGGACCGCTCTTGTCCACCAGCACCCTCAAAAGGACTGGAGACATTCAGCATGACCGATCCGACCGACATTCGGCGAGCCCTTGGCGGGCCACCGACGATCGTTGCCCTGTGCGCCGGCTACGGCGGACTCGAAACGGCCATCCACGCCGGGATCGGCGGCCAAGTCGCCGCGTTCGCCGAGAACGACCCGCACGCCGCGGCCGTGTTCGCCGCGCACCACCCCGGGGTGCCGAACCTCGGGGACATCACCTCCGTCGACTGGGACCAGGTCCGCGACGTGTACGCGCCGGACGTGGTCGGCGCTGGCTTCCCGTGCCGCAACATCTCGAACGCTGGACGAAGGGACGGAATCCATGGGCAGTGGTCTCGGGTCTGGAAAAACGTCGCTCAGGCTGTGGGCGTCCTTCGACCGCGTCTCGTGTTCCTGGAAAATGTGGCGGCGATCCGCTCGCGGGGGCGGGGGCTGGACGTCGTCGCCGCAGACCTGGCCGCGCTCGGGTATGACGCGCGGTGGACATGTGTACGAGCTGGTGACCCCGAAATCGGCGCCCCGCACCCGCGGGACCGCTGGTTCGCAATTGCTCATCCCGCTGATGCCGACCCCCACCACCTCGGACGGTACTGGCGGCCCCGGCACCTCCCCGAAACGCAAGGGTGGGCTGAACCTGCGGACCGCGGTCACGCGCCTGCCGGCTCCCCCGGAGGGGTGAGCCTGCTCCCCACGCCGAAGGCGTCCGACTCCACCGGGACAGCGAATTTCCGCGTGGACGGGACGCCCTACGGTGCCGGATACGGGCACACGTTGACCGACTGCGTTCGCATGCTTCTGCCCACGCCGGCGGCGCGGGACTGGAAGTCGGGCGCCTCCAACCTGCTCGGCAGGAACGCGCGCCCGCTGAACGAGGTGGTCGTCAACCTGCTCCCCATGCCGAAGGCGTCGGACGGCCCGCACGGCGGGCCGAATCAGCGCGACACGTCGGGCCGGTACTACCTGCCCGGCCAGGCCGTGCGGCTCGATGACCGGTGGGTGGCCAGTGACGGCACCGACTACGGGCCCGCGATCCGCCGGTGGGAGCACATCACCGGCCGTGCGGCCCCGTGCCCGACCGAGCCGGGCACCCGCGGCAACCGCCGACTGTCCCCCGTGTTCACGGAATGGCTCATGGGCCTGCCCGCCGGCTGGGTCACCGACGTAGCCGGCATCCCCCGCAAGGAACAGTTGAAGATCCTCGGCAACGGCGTGGTCCCCCAACAGGCTCATCACGCCTACGGCCTGCTCCTCGGGGCCCGCAACGTCGCACGCCCCGAATGGGAGGCCGCCGCATGACCGCGCACCTGCGTACGGCCCTGCGTCTCGCGTCCGACAGCCTGCCCGTGCTGCCGCTGCGCAAGGGAAAGGGGCCGTTCGGGAACTGCCCGGCCTGCGCCAAGAACGCGTGCGGCGGCCGGCCGAACATGAAGACCCCCGGCACCTGCGCCTGCCCGCACCCGTGCCACGCGTGGGCCGCCGCCACCACCGACCCGCACACCCTCAACTCCCCCCAGTGGGCGACCGCATGGCGCACGGCCGCTGCGGTCGCCTACCACCCCGGGGGCGCAGGGGTCACCGTGGTCGACCTGGACAACACGGCGGCCATCGCATGGGCCCGCGCCATACTGCCCGCGACGCGGACCGTGTCAACGACGCGGGGCGAACACTGGATCTACCAAGGCGTCATGCAGTCCGTGAACGCGGTCAGGCCCGGCGTGGACATCAAGTCGCTCATGTCGTACGCCCGTTGGCTCGGACCCGGTAGGGGCGCCACATCTCCTCTCCCGGCCGTTGTCCGCGCGCTGGCAGTAAAGCAGCCGTCGACCGCCCACGGGGCGCCACAGACCCTCATAGTGCCCATAAGCGGGCAAAGCGGGGCGTGCCCGCATCGCACGCCCACCTACTTGGATCGTGGCATCGCCATGGCCGTACAGCGCATCACCGACGCCGGCAGTGCGGTACACGCGACCGTCTACCGGACGTTCCTCGCGGTGCTGTCCACGCACGGCCGGTGCGGCTGCCTCACCGACACCCACACCGCGCGGCTGTTCACCGCCGCGCAGGCCAAGGGCGAAACCGTCCGGCACTGCACCGACGCGTGGACCAACGCCCGCACTGTATTGGGGTTGTAGCCATGTCTGAGGACGAGAAGGACCCGGCTCGCAAGGTCATCACCGACTACGCGCAAGCGCACTTCCGGTACTTCCGCACCGCCGACGGGACCGTCTACGCGCAGAAGAACGCCCACCCCGTGGCCCGCCCGATCCGTTCCCAGGGCACCACCGGCAGCCACCGCCAAGAACTCATGGTCGGCCTCTTCCGCGACGGGATCGGCGTCTTCAACGGCAGCGCGCTCAAGGAGGCGTTGGACTTGATCGAAGCACTCGCCCTGACCGAGGACGTACAGCCCGTCCACATCCGCGTTGCCCCCGGATTCGACGGGGCGACGTGGCTGGACCTGGGCCGCGATGACGGACAGTCCGTTCGCATCCACCCCACCGGGTGGGACATCCTCACCCCCGACCCGCAGGAAGTGTGCTGGCGGCGTACCCAGCTCACCGGGGAGTTGCCCCTGCCCGTCAAGGACACTGACGGCAAGGGCATCGACCTGCTGATGAGGCTGTGCAACTTCGCCACCGCGGAAACCGAATGCCTGGCCATTGCGTGGCTGATCGGCTGCCTGGGACCGTCGGTGCCTGTTCCCGCGCCGTTCCTCACCGGCCCGCAGGGTGCGGGCAAGTCCACCGGCGGACGCATGCTCGTGCGGATCATCGAGGGCATGACCGGCGACCTGCGCCGCGCACCGAAGGATGAGGAGAACCTGATCGCGGCCGTGGCCGCCGGATGGGTCACCGCACTCGACAACCTCTCTCACATGACGCCGGACCTGTCCGACGCCATGTGCTGCATCGTCACCGGAGCCGAAAGCGTCAAGCGGGCCCTGTTCACCGACGGGGACGTGTTCCGCGTCGGCTACCGCCGCCCCCTCCTGCTGACCGGTATCGACGTGGGAGTCATCCGGCCCGACCTCGCCGAACGGCTCCTGCCGCTGCGGTTGGAGCGGCCCCGGATCAGGCGTACCGAGGATGAGCTGTGGACGGACTACGCGGAGGTGCTGCCCGTCGTCCTCGGCTCGCTGCTCGACCTCACGGTCAAGGTCCGCGCCGTGGATGCGGAGACGCCCACGGATCTGCGGATGGCGGACTTCGCCCACCTGTGCGCGCAACTCGACGCAGCCACCGGCCTGGGAGCCCTCAGCGCCTACCGGGCCAGTCTCGACGACCTCAACGACGACGTGATCGAGGGCGACCTGTTGGCACAGACCGTCATCGAGCACGCGGCGGCCATGGAGCCGGGCACGGAGGAGCGGATGACGTCCACGCAGTGGCTGCACTGCCTCAGCCGCCTCTACGCTGGCGAGGACCTGCGCGCGCTGCCCAAGGGGTGGCCGACCACGGGCAAAGTCCTCTCCGACCGGCTCAAGCGCCTTCAGCCCACCCTCGCCGCCCGGGGCGTCATCATCGACTCCGGCCGCACCAAAGAAGGCCGCTACATCGAGATCACCCGACTCGCCCCGCCCTCGCACGAGCAGGAAGCGGCGTTCTGACCGGAGCCACCTACCGCGCACAAGCAAGAGGAGCACCCCCGGCGCGGCGTGCTCCTCTTGCTGTTCGCCGCCGCGGCGGCGCTCGAAGGACGTGCCGCGAAGCGGCCCCTTCTTCAATCCCTGAGACGCACCGCACCACCACAGACACCCCCTCTTTTTTCCTAAGTAGGGGAACGCTGCGTCACCTGCGTCACCCGGCCCCACAAAACGGCAGGTGACCTGCACAGACACGGGTGACGCAGACGGCATATCTCTGCGTCATCGTGCGTCACCTGCGTCACCGATGACGGACGCCTGCGTCACCGATGACGCACACCCCACCCTCTGCGTCACCCCAAACCCGCAGGTCAGACGCGTGCATGACGCAGATGACGCGGGTGACGCAGAAATCCCCACCTCGGACACACGCGCACCCTCAACCTGAGACCAGCCCGAACGAGGAGTGGCAACCATGGCCCGCCCCCAGAAGCTCAAGCTGAGTGAAGTCCTCGCAGAGATCCGCCTGAGCCGCGCCGCGTTCTACCGCATGCGCGCCCGTGGCCAGGCCCCCCACCTCCAGAAGCTCCCCAACGGCGAGATCCGCGTGAACCGCGCCGACTTGGACGCGTGGTGGGCGAGCTGCGACCAGCGCGCCGCCTGATTCGACGCCACATCATCCGAACGCCCGTTGAGGGGACCGCTCCGGCGGTCCCCTCCGTCATGAGGTGATCAATGAAGAGCCACAACGTGCGGATCTGGGGTATCCGCCGACGCGACAGCAAGTCGGCACCCTTCCAGGTGCGTTGGACCGTGGCGGGCAAGGTCTGTCAGGAGCCCTTCGCCACGAAGACGCTTGCGGATGCCCGCCGTTCGAAGCTCGTCACGGCGGTTGGCGCCGGTGAGGCATTCGACGTTGCTACGGGGCTCCCCGCCTCGGAGTTGCGGGAGGCGACATCCCCGACGTGGTACGAACACGCCTGTGCGTACGCGCTCATGAAGTGGCCCAACGCGTCCGCCAAGCACCGCGCCGGTATCGCGGAGGCTCTGACGGCCCTGACAGTCGCGCTCGTCTCCACTTCCCGTGGGGCCCCGGACTCAGCGCTCCTTCGCCGCGCTCTTCAGGGATGGGCGTTCAGGGTCACCCTCGGAGACGACGGGGAACATCAGGCCCTCAAGGATGCCGAGCACGACGTTCCGCACGACGTTCGCCGCGCCCTCGACTGGGTGGCCGGCGCCTCGCTCAAGGTGATCGAGGTTGCCGAGTCGGACAACATCCGTCGTGCCCTGACTGCTCTGTCCAAGCGGCTGGACGGGAAGCGTGCGGCGGACAACACGATGAGGCGTAAGCGCATGGTG
>Ga0307513_10008651_pt1 | contig 12968 bp, 14 predicted proteins | sample 15_EM_MG_FD_202174 | JGI IMG/M metagenome (GOLD analysis project Ga0307513, IMG submission 202174) | Populus trichocarpa ectomycorrhiza microbial communities from riparian zone in the Pacific Northwest, United States - 15_EM | ecosystem: Host-associated > Plants > Roots > Unclassified | place...
TGAGCTGGTCATTGACTCTGTAATTTTCTAACAGTTCAGAAGAAGTTCCGTGTAGGACAATGATGTTTCTCTCTTCAGGAGATTGACGCCAGCCACTTGAAAGCTTTGCCAACAAAGAAATCACTTCATGACGAGCCTCATTTCCCACTTTCATAATAGATTTCCGAAAGCTGTCACTGAAGAAAAACTTCAATTGAAAAAAGGTTGATGTGAGAAGTCCACTGAGTAGTATTCAGCTTCAGACATAAGAGTAAGAATTAAGAAATTTGTGCTGCAAGAAAAATCAGCATACATACCTTCCATCTTGCATTTCTGAACAGTAGAAAATTGGCATTCAACAAATAATCAAGTTGGTCCAACTCTAACAAGGCATCCATTATAGCCTTGGACAAGCTTTTATCCTCATCAGCATTGTAGAAACACCCTCGTTCCTTCGCGTCAGTAACCAATTTCTTCCAAATAGTGTCACTGTTGACAAGAGTTGCTCCATTTCCCAATATCCAGAGGCAGTACCTTAATTAGACATAGCGTCGTAAAATTTTATTCAAAATCACCGAAACACATGTACTTACACATGAACCTGCCTAAACTTGCTCAAACTATTGTTTAAATTCTGGTGTTTGGAAAAAATACCTTGCACGGGTCAGCGCAACATTTACCCTTTGGCGATTGGAAAGAAAACCCACTGATCCATTTGCATTGCATCTGACTGTAGAGATAATGATAACATCCTCCTCGCTGCCTTGAAATCCATCGACAGACCGAACCTTTACAGCAAAGTCACTATATTTACTGTAAGCATTTCCAATTTTTTCTTGAATTGCATACACTTGAGCCTTGTATGGTGATATGACTCCTATGCTCATCCTCTTTCTTGCCCTTATAAATTCTGCAAGAGAAAGAAAAGGAAAGCTTTAGCTTTCAAACTTGCAAATCAAAAGTAAAACCAATAGCAATATCATATATTTCAGACAACATTTATTAAATAACAAAAAATCTAATAGTTTCTGATATGACTGAAACGCGTACTTTTAAAAAGGCTTGCAACTATCGCTGAAACTACAGCAACCTCGACCAAATTTTTCTTGCTGCGGCCGTTATAGGATTGCTCTTTCCCAGTGGCTACATTAATAAATGAGTAAGGGCCATACATACTGCCTTGAAGGAATTGTTTCCGATAGTTTCTTTCTTTGACATTTGAAGAATCCTCAATTAGCCTATCATAGAACTCTTTATTTGGGAATAGGCTTATAGATGGATGCATCCTATACTGCATATTCAGAAGGTGTTTCCCGTGTTCTAGTATGACCAATCTCTCAAACAAACTCCTCCCGAATTCAGCTTCCTCGGAAATCTGATGAAGGTATGTATCAGAAACATTAGAGCTTATAAATAACCTAGTAAATGGGGTGCAAGAAAGATAAACCTTATCACCTTGCTTTGAACCATGGCAGGAAGTTGGCGCTCGTCACCTATAAGAATGGCATGGCGAAGACCAGAAAGTTGCAATGGAATAGTCGATTCACATTCTTTAAGCTGGGCAGCTTCATCAATAACCAACAATTTTATCGGTGTTGCTCCTTCTGTGTGCAACTTGACAGAGCTTGAAGCAGTACAGAAAACCAGACACGCATTTCCCAAGCAAAAGTTTCTTGCTGCTATACCTTCAACTTCAAAAATATTGGGAATGTCAAATACTCGAGGAAGTGAATTTAGTGTCTGAACACAATATTTTCTCGTAAAGGCCAACCGTGAAAATTGACCAGCGCCGCTTCCTTCATTTTCAAAATCACTGAGGACTTGCTTTAGACCTTCATCTCCAACACTAACACTATACAGCAAGGGTTTGAAGCTCTTGAGTCCACCAAGTGCTATGATCATGTTCTTCACCACTTCTAATGAAATGATAGATGTTGGCAAGTGTGTATACAAATCTACAATTAAAACATCCAACTTCGCACTAAGGAATTCGAAACTATCCTTTACGAATTCCTCAAAAGAGAGAATAACTTCCTTCTTTACCTTGCCATCTTTATTTTGTTTCTGTTTTTCCTTTTTCTTGTTATCTTTCATGGCCTGAATAAGAGCTTTCTTCAAAACTTTCCTGCTGTTCGTGCCCTTTTTTTCTTGATCGTTGACCGCTTCATCTTTCCCTTTGCTGGTGTTTATCTCTTCAAATCCATGCATTCCATCCTTACTTTCCAAGTACCGGCGGTACTGATGCTCAGGATCTTCAAGCAAAGTTATCAATGAGCCTAGAGTGTGCTTCCAGCCAGTTGACGGGTTAAAGCAATGATAAAGTGCTTCGACACGATTGTCAAGAAATATATCTTCAAGATCATGATTCTCGGAGATCTTCATTCGCTTTCCGTTCCCATAGAGAACTATATCTCCAAGTCCATAAGTGTCATATTCAAGAGAGTCTGTAACTTGCCTAACTTGCCTTAGGAGTCTCGATGTTACTCCCAACACAGCAATATTGGTTGGAGCACATGTAAGGGTCCTGCACTTCAACTTAAGTAGAGACAACAATAATAAACCAACCATCGTTGTTTTGCCCGTCCCCGGAGGGCCCCAAATTAGTTTGACAGTACTTTGATGTTGGCATTCACTCAGACCAATGCAGCTTACAATTGCATCTTGCTGTGAGTCATTTAAATTGGAAGAGGTTTCTTCCATACCAGAAAGTGTAGCACTTCTATTCACTTCAGATAAGCAGTGAGTGCAATCTTGGCCATCCTGCAGGAGCAGACACAACAACTGTCAGTTAGGCAATTGAATGATTAGAATATAGCTAAAACTTCCGCATATCAGGAAAAATGAACCACCCTTCTTACAGCTGAGCTAGTATGAAGCACATTCTGGATAATGTTCATGTTCCCTCCTTCCAGCTCTGAGTTCAATGATCTCCATGTACGAATATTTGTCATCATGTTCACTAGGTAAACAACAAAGACATTAGCTTTCATGTTCTTTCGCCTTCCTTTTCCAGCAATGACAGACTCCTTTTTATTTTCCCTGTCTTCTAATTCAAATTGAATGGGTTTGGATGTGAGAATTGACAAAATGTCATATTTATCGTTATCATCTTTCGCTATAGATAGTCCATGAACATATGCAAGAAGATAGTTAAACCCAGGCCTGTTCAAATCATCAATGTCTTTCGGTCTTACATCTGTCAAAGCAAGGAGATCTCCAACCCCAGGCTCATATATTCCTTCCCCATTCACATTGTTTCTCATTTTTTCAAACCAGATCTTATAAAACAAGTCTTTCGGAGGTTTGTTCTCTTTAGCTATTCCCAGTGAAAAGATTTCTCTTTTAGGTGCTTGGGAGACCATTGTCATGTTTGAGCATAAGTCAGCACGAGTTTCCTCGATTAGCGCAGGAATGAATGACTCCATGTAATGTGTCGTTGACATGAATGTCTCCGGTATCTTCTTCACCTGTTCGTGAACAATTTAGTGCCAGACATCAAATGTAAGAAAAGGGAAAAAAAAACATAAGGTCAAAAAAATTAAAAATAAAATTGACATGAATGTCTCTAAATGATTTCACTTTAATCAAGTTGCCAAATTTAATCAGGAAAAATAAAATCCTGCCCACTAAACAACCAGATTTTGACCAGAAAAACAGACCATGTAAAAAATTAAAAATCTGAAGCGCCATCATACACATAAACATGACCACAATGGCATGCATGCAAACCTGGTTTTTGTAAAGATCTTTGTTGAGTACATGCCCGATAGACCAAGAGAACACCAAATCTACCAAGCTTCTACCAGGAATTACTAATCCTTCTTTAGTTTTCGTTTTCGCTACTTTCTTCTCCATCGTTTCACCTCTCTAGTATGCGTCTGTAAAATCAGTTGACGAAGCCGATAATAAGGAAACAAAATAAAAACTCTTGAACTTGCAAAGAATTAAACAATGAAACTACAGGTTTCTTATGAGTGAAGCAAGCAACCCTACAGTAAGGCTAGTACAGATATTTTTTCCAAAAAGTGGCAATGCTTCTTTTTTGATAGCTATCAAAAATCCCAATGAAAGAAAATAAATGAACGTACAGTTGATTAGAAAAAATGGGGCAGGTTCCTGAAGACTGAGATGGAAAGAACACACTGACTACAAGTCAGTCAAAAGTAAATTAAAGCAAGCAATGTATCGAGTCTTAGTCCCTATGGAAACTACAGTCTCTTATTTTCCATAATTAAAGTTAGGGATAGCATATGAAAAGAGAGAGGAATAAATGGAGGGAGCTTTCATACGAGGAGGCCAACGGACTTTTCCTGGTTATAAAACAGAGAGACTCCATATTCCTACGTATTCTCCTTTACTGTAACATTACCGATGCACGAATTAATGTTGATTATTGAGTAGAGGAAAGGACACAAATGCATTCGTACAATACGATGATGCTTTACATGTCTGCCTCTTTCCCTTTCCTAGTACACGTGATTTTCACAAGAGAATTATTCTATCCACTCGAAGTATTGCTTAGAATTAAAGCAAGTTTCATTTACTTCAAGGTGTAAGAAAACGCAAAGCTGATCAACTTGTAATTTCAAGTGTGAATTCTACATGAATGGGAATGGGTAGCAAGATGTCCAAACTATTTTCCAGTTTTCACATATGATGACTACTTCTCTTCATAACCAATATCACCATCAAGTTTCACTATATAGAGCATCAGCATCATATAACACGGTTATTACGTTATTCATGTGAAACAATTTCTTTAAAACTATATTATGACATCGTTTTTATAGTTTTTTTATTGAAAAAAAAACCCTTGGTTTAACCTGCTGATCAACTCGCGATCCAAACCACCTCAAACCATGTCGAACTCTTGAGTAGACTTGTAAATATGTTTAAAACCATGATTTACACCCAACAATCCAACATTGAATCACCAGCCAACTCGAACTCCTACAACTGAGTCAACTGACTATCCTTTGGCAGAACTGCCAGCCGAAACGTCACTATCGACTGTTTTGCCACTCGATTTGGAGTATTTATGTGATATCTAAACAGATTTGGAGACGGACACAAAAATCAACATACCCATGAAATCTTACAAGTTTGAACGCACGAGGCATGAGCCTAGCATGGGAAAACCCTCTGCTTGCTGAAAAGGATTCTAAACATTTTCCCTTTCAGGATTCAATATTGGATTCTCTATGACAGAAAATTGTGCTTTGTTTTTTTTTTCTGGTTTGGAAGTAGAGGGAACAGGGACAGAAGGAACAGCCACTTGTTATACCACCAAACATGTGAGAGGAACACTCTTCTCCTTAAAATTGTGTCCAAGTAAGAGAAGTGATGACCAGATCGCTTTGTGGTCTCCCAGTCAATCTCTTCCTCGTTTCACATTTCAAAGTACAAAAAGAGCATAGATGGTACATTGTCATACAACACGGAAACCTTCAGGAATCATCAATTACAATACACCCAACATCATCTGAAACTTCATTATGCAATTGCATGGAAACGATATAATGGTTCAATCAAAAGATCGCACAAACTGCAACCTTGTTGCCCAATCCGAAACATTTTACCACCCTACTTTCATCTGTGTAAATCCCCAAAAAGCCGCCATGATTTTACATGTACATAGTGTGAATCGTGGGGAGAAGAAATTAGCCATTTGGCAAGTAATATGACTAGCTACTCTAGACACTATACAAATACTGCAAGTATTTACGTCATGCATAGACATTTTTTCAGCATACCATGCTCAATGTTGACAGAACACCTACTTTCGACCTGCATCCAAAGAGTATCACAGATGGGTAACGTTAGATCTGTCATCATGAAAATATAAACCACTTAACATTGTTTTGTATTTTGTTGTTTTACTTTACAGCCTTCGAGAAATATATTATACCAGCTCCATCTCATTGCCTAGGCTTGAAGCAAGGATTTCATCTCCTAAGGCAAAGAGCGAAGTGGATAAGCTACTAACTCGAGGGCAATTAATATTTACTAGAGGAGAGAAACAAGAAACACAAATCAATAGTTGAGAAGCAAAGTTTCATGACTACAATTTAGTTAGAAAATTAAAAGGATAATGAGAAGAAGAGGAAGAAGAGAGGTTTGTTCACTTTAGAAGAGGGGCTTATGCTTTAACCTTTTGCCACGCTTATATTATAAATTAGTTTTGTAGCTTCATAACATACAAAGTAATACAATGCTCATCATCCATAAAATAGTATGGTTACGATCTTACTAATAACTTGACAAAACAACTGATAAGGGCACTCATGCAGCCCTATTGCAGCCCAACAGGTTGTTCTGTAAGGTGTTCTGTAAGAACAAGGGTTTCCGACCATAACAGGTCATTGGCATACAGGAATTATCCAGATCTGGTAATTTTGTGAAACAGTCTGTTTTCATATCACTGAAACCTTTCATGCAGATACATATCATGAATTGTGCCGCACAATAACACATACTTATCAATGCATGAAGAATTCCAAGGACAAAACTGACGCCCCAAAATTTACAACTATATACTAACCTATGACAATTAGCTGATAGCCCATGTTAATCCAGTAAACTGAGTGAAGCAAACTGGATAGACAAAAACTCCACAGGATCATCTTTAGGGTGTTCATTAGAATGAACAGGCCAGGTCATCGGAACCTGCAAGTTCCTGCATCAAGTTGATTGTAAAATTTTCAGGAGAAACTTATATCATTTCAAGTGCTATAAACTAAGAGGTCTTTATATTCTTCTTCCAGCTTAAACTTTTTCCAATAGCATTAGCTCCTTTCCACTAGAAACTCCCACATACAACAGCAAGATTGCAGTGTGTGGTGATAGCAACAGATCAAAAGGCCATCAAGTGATACGTATATGCCATGAACTGCAGTCATGGTGGAGGCATTATAACAGATGGGGCCAAGATGCCCCTATCTACAGTAGTCACGTGGCATCAAACGTTGACAGTGACTGTTTGTCACTGTGAGATTGATGACGTGGGTGGTTGAAGAAATGGCAGTAACGGTAGACTTTGTGGTTTCATTATACCAATTAAAGTAGAAATGGCAACATGGCATGGCACAATGGATGGCAAATGATCCAGGAACCAATGTTAGTCTTGACAGTTATGATCCAGGATCCGATGCTTGTCAAAGTATTTGAGTTTTTTCTGTTCTATTTTGTATTTATTTGACTCCAAGCTCCACTGCTCTTGGAAACAAAGAATGAGATAGCATAACGTCAAGGTAGCTTTCCACAGGAAGCGTATTCTCTAATTCTTTGAACCAAAATTCACCAATACATTAATTTCTAAGGTTAATGCTACCCTGATACTTACACGTCTTAATCACTTGTGCAGTAACATTTTATGTTTTTTGTTCATCATCACGTACGAAAAGGAAATATAAAAATTAGAAAAAGAAGCCCAAAAGGATGAAATTAGAGGATTGCATACCCTTCGAAGTGCCTTAGCTTGCATCGATTAATTTGATCCCCTGTATATTTTCCATAGAAGGTGTCAACAAGCTTTGCTAAATTCGGTATCTCAGACAAATGTAATAGATCCCAAACCTTCAGAACCTGGAAAATGCATGCATTTTCCTCTAGAATGTCTACAGTCCAGACAAGATAGAGTGATCCGTTAATCTTATATTGCTCCAACAGCTGAGAAGAAACCCCATTGGTGAAATTAGGATCTCTCCCTTTGTGAGGCTGACGCCAACCGCTTAAAAGCTTCCTTAACATTGAAATAACTTCCTTACAAATCTCCATGGTTTTAGTTCTCGCAACAAATTTGGAGAAACCGTCATGAAAGGAAACCTGGGCATGATTGTAAGCATCACTCTCAATTTTCAAAAGCATAGATGAAAGAAGTGTGGAATAGAGGGTCAAATTTTCTGAATTTTTTGACGTCAGCCATTGATTCCTATGCGGATGCAAATTGATCTGGTGCAACCTAATTACTGAACCAACCCCATTATCCAATCACTAAATCAAGCATGCAAGTTTACTTCCCAGCAGCTGGTGATAAACACACCCAACCAGTTCTCTTCTAATGATTGTGCACTAATGTGTTTTCATGACTAAAATCTAAGGATGCTTCAAACCGAATATCTTTCATATAACTGCAATCATCTAATTCTTAGGTTTTGTGTTTTTTTATATATGATATATAAAATGAAGTAAAATCCTTTCATCTAATTAAATGCATTAAAGAAAACCACTATAATCAGCTCAATTTAACTCTTAAATTTATGATGCTGCAGACAGAGATTAAAAAAAAAGGCTAAATCCTGGAAAGGATAACGTGAAAACACACCTTCCACGTGGCACTTTTAAAGAGGACCAAATGTGCATTAGGAAATTGATCAGTTTTGCCAACCTCAACGAGTGCAGCTATGATAGCTTGAGCCAAGCTCTCATCCTCATCAGCATTGTAAAAATATCCCCGAGTCTTGGCATCAATGACCATTCTCTCCCAGACAGAATCACTATTACCTAAAGTTACTCCATTTCCCACTATCCAAAGGCAATACCTAAAAGAAGGGAGTAGCACCGCCTTTTACTTTCAAACTAACAAAATCACTCAAAACATGTTTGAGCCATGCAATAACAATTATGACAGAAATACCTTGCACGAGTCAAAGCCACATTTGTTCTCTGGGGACTTTTAAGGAACCCCACCAAACCCATCAAATCACATCTGACAGTGGAGATTACTATGATATCTTCCTCGCCACCTTGAAACCCATCAACAGAGCGCACACTGACAGAGAAACCATTGCCAGAACCCCTACTTAATGTCTTTCCAAGTTTCTCTTGAATGGCAGACACTTGAGCACTGTAAGGTGATATAACACCAACGCTCAATGTCTCTTTCATTGAAACTGATTCTGCAAAGTGAATAAGGCATAAAAACTAATCTGAATTACCAGAAGAATTCATACATACATTACATAGATGCATTTGTAAAAACATTAGGAATACCTTCAAAAAGTTTTGCAACTATTTCAGAGACCACAGCTACCTCTACCACATTTTTTCGGCTGTGCCTATCATCAGCCTCTTCATGTCCATAGTCTACATTTATGAAAGAATAACTGCCATACATTTTTCCTTGAAGGAAACACTTCTCATAGCTTCTTTCTTTAACAAGTGGAGCATCAAGAATCTGCTTTCCATAGAACTCTACATTTGGAAACAAGCTTATTGATGGATGCATTCTATACTGAACATTCAGAAGGTGTTTTTTGTGTCCCAATTGTGCCAGTCTTAGGAATAAACTTCTTCCAAATTCAGCTTTCTCAGAAATCTAAAGATAATGCAACTTAAATTAGTTTACGCTGGAATGAGGAAAAAAAAACACAAGAGCAAGGGAAATGAGAAAAAACATGAGTAAGAAACAGAAACCTTGCTTTGAACCATTGCAGGCAACTGGCACTCATCCCCTACGAGGATAGCATGACGCAGACCGGGAAATTGTAAAGGGATAGTTGATTCACACTCTTTCAGTTGGGCAGCTTCATCTATAATCAACACTTCCAGACTCGACCGTAACATATCCTCTGCATACAACTTAGCAGAGCTTGAAGCAGTGCAAAATATCAAGCGAGCCTTTTCTAGACAGAAAAGTTTGATTTTAGACTCCCCAGAAATGTCTGGAAGAGTAAATTTACTGTGGAGCAATTTGAGTAACTTAAGGCAATGTTCTCTAGCCTCTTCCAGCTTGTGCTGCTTAGAAAAGCCAATTCCATAAGGTTCATCCATAGATTGACTGAAGGCATGACTTAACCCTTCATCAGCAGCTTGTAACAAAGAATCAAGCAGTTCAAGAAACTCGAGAAATTCAATCATCATTTTTACCACTCTTGGAGAAATGACAGAAGATGGCAAGTGAGTATGCATGATTACAACATGCATCCGCATCTGATCTTTGCAGTAATTAAATTTACAGTTTACAAACTCCTCGAATGTCAATCCTTCAATCTCATGATCTTGAGAAAAATGAACCATGTCCACTTTTCTGTTGTGCTTCAAGCGGCTTTCCTTCCTACAACAAGATTTCTCCTTCCATGTCTTCTTGCTTTCTTCTAAGGTTTGTAAAATAACTTTCCTCCAAAAAACATTGTTATTTTGGTTTCTGGACTTTTTAGAGTTGACATCATCCTGTTTTTCTTTGTTGTTTTGAATCTTCTCATTTCTAAGAATTCCCTTCTCTTGTGCTTTGAAATTTTTGTCTTTCTTTCTGTTGGCTAGTTCTTGCAAGTACTCATGGTAAAGCTTGCCAGGATCTTCAAGCAAGCATATCATCAATCTTAAATGATAATTCCATCCAGATGAAGGTGCTAAACAATTGGAAAGTATATGAGCACGACAGTCAAGAAATACATCAAGAAGGTCATCATGGTTACAAATCTTCATCCGCTCACCATTCCCAAATAAAATAATATCTCCAAGACCATAAGTCTGATATTCAAGCTTTGGAATTACCAAATTCAGAAGCCGTGTCGTAACTTCCAACACTGCCACATTGGTTGGGGCACAGGTAAGGGTTCTGCATTTCCTTTTAAAAAATGCAAATAATAATGCACCAATAGTCTTTGTTTTTCCTGTCCCAGGAGGACCCCATATTAGTTTGACTGAATTCCGATGATGACATTCCCTCGCACATATACAGGATAAAACTGCTTCTTCTTGGGAAGCATTTAGATCAAAGGAGCGAATATATGCACCTAAAGTTGATGCATCAACGTTGTGCTTTTCTCTAATGAAACAGTTGGCACAATTGTCTACCACCTATATGATTTAGATATGAAAAGGTAATAACATGTGAATAGACTCATTCTACCAACACTTACTATGTGTAAAGTAGTAAACCACAATACAAGCTTTATTATAGGGAAAGCAACTAAATGTTGGTCATTTGTACACAAAACAAAAGGAAATTTGTTTATGAAATTGATGGATAGCATGAAACACAAGCTTACAGAGGAATCAGTTTGCAGAACTTGTTGAATGATGTTCATGTTCCCTTCTCCTAGCAAGGACAGTGCCTTCCATATTCGAACATTTGTTTTCATGTTTGTCAGAAAAACAGAAAAACGAGTCTTTTGCTTGGTATGTTGCTGCATGTCTTGCTCTTTGATGGGCTTCGATGATAAAATTTGAATCTCGTCATAATCTTCATGTTCAAATCTTTTTTTCCTTTGAACTAAAGCAATCTTATATGATTCATTAAACCAGCTCAAATCACCAATGCATTTCGGCCATACCTCTGCCAAAACAAGGAGATCTCCATTCTCGGGAACGTACACTTCCTTCCCATTCTCTGCATCATTCATTTTATTCACTCCAACATCATATATCAAATCATTGGGCTCCTTGTAATCCCCTGACTTCTCAATGTACAATATTTCACACACTGGTGCTGATGACACTGTCATCATGCTTGAACACAAATCAGAACGAGTTTCCTCGAGAAGTGGGAGAATAAATGAGCTCCTATAATGAGTCACTGACGGGAACGTCTCTGGGATTTTCCTCACCTGTAAGAATTTATATTACATTCATCACATTCATAAAAGAAAAAAAAATAATTTGTACAACATGTACACGATGATCAAACAAAGCAACACAAACAAATAATTTGAACAACATTAATTTCGCAAAAGCAGAAACAATGAGTATCACATAACATGTCATCCAACAATTCAGAATGGCATGCATCTCTCGGACACAAATAACTAAGATTCTCACTATTAACAACAAAACTTAAAAAACAATCAGCAACCCATTTTTCAATACACATTCTTCACGTCAAAAAACAAATCAAAAGACTTGAAATACAATACTCATAACACATTATCCCCACAATTCAAACTGCCTCCAACAACTAAGATTCTCCCTATACAAGCATTAACGACAACTTTAAAAAAAGAAAACAGCAACCCCTTTTTCCATACATATTCTTCAACTCGATAAACGAATCAAAACACTCCAAAAACATGACTGCTGCTAGCTAAACTCACAACTGTGACATCTAAACTGTGCCTGTATTACACACACGTGCCCTAAAAGACAAACAACTTCAATGTGAAAGTAGCCACTATACCTTGTCTTTATAGAGGTTTTGATTAAGAACATCTTGAACAGACCAAGAAAAGACCATCTGTATCAAGCTTTTACTCCCCTCCATCAGTTTTTCTTCTCTTGACCCTGAAACAAAAACAAGATTTTATTCACTGAAAAGTAAAAAACAGCCCACCAAATTGAAACCCATATAAGTAAATGCAAAAATTTGTAAAAAGAGAAATTACCCAGTTGAGGAATGCTAATGGGGATCCATGATTTGGGAGCAAACGTCGATGATGATGATGATGATGATGAAAGGGAGGGAAGGGAAAGCTAGTGGCAGCGGTGGAATTTAAAAGGGGCGAGGTTATAGGAGTTTCGCCTGTGAAGGATGTTTTAACTTTTAACTACTTTATAAGATGGTGCAATGCTAAGACTCCAGAAAAAAAAAAAATTAACATAAAAAAATATTTTTTATAAGACATTATTTGATATTATTATTAAATCCAAGTTTAATGAGTTAATTTTAAAAAAAATTATACCAATTTCTTGATTAGTTTAGATTTAAAATTAAATTATGTGAGAGTTGTATTGATGTGATATAGTAAACTTGAGAAGTCTGAAAGGTATAGTTTTGTTTTAACAAAAACTTTAAAATAAATTTTTTTTAATATTAAAATAATAACATATTAGATCAACCCGTGTTTCGTTGTTTAACTTGTCAAATTCACGATCAAGACAATGGACTCTGTTGGGTTAAAAACTTTGTTTTTATACATAACAAAAATAAATACTCATAAAACCAAGAAAAAACAATTATCATGATATTTGTTTAAAATTATGATAACCTCATAAAAAATAAATCAAAATAATTTATAAAAATAAATTCAAAGAAAAACAAATATTAAAAAAAA
>Ga0307513_10008652_pt1 | contig 12968 bp, 7 predicted proteins | sample 15_EM_MG_FD_202174 | JGI IMG/M metagenome (GOLD analysis project Ga0307513, IMG submission 202174) | Populus trichocarpa ectomycorrhiza microbial communities from riparian zone in the Pacific Northwest, United States - 15_EM | ecosystem: Host-associated > Plants > Roots > Unclassified | place...
GTCTGGGACCAGTCCAAACCAGACCGGATCACCCAAGTTAGTCGGGTCCAGTCATCGACATCAACCAGGACGGGCAAGTCTGGTCCTGCCTCCAAGACTTGACCGGTCGGACTATTCGGAACCCTGCCGGCGGGGGGATAAAAGTATAAATAAAATACGATGGGATATCTATCATTCGGCGGGTGGCCACATATGAATTTTCTGCCTCCGTTCCCTGGGGCACTTGTATCGTGACAAAAGAAAAACATTGCTAGAGAATCCTCCTAAATCATCATAACCTCGGAACAGATCAAATACCTACCACGCTCCTGAAGAATAAGAAGCTTCCGCCATCGTGATAGATAGGCCAGAACCATCTCCCAACTTCCAAGGTTCTCTGCTTCAATGCCTTCTTCATTTTGTGTAACAAGCTGATAAACTGGGGAAAGTGGGGACCAGAATATGGTGGCATTATTGTGGTATTGGTGTAAACACTTCGAAGGGCTGGAGTGTTTTGGTAGAAAAGCAGGAAAAAAAGACAAAAATAAAATAACGCTTCTACAAGTACTGTAGGCACAAGAGATAGATATATTGGAGCAGAAGTGGATAAGCGGGAAACAACAAGGTGTGAGCGGAAAATGAGGTATTACAGAGCATGACTTGGAAATGGTTAGAAAGTGGATCCCTCGCTCGTTCAGGAGCCTATTCCCCCTTCAGGGCAGTGTACGAACAGACTGCCCACCCGCAAACGGTTGAATTTTGGATGGTAATTACGAATTCGTTCGCAGGCGAGCGGTGGCCCAGGTGAAGAAAGAACTAGATAGTTTAAGGAGATAGGTTTGAATGAGTAAGGTGGGGAGCCACCCATAGGGCGGAGAGCGGGCCAACTGTATCAGTGAAGGTGGGAAAGTGGCACAGGCGAGATCAAAGCCTCCGGAGCCTTTTGAGGGGCGGTTCGGGTATCTCGGACGGCTCAGATGTGAAGGGTTCGGAGAACCCCCCCTCTAATGGTAATTGGGCAAAGTGGTCGTACTGGCCCTCAACCTGCTGTGCTGCTCTCGCATACTCATTCTCTGTCACCCATGGGAATGGCGTTTGGCTACACGGATATGCCAGATTGGGGTTGACATTGTTCTGCTCGAATAGTATCTCGGGAACTGCCTCATGCACACCCCCGGGAGCCCATGGAAATGTCATTCCACCGATCCTGTCTAGGGTGCCGCAGTTGGCGTCGTTCCACTCCAATAATATGTCCATGTCTCCCTCATATCCACTCCCGGTAGCTGGTATCGGGTCGGGGCTAATATCGTGCTGTTCCCATAACATGTTGACAATTTCATCATGCCCAAATATAGTATCATGTGATAATTGTGGTTGGACGCTCATATTCCCTAGGTCGGGATTAAAGTCGCTCTGCTGCGATACCATCCCTACAACCCCCCCATACCCACTCTCGGTAGACCATGATAATGTGCTACCAATCTCATTTGCTGGGCCGGGATTGACATCGCTCCACTGCAGTGGCATCTCCGAAACTCTCTCATACCCACTCCCAGCGGCTCCTGGTGGTGGTCCTTGGCCCGGGCAGCCCGCTGTGACGGGATTGATGTTATTCCTCACCGATAGCATCTCCACAATTTCCCTGTTCCCCTCACGAGAAACCCATGAAAGTGGTGTCCGCCCCGTGTCATCTGCCCTGCCGGGATTTACATCATTTCGCTTCAATAAAATCTCCACAATTTGAATATCCCCATACTCAGCAGCAAATGATAATGGTGTTCGGCCGCAGTTATCTGCTTTGTCAGGATTGACATCGCTCCGCTCTAACAGCATCTCCACAATCTCCTCATGCTCACTAGTGACAGCCCATGATAATGGTGTACGGCCACTCTCATCCCCCATGTCGGGATTGATCTTGTTCCGCTCTAATAACATCTTCACAACTTCCGTATGGCCATATATGACGGCCCACAAAATTAGGGTTCGACCCCTCCTATCTGGCGTGTCGGGGTTAATATCATTCCGTTCCAATAGCATCTTCACAACTTCCGCGTGTCCGTGACTAGCAGCCCATGATAACGGTGTGCGGCCATTCTTATCTGCTATGTCGGGATTGACATTGCTCTTCTCTAATAGCATCTCTACAATCACCTGATGCTCTCTCTCGGCAGCCAACGAAAGTGGTGTTCGGCCACCTTCATCGGGGACGTCGGGGTTCACATCCTTTCGCTGCAATAAGATCTCCACAATTCCCTCCAGCCCATGCATGACAACATGCGACAACGGTGTAAAGCCATACTGATCTACCGTGTTGGGATTGACGTCGCTCCTCTGCAACAGCACCTCTAGAACCTCTTTACACCCAAACTCGGCGGCATGTGATAATGGTGTCAGGCCCCACTCATCTGCGGCATTGGGGTTTACATTTTTCTGCTCCAATAGCATATTGACAATATCCCGGCGTCCGAAGCGCGCTGCATGGGCAAGTGGGGTCCGGCCCTGGGCATCTGCAGCGCTGGGATCGACATCTCTCCGTTCCAATAGCATCTTCACAATTCCACTACGCCCGAGCCGTGAAGCCCATGACAATGGTGTAAGGCCCCCGTCGTCTGCTATGTCGGGGTGGAGTCCTACTTGTTCCAGCAAGACCTTAACATCCCTATCATGTCCTTCCTTCGCAGCGCATGACAAAATCGTACCACCACGCAGGTCAGTCGCGTTGAGATCCCATTTCTTGATATCAAATAAAGAGACCATGGGTTCTAAAACCCCGAGGAAGGCTCCACCATGGAGCCCGGTGAATCCAATTGGGCTACCGTCATTATCGAAGGGCGGCCTCGGATAATACTTTTTCAATAGCAGGAGCTTGCAAGATATGTGCCGATCGAACCCATCAAGTAGCTTTAGTGCAAGTGGTATCGCCTTTTCACTGATTTCTCTTCGAGCGTGTGCTCCCCAGTAGCAGGAAGCGTATTCAAGAAAGGGAGCAGCTGGAGGGGGTGAAGAAAGAGTAGGTGAAAGTCCCGTGATGTACGCAAAGTTGAGGTAAGTTAAGCAGGCCTCCACGATTACCGCATGGGGACTCTGGAAAAGCATGGGATTGACTAAGATGTGCTCCTGTAGTGTAAAATGCACAAGCCGAACAGTTGACGATGATGAATCGACCGTGACCAGTCCTAGTCCGCACCTAATTATCGTTCGTATGTTGGGTGTGTCGTCTTTGTTCAGATCTTGCGACCCCACTTCTACCCCTAAAGCTTGACATAATTCGTCTGGTCGCAGCGGCCGCTCTGAATATGCTATCCACATGATGGCCTCCATTCCCAGTCGGGATCTGGCATTCTTCTGTCTCATGATCCTTTCGAAAGTGGCACTGTATACATCTCCGACATCCTGACCTTTTGACATCTGTCTAAGCCTTTCCTTCCTTCGATGAATTGTTGGCTCGGCGAGAATTGCCTCGATGCTGAGCGAGACAAGAAGAAATCTGTGCATGATCGCTCGTGAGCAGAGTGACTTTAACCCAACATGGGCGAACTAGGGATATAGATATACATCTCAGATATTGTTTTCGGAATGATTTCCATTATATCGTCTCTCAGATTCTCATCCATGGCCTCGGGTTCTGGGTCCCCATCTAACTTTACCCTCAAAAATGTCCTGGTGTCTTCCTCTGTTGGACTGATCGAGGTAGTGTCCACATTGGGAAAGTACTTTTTAACCTCACCGCTGACGAAAGGCCTTCCAGTCATGAATAACTGAAGATTTGGCAGTTCCCGGGTAATAGATTGCAGAGAGCGGAGAAGCCCATCCCGATGAGCCGCGAGAGATTCATCCAACCCGTCAATGCATATAACCACCCGTTGCCGTTTCCCGATAGCAGTCTTCAGCATATTCACAAGTTGTGGAACTTGTGACCGTACCCCGCCAAAATGATCCTTCGCGTCTTCAAAAGCTTTCCGTATTTCCTCCGGGATGTTTCCACTCCCCACCAACTGTTTAAGCATCGCTCCTAGCATGTTTGATGTAGTCTGTTCTTTCCTATCGAGGTAATCACAATACAGCCCAGCGACTGTTATATCCTGCCCACTCCCATAAAAGTGATCGATTACAAGAGAGCTAAAATCGCAAGTAGTTAGCAATCTGGGATCTCCGCCGTGATATATTGTGTTACCTAAGATGAGTCTTCCCCGCCCCCGGATCACCATGGCAAAATAGCACAGAGTGAGCCGATCCATCTTCTCCGGCATTCCATCTCTGAAACTCGCTCGTTCTGAAAATCCATTCTCCCACACCCTCGAGTCGGCTCTCCCTTAAATGTTGATGTCTTTTTTGAGGTTCGAGTGATGATAACCACTGTAGGATTTGAGCCTTGTCATCATTTATGATTGTGTTGACGTTGACATTGTTGACATTGTTGACATTGTTGAAGCTATTGGCGTTGAATGACCTAGTAATCGATCTATCCATACTGCCCCAATACCACCCGATTTGAGGGGAGCGGAAAGGTAATGGCTTTGGGTATGAAGGTTGTGGACAGCCTTCGGAGATTAGGAAAACATGCTGGGGGGTAAGGCTGTAGGATGTCGCAAGCTTGCACCCCATCCAATCGTTTCCAGACACGGACCACCAACACCGCTCCATCAGTCTCCTTCCAATTTCCCCAGAAATCCGAACATCTGCCGCCGAACTGGTCTAATCGCATTCCCGATTCTACCAACTGCCAATTACCATAAGAGAACTTTTAATCATAGACATTCAAAGGTTCCGAACAAATTCAATCACACTCGCTCCACCTTCGAACCCAATAGTTTTGTTTACCCACTCCTGCCCCATCGGAATCCCCCATACTGTGGTTGTCCTAACGCTCACCAATGATGCACAAGCGTGACAAGTCCAACGCAAGATGCCTGCAAGAGATAGGATCGCTTATCGAGGTTTAGTATCCTCACGTGCCGGTTTACTCAATAATTTATAGTCGTGCCGCCCCCCATCCCCGGGCTTTTTGGCTAGTCCTGTTCCGTATTTACCCTTTCAATTCGCTATCTCGGAATATCTTTATAAGCAGCGACATCATCCCAAACAAGTTTAGTTTAGCATGTTGATAAAATTGAGAAAGTCGGTTATGAGATGCAACACAGCCCGAGGACTCGTGTCATACCGTGTCGGGAGGGCACTGATCATTCTTAAGAACTGCCGTCTCAGAATCCTGAGATTAGCGACCAGCGGGGGTAGCGAATTGAAAGGGCAAACACCGTACTCGAATAAGTTACTGTAAAAACTCGCTGGACCTACTATCGGGGATCTCAATAGCATCACTTCGCCAAACACCACAAGAGAGTAAGTTATCGAAATAACGAATACCAGTTAATGGGACTCAACAAGCTCAGGCTCTCCAAGCTGTGCTTTGTCTGGGAAACAATATTCCATCTCGGAGTGTTTAGTCTTCGATTGAGAACTCCAAGGGGCCGATTGCCTCAAGTGGATCTACAGAGGTTTCACTGTATCTGTAAAATGCACCGGGGAAGCATGGTTGCAACCTAGCCGAGAAAACTCTAACGGCCCGTTTTTCCTAACCGCCTAGACCTGAAATCCGAGTGGCAAGGATACGGTAGACGGTGGAGTCTTAACCGGCCTCATTTGGCGCAACTGTGTTTATCTAATTTTCCGCCCTCTTTAATTCTTGTAGCTTGGCGGTCATACTGTGGCGCTGCATTGGAGATGCATTTGCAAATCCCACCTGAGGCTAGACAGGACGCTGCTCTAGGGGAACATGGTAAATTTAGGACTATCTCCGCAATATGGGAACGGCAAACCACCCCCCAGAACCCTTCTCCTTCTGTCTCAGAACGGCCGATAAAATTGGATGACGCTGAGAGTTGCTTATTCACCGTATGTCTTGGGCCCCATTCTTGCGCAATTCGCTGGAGAACCGAACCCCGTTGTTTCGCCTCAACTCGAGTAAGCAACAGCTTTGGGTCAGCGGCTATGGCAAAAACAAAACACAACAGAGGAGTCTGGTACTTCCGGGCACACCTACTTGTAGAGCGATCCACTACCGTATTACGGTACTCAAACAATACCGGTATCACCCCAGCACCAGCAAGGCCCGAATCCAACGTAGTGCCAGCAACACAACATGCCGGCACATGCCAAAGAAAGAATACTGATAAGGCTGCAGAGGCCTTGCATTACCTTGTATAAACGTAGTCTTCTAGGCCGAGAAATGGTGGAAATAGGTGCACTGCAAAGCAAGCTGCTCCAGAGAGCAAGTTAAGTTACCCGGCAGACCCATCAATTGATATGAATGTGGTGGACCTTGGGCTCCACAATCCTACCCCAACTCCCATCCTTACCAAGAGAAGTTGCTAGTTCTAAGAGAGACTGGGCTTAAGTATGAAGGGATACAATGTAAGGGGTTTGTAGAGGAATGGTGGTGGTGGTGATCGGTGCGTTGTGTGCTTTATTTCGGATGTGAAGGTTTTTTTTTCGATGGTTGCGCTGCGAAAAAAACTCGTGCACTTTTGCCCTCCGGTGTAACCCATTGCTTTTTTCTTTTGACTTTCTTCCCGACATGCTCTATGGAACAAATCATGAACCCCTCCACTACTTAGTAAAAACTCCAAACGCTTGCATGGGCTTCTCCACGCAGCCGCTAAAAACCACACTCGCCGATAATTACCTCGGCGGTGACTATTTTCAACATTTATCATTCTAGGTTCTCACGCTCGGTGCTCGCGAAACCAGGGGCCCCAAACCTTAGTGGGCCGCGGGAGTGGCGTATCGGGGAACCATGAACTTGAAGGACCTCTGCCTCTCTTCCCATCATATTTCGCTCTACAAACATCCCCCCTTGGCCACACTGACCCCCCCTCCAGCTACTTGGACACAATACTACCCTCCCGGCACTACTGTAATCCAATTCTTAAACTTCGACGGCTGAACAGCGGACGGTGGACAACGAAACGGCGGCTATGAAATGGAACGCCAAGCTTAAAGCAACACCGAGAGAACAGATCGCCAACGCCCAACTTAGAGAGGAACTTCTTCTCATTCAACCTCTCGCTCACGCTCACGGCTCACGACGCTTGACTAACTAACTAGCGAACAGGACAGGATGATATGTAAGCCACAAATCATCCCCCAGCATTCCGGCGATCGCGACCCAAGTCTCTGCCCCTCTACATACATCCCCCTCTTTTTTCCGCAAACTCCCATACTAACAAACGAATGACAAAGCTCACAAAGAACTCCGACCGCGTATGGCCTCCGCGCATCCGACTCTTTCATGCCGTGTTGCTTCTGACACTCCATCGATCCCAAGCACCTATCCGAAGGCTTTGTCTAGACGGTAAAGAGATTGGATGTGTGCGCATGGGGTTGTCTGAACATGTCGGCCCTCACCAAAGACTTCCAACGTTCTGCGGTATTTCCTCCACCCCAGGATCGATCGAAAGCGCGGTTCCGAAGTTTTCCTTCAAACATGAAACCATCGCGGAACACCATATACGTTATGCGATGGCAAGAATGCCGTGGAGCATCAAAGAATTCCAACGTCCATTTCCATGCCTTGAGAGTCGCTATTAGTTTTGCTTTTTTACACCTGGTACCCCCTGATGGAGCCTAAGGAAAACACTAAAAAAGAAAAGAACAAAAATCACAATAGGTTCTAAGCGGAGCGGTGAAAGATGGAGGAACGGTAAACTAGGTGGCTGCTATCTCTCTAGCTAAGGACAGGCCAGGAGATATACCTCCCCATCTAGCTAACAACAACAAAACACTCCCCAAACTCAACAAACCCCAAAGAAACACACGTGGCTAACAAAATCCGATCCCTAACGAACTCAAGCAATCTAGAACCATCCTGATGCCGCATGATCCTCCGTTGTCTCTAAAGGCTATGTCCTGCCAGTATGCCAACTCCCGCCTAATGATAAGGGGCAGCCATAGGAGAAAAAAGTGGAGCTCATGCTGATGGCTTGGCACACAGTGAAGTACAGTAACACCCCCGCTTTCCCAGCCGAGGGCTCAGCGACAAAATACCTTGCGCCGATAATGCCAGAAGACAAGAGCTAATCACTCCGGAGAGTATATAAACATGTATTGTACTAAGTTTCATTGATATAGGTGTAGTTATTCTCTCTTAGTAAGCAAAAGTTGGTCGGTGACTATAGTTGCCTAAGGTCTATAGTAATAAATTTAGTATGAACTCCACTTTTTCCCACGACCGAGGGTATGCAACTTCATAATGCAAGGAACAATGAGACCAAATACCCGATACTTCATACACTATGGCAGGACACCAACAAAGCCATAAAACCAATACACTATGTCTAGCAACATAAGATATAACGACAACCAACCGCAGAGTGCCTAACTACCGAAAACCACAAAGCCACATGCCCTACAACCGCATATCTCCTAGCAGTATATCTGCATTCATGCATATCATACCCGCCCAACCGACTAACCGCATGCCCTAGAGGCAATCCAACACCCCCATGCCCTACTGACCCATTAGAGGGCACTAGTATGATGTGATAGGCAAGAGAGGCCAGTGAACAACCATTACGCGAGTCGGATATTTGACTATCTGTCTATTTGCGTATTGCCGTGAACAAAGTTCGGAAAAAAGGGGGTAGAATCTGGGATGAGTGCTGCTTAGAATGCTGTTTCTGCCGGTTTGCTAGCTTAGGTTGCGGTTTAAACCGTCAAGTCTGTTTCGATTCGCGATTGCTCAATTACTGACTAGCCTTATTCATTGTGTCTATGTTTGGTCATACTCCCGGCACCCGTATCCTGAAAGAATTCAGTCTATCAGAGCAAACTATCCTACAGGCGAACTGTAAGCTGGCAATGCCGAATTAAGCAGAGGCCCCGAATCAATAGTATGGGAGAGCGAGTTGGCCAATGTTACACTAAAGGGCCATTCCCTATTACACAGTTTGATACCCCGATCCCGGAGCTTGCAGGTAATATTACTTGACGCCCCTTTGCCGATACCGGGTGATACAATTCTCTTATCAGGTAGATGACTTGTGATGGGAGGAGGTAGACTTTGATCTCGTAATTTGCCAGTGCGCCTTGAATCGGTGTCCTCTAGAGGAGATATCCGCCGAGGGGGGCAGGCTTAGGAACCGCGGGGCTTCGGGTTCTTCTGACGAATGTTCAGGACCTGAAGGGATTTCTCGGCAGCCTTCGCTTATTGGGATATCGCATAAATGGCACATCTGTAGAGTGGTCAATTCGCTGGGTGCTTGAGCATTGGGAATGAAAGGAATAGTTGAGGCTTTTGTCGCCTCGTTCCGTGCTAGAGCACCATAGAGAGACAAAAGGCCATATAAAATACAATAACATATCTATCCTTCGGCAGATAACCACATACAAATTTACCGCCCCTGTTCCATGGCGCACTGCTATCGTGGCAAAAGAAAAACATGGCTAGGGAATCCTCCTAAATCACCATGACCACGGAACAGATCAAACAACGCGCCAGGCTCCTGAAGAATAAGAAACCTCCGCCATCGCGATCCATACGCAAGAGCCATTCCAGAACTTCAACAGTTGTCTACTTTGATCCCCTCTTCGCTTTGTATAACAAGCTGATAAATCGGGGAAAGTGGGGATTAGAATATGGTGATATTACTGTGGTATCGGTGGTAAACACTTCGAAGGGCTGGGGGTCTTTTTGTAAAAAAAAAAGCAAAAAATAAGGCTTCTACAGTAGGCACAAAAGATAAATATATTGGAGCAGAAGAGCATAAGGGAGAAACAACAAGGTGTGAGCAGGAAATAAAGTATTACAGAGTATGAGTTGGAAATTGTTAGAAAGTGGATCTTGCACCCGCTTTGGCGCCTGTTCTCCCATAATGGAGGCGCTCCGAACAGCCTGCCAACTCTCAAACGGTTGAATTTAGACGGCAATTACGAATTCGTTCCTAGGCGAGCAGTGGCCAAGGTGGAGAAAGAAGTAGGTGGTTGAAGGAGATAGGTTCGGAGGAGAAAGGTGGGGAACCACCGATGGACGGTAGAGAGTGGGCCGGCTGTGTCAGTGAAGGGGGACAAGTCGCAGAGGGATATCAAAGCCTCCGGATCCTTTTGAGGGGGGTTCGGGTATCTCGGACAGCTCAGATGTGAAGGGTTCTGAGAATTTCCCCTCGAATGGTAATTGGGCGAAGGGGTCGTATGGGCCTTCTACCAGCTGTGATACTCTCGCATACTCATTCTCTGTAGCCCATGGGAATGGTGTTTGGCTAAACGGATCTGGCGGGTTGGGGTTGACATCGCTCTGCTCGAATAGTGTCTCGGGAATTGCCCAACTCGCACCCCCGGGAGCCCATGGAAATGACATTCCACCAATGTTGTCTGCGGTGTCGCGGTTGATATTGTACCACCCCGATAATATGCCCACTTCTCCCTCATACCCACTCCCGGTAACTGGTATCAAGTCGAGGCTAATATCGTGCTGTTCCGATAACATATCCACAATTTCCTCGTGCCAAAACACAGTATCACATGATAATTGCGGTTGGACGTCCATACTCCCGATGTTGGAATTGACGTCGCTCCGCTGAGATACCATCCCTAGAATCCCTTCATACTCACTTTTGGTAGGCCGTGATAATGTGAGATTAGCCTCATTTGCTGGGCTGGGATTGACATCGCTCCACTGCAGTGGCATCTCCGTAATTCTCTCATACCCACTCCCGGCGGCCGCGGGTGATGGTCCTTGGCCCGGGCAGCCCGCTGTGGCGGGATTGATGTTATTCCGCTCCAATAGCATCTCCATGATTTCCCTGTACCCTTCACTGGCAGCCCATGAAAGGGGTGTCCACCCCCTCTCATCTGCCCTGCCAGGATTTACATCATTTCTCTTCAATAAAATCCCCACAATTTTAATATACCCAAACTCAGCAGCAAAGGATAATGGTGTTCGGCCGCGGTGATCTGTTCTGTCGGGATTGACGTCGCTCCGCTCTAACAGCATCTGCACAATTCCCTCCCGCTCACCAGTGACAGCCCATGATAATGGCGTACGGCCACTCTCATCCGCCATGTCGGGATTGATCTTGTTCCGCTCCAATAAAATCCCCACAACTTCCTTATGGCCATATTTGGCGGCCCAGGAAAATGGGGTCTGGCCCCTCCTATCTGGCGTGTCGGGGTTGACATCGTTCCGCTCCAATAGCATCTTCACAAATTTCGCGTTTCCGTAACTGGCAGCCCATGATAAGGGTGTGCGGCCATTCTTATCTGCTATGTCGGGATTGACATCGTTCCGCTCTAGTAGAATCTTGGCGGTTCTTCCACACTCATCCGCGGTATCCCGTATATAGTATTCCCGGTCACTCTCGCCTCCCGCTTCACGATCATCACCGTAGGAATCAGTCCAGCCCCCTGCAGCCCACGAAAATGGTGTTCGCCCCCTCTCATCTTGAGTGTCAGGATTGACATTGTTCCTCTCCAGTAGAATCCTCACAAGTTCAACCGCCCAGCACTGGGCAGCCCATGAAAGTGGTGTTCGGCCACTTTTATCTCGGGTGTGGGGATTGACATTGTTCTTCTCTAATAACCTCTCTGCAATCGCCTGATACTGGCTCTGAGCAACAAGGGAAAGTGACGTTCGGCCATACTTATCCGGGATGTCGGGGTTGACATCGCTTCGCTGCAATAAGACCCCAGCAATTTCGTCTTGCCCCCCCATGATAGCCAATGATAATGGTGTAATGCACTGCTTATCTGCCGTGTTGGGATTGACGTCGCTCCTCTGCAACAGCACCTGCACAACCTCCTTACACCCATTCTGGGCGGCAACTAATAATGGTGTCCGGCCCCAGACATCCAGGGCATTGGGGTTGACATTGTTCTGCTCCAATAGCATCTTGACAATTTCACAGTGCCCACCCACTGAAGCCCATGACAATGGTGTAAGGCCCAAGTTGTCTGCTATGTCAGGGTGGAGTCCTACTTGCTCAAGCAAGACCTTCACATCCTTATCGTGTCCTTTCATCGCAGCCCATGTCAAGGCCGTGCAACCTCCCAAGTCAGTCGCGTTGAGATCCCACTTCTTGATATCAAATAAAGATACCATGGGTTCCAAAACCCCGAGCAAGGCTCCACCATGGAGCCCGGTGAATCCAATTGGGTTACCATCAGTATCAAAGGGCCGATGCCATAGAAGCTCTTTCGATAGGCGGAGCTTGCAAGATATATGCCGATCAAATCTATCGAGTAGCTTTAGTGCAAGTGGTATCGCCTTTTCACTAATTTCCCTTCGGGCATGTGCTCCCCAGTAGCGGGAAGCATATTCAAGAAAGGGAGCAGCTGGAGGGGGTGAGGAAAGAGTAGGTGAAAGTCCCATGATGCAGGCAAAGTTGAGGTAAGTTAAGCAGACCTCGACAATTACCGAATGGGGACTCTGGAAAAGCATGGGGTTGGCTATGATGTGCTCCTGAAGAGTAAAATGCACAAGCCGGACAGTTGACGATAATGAATCCACTGTGACTAGTCCTAGCCCGCACCTCATTATGGCCCGTATATTTGGTGTGTTGTCTTTCTTCAGATCCTCCGACCCCACTTCTACCCCTAAAGCTTGACATAATTCGTCTGGTTGCAATGGCCGCTCTGAATATGCTACCCACATAATGGCCTCCATTCCTAGTCGTGATCTGGCCTTCTCCTGGGCCTTGATCCTTGCGAAAGTGGCACTGTATACATCTCCGACATCCTGACCTTTTGACATCTGTCTAAGCCTTTCCCTCCTTCCATGAATTGTTGGCTCGGCGAGAATTGCCTCGATGCTGAGCGAGACAAGAAGAAATCTGTGCATGATCGCTCGTAAGCAGAGTGACTTTAACCCAACATGGGCAAACTAGGGATATAGATATACATCTCAGATATTGTTTTCGGAATGATTTCCATTATATCGTCTCTCAGATTCTCATCCATGGCCTCGGGTTCTGGGTCCCCATCTAACTTTACCCTCAAAA
>Ga0307513_10008653_pt1 | contig 12968 bp, 19 predicted proteins | sample 15_EM_MG_FD_202174 | JGI IMG/M metagenome (GOLD analysis project Ga0307513, IMG submission 202174) | Populus trichocarpa ectomycorrhiza microbial communities from riparian zone in the Pacific Northwest, United States - 15_EM | ecosystem: Host-associated > Plants > Roots > Unclassified | place...
ATGAACGGGAAATCGAGGACTGGAAGCGTTCCAACGAAGTCACTTTGCAAATGTTATCAAACATCCCTTCGCTACAGCACGTTTTCATGACTTCGGACTGGTACGAAAAACTGTTCATGCCACTGTGGAATCCAATACTTCATCAACTCTACAAGATGGCAAATCATGAGCTGCCACATTTACGCAGCCTGCACCTCTTCGTGTACACTGATCAACCCGACTATTTCTTATACAAGAGGGTGGAGAATACGCATAATGAATTCGCTACATCTTATTCAAACCCGGGACAGTGGATAGAAACGAAACGAGAATGTCTCAATTCCTTTTGGCGTAGTGATTGGTTTGAAGACTGACGCACTATAGTATAAGACCAGACAAAGTTTGGGTGATGCGAAATAATATCCGTGGGTTCACGTATCTCAGCATCACGAGAAGTGGGCCGTTCCTGAGTGTCCTTCCTTGTGGGCGCCGTCTTAAACAGAATCTGGTCAAGGATTAATCCTTTCTATTAGAGACGGAACGGTTGTGCAGTTACACCGAGAGCTTTTGTACAGCACAAACCACTGATCACTTCTTCTTTACCTCCCGTAGCTCAAACGATACCTCTTCTCCATCTTGGACATTGTAAAATGCGAGTGTCTTGCTGTTGGATAAGGTGATAGCGCCCATCTGCAGTCGCATGCGACTCAACGGTACTGTCGATCCGATCTGGCCAATGATGCGATCTCGCAGAGTCGATACGAGCGTGGAAAGTGTAACTTCCGGGATTGGGACCATCGACCCGTCAAGCTTCCATTCTGGTTTTGCAGAATAATCAGGTAGCTTAACGTTGACTGTAATGGGTTCCTGAAGAACGTCTCAAATCAGAGAGTGGACGTCTTTGGAACCTTGAAAACCTACTGGATGGTACGCGATCCACGTCTCCTCGGGCCACAGAGTGCCATCATGTCGCCGTTGCACCCTCGGACGCGGCACAGCACCGAACTGACCGTCGGCCATCATCTCATCTGCAGACCTCACGGTGCCTGCAACAGGAGGTGGTGGACCACCGAGAGCGGCGAACCGTGCAGGGTGCATGCCTAGTGGGGGGGGTGCGTAACCAAACGGCTGCGCAGCTGTGAGACCTTGGTAATGCAGTGGAGGTAGGACGACTGGAGCAGCTTGTCCGGGAGCGAAATTGAATATGGGCACAGACGGTTGAGGAGCAGCAGAAACGGTTGCGGCCATAAATCCGGCGTCGCCGGCTGCGACTGTTGGATTAGGGGGTAATGGGAGTGAAGCCGGAGGCGGTGGGAGAGACGAGGCTGCTGGGACTACTGCCGGTCCAATGCCAGGACCCACTGCGTTGGGGTCTTGCCTAAAAACGACACCATTAGAATGTGTAACACAATGAGAGCGAAGCACTCACTGTCCCAAGCCGTGAGCACGATGTATGGCAGCAATTTGCTCGTCGAGGTTGACATTTGTCTGGAACTTGTCCATTGTCCCTGCTTTCGACGCGGTATGACCATCCCAAACGACTTTCTCCCTCTCCTTTCGTCTTGCCCTTTCGTCCTCTTCTTCCCGTTTTCTCCGCTCCTCCGCCTCTTCGGCACCGAAAATGTCCACTCGCTTCTTTGCCAGGGTCCTCAGAGACGCAGACACATCCGCTCCTCGTTGCAGCTCGTTAGCTTGGGCACGGGCTCGTTCGAGAGTATCTCGTTTGTCTTTCCATCTTGGGTCCAAGAGTTCGATGCGCACGTGTTCGTCGAGCTCTGCGACAGGTATTTGCTGACCGCAAATCTGACAAGTTGTGGTGAGACTCTTGGACGCTTGCTTGTCGACCAGAGCTATCAAGAAAGGTCAATCCGTCGAGTCGTCCACAAGAAGAAATGACACCCACTCTTCGGGACATAATCCTTCCGAATCTTCATCGGACCGCCATGCTCCAAGTTCTTCGCTTGTAGTTCGCGAGCACGAGCCTCTTCACGAGCACGTTCTTCTTCCTCCTTCTTCTTTCTTTGCCGAATTTCAGCAGCTTCTTCATCGTCACTCTCCTCCATCATCTCCTCTTCATGTTTCGCCACATCCGCAGACTCCTTGGCACGGAGTGCTTCAAGGTCAGGCTGAGCGTCCTCCATGATCATCGCCGCCATTCGTTTCTCTGCAAGGGTCCGTTCCTCCATTTGGTGGATAGTCATCGGTGCAGGCAGCTCAGTGACAGCGTCAGACTGAGTAAACTCGATTGTTTGTACGATAGCAAATTCGTGCCAGTCAATCTCGGTAAACGCAACTGGATAATACCACCTTGTTAGTCAAGCTGACAGTGAATGTGTGAAGGTACTCACTTCTTTCGGCCTCCAAATCCTCCTCATGCTTCTTGTCCTTCTCTGTCTGGATCCGCTCCCACCTGGCTCTCCTACGGATCTCTGCCAATTTCTTCCACTTGCCGTTCGGACCCGCAACCTCGTCAATTTTTGCGAGCGTCTCTTTGGGCGGCAACAAGACCAACCTGTATTGTTCCACCATTCGGTTGAACAGACCAAAGAGCGCAGAGGTCGGCCGCAAGAAGTCGAACTGGTAGTTCCTACCCTCCTTTTGAGAAAGAGCCGCGAGGAACGACCGACCCCGCTGAGCCGTGAACAGCGCCGTGAGCTTCATGATGTCTACATCGACAGCTGGCATGGGTGGTATGCTGAGGACGTAGTCCATGGGCGGTGGTGCCTCTCCCTCGTCTACAGCTGCCAAGACCTTGTCCACTTCCATCACCTTCGTATTCTGCGCGGCGTCGGTCGCCTCCTCGTCCTCTTCACCAGCAATTATCCGTTCTACACGATATTTATAGTATGCATTGTACGGGTCCGAGGAATTGAGGAACGAGAATTTGGGATCCTCACGTCGGCTCTCGCGAATACGGTCTTCGAATTGCTGACGGGTGGTAGAGCGTGCGACATGGCTTGCAGTTCGTGCTATGATATCTGAGGAATAGAGACTCAGCCAGGTGCACGCGTTTTCGGGGAACAGATACTCACTTTTAATGTCCGGCGGCGGCAGAATAATATCAGAACTCGCAAACTTGAGCGTGGTCCCTTTTCCATTTGCAGGCGATGCGCCATTGGCATCTGTCGTGGCCGGTGCAGTCTCAACTGTGATGGCCATGAGTTCGAAGAGTTGGCAGGGACCAAGTGATTCGCACTTGGACCCAAACGCTTTCTCTGGATATGTTCGGCCCATTCACGCCAAGTAGAATATGCATGTCTGGTTTGCTATGGTATGCAGCACGTCAAGCATAGTTCCAATAGCGGCTGAGATCGTTCGTAGGAAAATTCCGTGGCGAATGTCGAAGAGTCGCAAAGCGAACCAAAGAAAGCGACTGAAGTTGGTAGACAGTGTAATTGAAACAGTACGAGCAAGTGGGGTCAAGTGCAATGCGCTAGTGAGTGCACTACTTGCACGGCATATTGCCAATCTCTTAGGTTGCACTCAGGACAAGGCCATTTTACTTCCTAAAGAGTACGAGATGCTACCCAAGGATAAGTACACCGTATTCTCAAGGACCTCCCGGGGTTACCGAAAGGGCATCCATAAAGTGCCCAAATTTACTCGGGTGCGCGGCTCGTTTTACATCGTTAAGGTTCTCGTATTGACACTATTCTCAGATAACACATAGAGTGAATCCCATCGGATTTTAAACTTCCCACTACTTTTTCGCGGGTAATTAAACATAGTTATCGCCGAAGAGGCCCCAATCGGCGATTCGAAGCGACTTTGCGCATGTTCTGAAGGCTTTCTTGACACCTAGAACAGTGAGGTCGTCGATCGACCCGGAGCTAGTGACTGTCGGCACATTGGCAGTAAAGACCAAGTCCACGTTCTGTTCCGGGAGCCTATAGAGAGCCATAAAGATATTAACCACGTCCATTTCGGTCTGATTAAACTTCGAGACGCGCTGCACGCCATCCAGGAAGACCGGGGACGGCGTTTCATTGGGAGCCAATGTCTTGTCCTCGGGTAGAACCACCTCCAGAACATCCGTAGACGCGGCTTCGTTGTCGTGAGCGAGAGAGTTGAAATGGAACCTGGGTCGAGGGTTAGTTGAGGTCGGCGCCTATTGATGTTGCGGCCCACATGGCGGCATCGTTGAGGTCGTTGGGTTCGACGCGCACGAGGACTTCGAGTATGAGGCTGACGTTAGACTGAGGGTCCAGATAGACCTCTTGGGTGTCCGGGACCTGGCGGAGGTCGCTGGGTGGGTGCTCAGTGGTGCACTTCGGGCCGGATATCGACACGCACGATACATCGAGTAAGCCCTCCGGCATGTAAGCAGTAATAGTACCTCCAAAGAGCAGTGTGGGTGAGAAAGACATCGGGGTAGTCATGGAGGGCAAGCCTTGGAAATGGTTGGGGGCAAGTGGTAGCGCGTCTTCCTCAAACTCCGCCATCTCAGTGCGCCGACAACAAATCGATTACCGACGCGTCAATGGACTACAGACGGCTCCAGGTACCCGGGTCGAGTCTCCCAGTACCAACTTCCGCGCAGAAAACACCCATCAACCATGGTCAACAGAGGAAACGCATGTCGATGTTGCGACAATCCCTCGGCGGTGGCTTCAAGCCTCCCCTACTCCAATCTGCCACCAAGTCGGACAAGCAACTAACATTATCGACTGTATCCAAGAGCATTGGCAGCCGCCGACAGTCCGTCCGTCCAGCTGCAAATCCCTTACTCGCCAGTGCCCAGAAGCCGGCTCGGACGCCGTAAGCGCTTTCACTAATATTGCCGTGACATCGAAGTCTCATGGCGAGTCTAGACTGCACCCTGCCTCGATGAATACTCCACGAGTGATCACCACCCAAGGCGACGACCGGCCGTTACGTGACAAGCCGTATCAGGCGAAACTCGTTAGGGAGATAGTCGCCTATACTGCAGAAAATGGGTTCAGTATCACCTTTCAGGCGCTCATTAATACGCCGACTTTGAAGGACTTCACCGACCTATTCCACTTCCTCTACAACCAAATATTTGATCCCGGCCATACATGGGACCCTCGTGCAAAAATAAATGACGAATTTGGCCCTCTCTTGAAGACAATGCGATATCCCTATCTTGACCAGGTCGCAAAGGGCTTAGGTGGGGGGGTTGTTGCTCCCCATTCATGGCCGGCGCTCTTGGGGATGCTGCACTGGATAGTAGAGTACGCAAAGGTGGAAAATGCATGGGCAGAGGCCCAAAGTGATCCTATCTTCATGGACAACCTGCCTGCAGACTTTGGCAATGATTTCCTCCCACGAATCTTCTTCGACTTTACAGCTGACGCTTGGGAGGATTTCTTGGATGGGAAAGATCACTTCCCCGGACAAGAGGCAGCACTCAACAGCGTTTTAGAACAACGCTTTCAGATCAAGCTTGCGATTTTGGAGGAGCATGAGAAAGAACAGGCGACGCTACGGCAAGAGGTCGCCGAACTCAGCAAAGCATCTCCACGAGAGGCACTAGACGAAGAGATGCGGGTATTGGAGGAGGAATTGGATAAGCTCAAAGAGCAAATGATATCCTTCAGCACGAAACAGAGCATTGCTGTTGACAACATATCGCAAACGGAGCACGACATCTTGATGCTCGAAAAAGAGAAGATCGCACAAGCACATCGGCTCGCTGAAGTTCAGGACGAGCTCAAACGACAAAACCTTTCCCCAGAAGAAGTTTCCCGCCTCCGTCGTGACCGCGAAGCGTTCGAGCGGAACTTTGACGATCTTAAATCTAAGTACAACGATATCCAGAGCTTGGTGCGCGAACGCGAGATCGAATTCTTCTGTCAATCCGAGAATGTGGAGAACCTCGTCACTCAGTTCGAAAACCTTACATACGAACTCGGTCTACACCCCAACCCACCTCCACCATTCAAAGAGGGTGACTTTCGGATTGTGTTCAATAGCGCAACGGACAATCTGAAGGCGATGTTGGTAGGCCCAGACTTAAGTACCGAGATGCGAAGGAACCTGCTTCGCTTTATTGATAGTACGAGAAAGGCTCTGGACGACGCAGAGAAGGAGAGGATTCAGTTAGATAACGAACTGGATATGTTGGAGACGGGAGCTGAGGCGGCCAAGCAGGCCACGGACGCGCTTGCCAACGACCTCGACTCACGATTGGTCGATATTGACCAAGTCAAGCAGGTGAGCCTCTTTTTGAGAAATTTGGGCGCCTCTTGACTGAGGTGTCCTCAGAAATCCGCCGAGGGCGTTAGCATTGTGAACAACGAAATCGAGGGCCTCCAGAGAGAGTTGACAAAAATCAAAACACACAACCAGAACAGTTCGATCCAATTGTCTACGAAGGTCGACGCGCTTAAAATCGAGTACGTTTCTTTGGCCCACCATAAATCTACCACCTTTAACGTGTCAATGTTACAGGCAAGCGGAGACGCGTGAGAAGGTTCGTAAGCTCAAGGAGAGGACGATTGCCGAGATCGTCAAGAATGTTGAGGAGATTCTCAAGACCAAGGCGTATGTCTCTGAGCAGCTCGAGCACCTCGCAAGAATGGCAAAGGACGACGAAGCACGTGGGTTAGAAGAAGAATCTGTAGCAGCCTAAACCCTTCTTCTCCCCCCATGTACGGATCCGACGCTCGTGTGACCCTAGTCTCAATCCCAATCTATCATGTTGTACCTTAGCTATCATAATTTACCATTCTCGGACTGCTATATAAGGCTACATTTGCGAAGCGAACAGAGGTGATTAAAACAGTACCACTCTGATCTTCCCAGAAGCAATGGCGGCTCGAATCCCGTCGTTGGCAAGGACTAGTTTAAATAGAGTGTCTCTCGTCTCTGGGATGTCCAATAAGGTCCGATTCTTGACGTCTCGGAAGGTCACGTCCAGAATTATATGTGTGAGGGCCTTTAACGAGATTGCGTCTGGAGGTACTGTGTCAGGACAAAGGTGATAGCTAGGCGCGGAACTGCATACCGGTTTCGCTCAGTAACCGTCCCAATCGACCGGGGGTTCCAACGCCCGCACTAACCAGCGTCCGCCGTAGATATTCGGCGTGCTCCTCTAATTTGAAGTGCTTCGCGAAGAGCTTGGCCACGTCACCACCTTTCGTTCCCTTCATATCCCGGAGTACACGAGCGAGGTCTGCTGCTCGAAGCGCAGCACTCGTGACGACGAGGGCTGTCGGAGCCCCTTTCTGCGCTGGACGCTGAGCCAGTCGGACTTTGAGAGTGGGCAGAGCTGGAACGAAGTATCACATATTAAGAGAGCGGTTCTTCGTTGCCGGGTGGGCTGCCACACACCTTCCCTGATGAAGTCGCAAAGGGTGTCCACAGTTCGCAGCCGAGTGAAAGAAGAAGTATCAACCAAGGCAGATTCTAGTATATTTTTTGTGTGCGCCAGTTGATTGAGTGCAAGCCCTCGGGTGTGTGGCTGTCCATACCTGGGATTCTCATGTCGGCGAGCTCGAGCTCGCTGGCTTGCTTGTACGTCCTCTTCTGGTACCCCGCAAGATAATCGGCTAATGCCGCAGGGTCTCCTATTGCCATGGACACGTTCTCGCTCGTTGTCGCTTCCGCGAGTTTGCGTTTCTGTGAATTGGAGGATTAATATTAATGGGGCGAGCGCATAAAGCGTTGAGAAATGGCGCATGCCTTTGACTTCTTCTCCGTTCCTCGCTTTCGTTTTCTCTTCCTATTCGGCGTTGGTGCGGCAGATTGTACACCCAACCACTCGTCGCTCGCATCCGAGAGCTCCTCTCCCGCCGTCACCTCAAGTTCGTCGTCGGAGAAAACACCGGCTTCGAACCCTTCGGCTGCAAAATCGTCGTCGAGGTCGTCCCCTCCACCCATGAGGCAGTCGTGAATCTCTTTGAAAGGGGCACGATCCAGGCAAAAAAACAAAGGAATCACTTTGTCCCTTCCACAGGAAATGGCCATTCCTCTCCTCCATATCACACTCAACGATATAGCTCTTGTTCTAGTATGGTTCCTTATAGCCGTTGTATTCTATCTTGTACTTTATCACACCAACTGGAACGAACAACGCGGACTACACGCAGTCGCAACGACCACTCCTGAGCAACCAGAAGCCAAGGAGAACCAACCCGATACATTCCTCGTCCTAGATGTTGAGGGTACATGCGTCCCTGGAACCGGATTCGACTGGCCAAATGAAATCATTGTCGGTACCTTGGCTGAATGAGCGAGGGCTGCATCAGCTTACTGCGACACATTGACAACTTCTAGGAATGGCCTGTAGTGCTACTTAAATGGCAAGAAACTACTTCTGTCACTCCCAGCGGTCCATCGACCAGAAGAGAGCTCCTTGCTGTCGACGAATTCCGCTCCTTCGTGCGACCTACTTGGAAACCGCAGCTGCATCCGTTTTGCACGCAGCTTACTGGGATAACCCAAGTACGTTTTCATTTGAGTTCACGACCAGGTTTCTCCAGAAGGAGCAGCGAGCGGAGCGGGGTTGCACCCTCTTGGTAGTTGGAATAGTAAACTCACATGACCTGTACGCAGGCTCAGGTCGACGCAGCACCAACATTCCCCGATGTAATGCGCGACTTCGAACAGTGGCTCATGAAACACAAATTGCTCACCAAGAAGGCCAAACACCTACGACCGAATGTAGTCTTTGCTACAGATGGACCTTGGGACCTTCGTGACTTCGCTACGAAATCTCTTCATTTATCTCGGTGCCCGAAACCCTCATGGTTCCCTCAAGCCTACATCGACATACGAGCGCTCGTATCCGATTGGCACCACGCGACGAAGTCCATTGAGAACGAGCATCCAAACCAAGTAAGCCATTCCAAGCTTGCTTGAATGAAGTCTCAGCAGAGGGCATAGCGACCACATTTCTTCATTCGACCGAGCTTTAAGCTCAACAAGCAACTGGAGCTTCTTGGAATAGGACCTTTCCAGGGCCGAGAGCACTGCGGAATTGACGTGCGTACTTGACCTGTGAAACTCGTCGACGGTATTGAATGCGGCTCCTACAGGATACCCGCAATATCGGACGAGTACTTGCGGAGCTAGGACGTCGTGGTGTGGACCTGGACGTGAACAGTAGGCTTGCCCTACCGAGATGGCCTTGGATGGGGCCTCATGGAACTGTAGTTGGCTTTGACTAACGACGGTCATTTGGGCGCCATTCGATGGTCATGGCTATTGCCTCAATTTTGTTGTACAGACTAAGTACTGCACCGTCCTCTCGTGGCCATCCGAACTCTTGCCAGAGCGAGGGTTATGTTCCGATATATACGCCGCCAGCAGGCACCCATTCGTCGTACTTGATGGTACATGATACTAAGCAAAGAAGTCATCGGCAAGCCTCGCGATTTGCTCCAAGACGTGTATGTAGAACAAGTAATGATTACACGAGATCTATCGAAAGTCTGATTATGAAAAATAGGTAAGGAGTAAAATGAATTCTAGATGAGTGTCCCTGATTCGTATCGTCCATGGTCGAAGATCAATGTTTATGAGATACAAATAAGGAGACCACTACCGGCGGCCTGCATATTAATTACTATAGGTGTGAGCTGAAGGTTGGGTAGCTTGGATTGTAGTTTTTAGAAATCCCACAGCGTCCCAAATGCGTGCAGTCCAGCTGTCACAGGAACAGGTTAGTATCACTTCTTTGTTTATGAGGCTTGGTGCGCACCCTCTCTGCAGCCTTCCATCATCTCAGTGTTTCCTTGTAAATTGGAGGTAATAAAAATTACTATCGGGACACTCGTCAGATTGAAGCAAGCGCAAATTTAACCCAACGGGGTTACCTTCCGCGTTCCAGCTCTTCCAGACATCCTTAAGCAGTTGCACGGTATTAGGTCGTCCACCTCGCTGCTTCGAGTCCCAAAGGATCATCCTCTCAGGTTCGATGTGCTTCTTGATTAACCCTGTAATGGTCGGACCGAAAGTTTTCTCCTGGTCGGAACCGACCCAAATGAGGAACCTGTGCCAGGAGGTCAGCGTCTGTGTGTTTATGATATCACAATATTAACTGACCAGTTTGGACTTTGAATGCAGGTGGACAGGGCCGCTCCAATCCCTGTGCCGGTGCAGATTCGAATGCCACGACTAAACATCGCCGAAGCGTGACCTACCGCGGCTGTGTGGATATGAGCAAAGAGTCATTCTGACCATTAGCGCTTAAGAGAACGTACCAAACTTCAGCTCGCGTGTCCAGAGAGTTTTCGGGGGATTCTGCACGAGGCTTTTCGTAAAGTCGCCTATTGTATCCGGTGGGTGAGCGGAACTCTCATGCGCGGTGCAATAATTGCTCTTACCTTGAACGCCGCAGATCATGTAATGGCATCGGGCATTCTGACCCTCGGAGATGATACCGAATGCGTGATACTCGAGGATTGAGCTGCGGCTAATGCGACCCAGAAGACCTTGTTGAATGCCACGGTCAAAACGTATAACCGCAACTTTCGGGGAGGGCTAGAGAAAGACGGCGTGTCACTCGAGGGAACTCGGCACAATGTATTCATTCGGCTTACAATTTCGACTTCGACAGGGACTTCGCGCACAGTAAACCAAGGAATTAACACGCTAAAGGGTTACGTCAGTTTAAAAATAGAGGAGAATGACTAATGGACGCACAAGATAGTCATGCCCAATGCAAACCAGAACTCTTGTGACGAGATGAGTTGGTCGCCGTCTGTGCGCCAGGTACGTGTATTGATGTCGTATGTGTTCCCAAGGATGACGAAGATCCATGTGGCCTGACGTTCTATCATTAGCCCAAAGATTCTCTGTATACTGCGAGGGCGCCACGCACCGCAAGTCCCAGCCATCCAATAAATCGGTGGTGGCGTTCGAAGACGTTATGGTGGTTGCTTTTAACAGGAGAGGTAAGTACTTCTCGGGCTTCCAGTTGTGAAGCTTCACTCACTTCCGGATCTGAAAAGCTTGTCAACCCATAGCCATGCTTTTGGATCGGCTCGAACTCACCCAAGGGAATGCACTGATAATAGAAATGATGATCAGGATGTTGGTAATCACACCTGCGACGATAACGGCGGGGTTGTTGACGGCATGGTGAACCAAGATGTCGACAACCTTGAATATGAGCCAACTAGTTGCAGAGAGTGAGCAAGCCGGCGCTTCGTGGTACTTACGGATCCGGTACTCACGCGCAGCCAGATAATGCGCAGCCAGAGTGAATGCCGCCAATGTGTTGCAAAATGGAAGTGACGCCGAGCCGCAGCCACAACGGAGCCCACTGGAAGTGGGAACAACATCAGAAATGAAGACTCTTTGGTGCTACGCTAAGTCAGCTCACCCCTCTCAAACCATGGATGGCAATCAGATAGAGAAATCGAAGGAAGAGCTCGTTTCGCATCAGGATCGCCATGAGCAAGTTACCCAATACAAGGGCACCCAAATGATTCCTCGCATATGGGAACTTGTCAAGTGCCGCACACACTATGCCGATACCGTTTAAGGTGACGCAGAATGTGAAGAACCTTCGATAAACATTGAACCACAATGCGAACTTTGTCCGCTTTCGTGTGTGCCGCACTGGCGTTTTGGGTGGCGGTACGTGTTGTTTCTCCGAAATCGCGGACTGAGGCTTCTCGTCCCGACCCAAGGTCGTGCTCGATGCAAGCGGAGGTGTGAGATATCCCTGTACAAGAGTTGGGGTGGCCCTCGTCAACGGGAGGTTGATGGCCTCTCTGGTCATCGCCGCTGGGGGAACGATTGGCAACTGGTTCGAGTTGTCGAGGATGCCTTTCTCTGCATCGTCCAGTTGAGCATCGCTAGTGGGTTGCTTGGAAAACGATTTATCGATAAAGCTCGAGGCAGAGGACATGATATGGGAAAACCTGAATGGTTGGGGGGCTGTGGGTGGAGAACGAGACGACAAGGCATTATAAACTAGATGAAGGCTTCACAAGGACCCAAGGCGCCAGACGTGTCCTGACATAATATGACTGGCAAACCGATCGAGAGGACACAGGCGAGCCCCAATACTGAAAGGCCAGTGCTGCGCGCTGTCTTGAGACTTTCCCGACGTGCCGGTATATCATTGCAACACGCAGGGTATCTGTCGGCATCAACGCGCTCGCGGCCGCAAGCAGTGTGTGGCCGAAGATTACAACCCAATTGCCCAAATGTCGTACAATGTGCGCGTACCCACTCAGCATTGAGACGTCTGACTCCATTTGGTGGATTGTGACACACTCATGCCCGCGAAGTCTACGATGGCTGGCCATCTAGCTCGGCAGTACTGTATACTGTACTCGCACAGGTACAGTCACGTCACTCCGCTTTCTTGTCCCATCCGCGCATTACCCAAAACGCTCAATGCACTGCCACGGGAACATCGGGCTCCCACGCGCCCACTCAACCACGAAGTTTCCTGCGATTGCCATGCCCTGCTCCCGAAGTCCCGTAAGTGCGCTTACGCGACCAATACTGCTGCCGCAAAATGCTCGTCAGCCAGTCCGCTCCGGGGTCCGCTATCCCACCTGGGAACGAATAAGTATGCAATACCCACGACTACATTCAAAAATCGGAGGATCAACAGGGTCTTGTCAGGTATGAGCATACGAGATCACAAATACATACGACAGCGTGTTCACCACAACCTCGACTGAGCCAGTTCTTCGGTGTTCCGCACTTCGGATGTCCGACCCGTACGGGTTTATCCCCTCGATCCCGTCGGGTCTAGCTTATCGACGAAGAACGTCCAAGTCATCACTTGACAAGCAGAGGCTAGTAGACACCAAATCGAGAGCCGAGCGCTCGCCATTCGATAACGCAAAAACGAGAGTACAGTCATGGTATGAACGGGTCGAGTCCCTATTATCCATTCTTAATTCTGAGTCTCTACGCCTCAAACCGCGCCCGGCGTCCTGACTCGCATCTAACTCAAATCCGGTCCCCTAGTCCCGTCGCTGACGTCCAAGCTCTTATGGGCTTGCAGGTCGCGCAGCACCGAAGGATCAACTGTTGTTCCAAAGTCAATCCTCACT
>Ga0307513_10008654_pt1 | contig 12967 bp, 11 predicted proteins | sample 15_EM_MG_FD_202174 | JGI IMG/M metagenome (GOLD analysis project Ga0307513, IMG submission 202174) | Populus trichocarpa ectomycorrhiza microbial communities from riparian zone in the Pacific Northwest, United States - 15_EM | ecosystem: Host-associated > Plants > Roots > Unclassified | place...
TCATACTTTTTCCTCAATTCAAGTCTAAGAACTCAAATCTATAAATTAACATCCAGGCATCAATTCATAATCGACTTGAAATGACTCATAAGAGCAGGTTTAGAATACCTTACCCGGTACGAATCAAAGTTTCGATCCCTCCTTTTCTTTCTAATGACAGTCGGCCCTCCCCTCCCCTCTTCTTGTTCAATTTCTCTTGTTAATCCCTTTCCCACCAATGTTTATTCTACCTATAACCCTTAATCTTGGATGGGTTTCTAAAATTTTGATGTTTCTCTCTTGATTTGTAAAAATGAGTATAAAACTCCCTCTTTTCTTTCTTTACGTTATTTACAGATCTGTTTTTGGTGAGAAGAGGAGTACTTATGCTCTATAATTATTATTATTTGCATCTAGACCCCATTTTCATTAAGTGTATTCGTTTTGTCCCCACTTCTTTTTAGTTTAGCTTATTTCCTTTAATTTAATACAACCTTTTTATATTTTTTTTTTCTCGGGATTTACAACCGTCTTCCAGTCCTCAACCGATAGATCCTCCCTCTTCCTCCGGCTCCTTCCCCACACACGGCTAAACCCCAAATCTAGCCTCACTTCCCGACTCTCTGCTGACCCAACCATTCTCACCGACCTCCAGCAGCTGTGCAAACACGACAGAAACTCAGCCGCCAGCCGCCCCTTTGACATACCGCCGGCCACCTGAAACAGAGAAGAAGGTGAAACGAAAAAAGAAAAAAAAAAGAAGGGCTCTGCAGAAGAAACAAATCTGAAAAAGGGAGGATCAAGAGCAAATCTGAAAAGGAAAGAAAAATTAAAACCAACTGTTGTTTGTGTGTTTTTTTTATTATTGCAAGTGACGGTGACCCTCACCGCCAACGTAGGAAGATAGAGAAGAAGAAGACATTCCTGATCCACCGGTTTTGTTGTCTTCATCAGCGGCGGCGCGTGAACCCACACGCCACCAGTGGCGGTGGCGCGTGGAGCAACGCACCGCTACTGTTCCGGCGGACCCAGAATGCATCCCATAACTGTTCCTGAATTTTTTGGGCTCCATTTTGTAAATTTTAAATTGTTTAATGTAATTTTTATTTAGTTTTTTTGAATTTTTATAATCTGTAGTGTGGATGTGAAAAAAGAAAAAAAATATATATAGTAAAAGTGAATGTGTGTGTTTGTATTTGTTTTATGGATGTTATTTTTTATGAATGTTTTTTTTATGATAAAATCGCAAAGAATAAAGAAGAATTTAATATTTTAATTTACTTACGGTCAAGAATTATGAACTTACACGTAAGTCGTATTTCTAATATCCGATGAAAAGATAAAATTTTTAAAACTTCTTTAACACATCAAAGCCATGAAGCAGCTTACCTCAGGTAGGGTGCGTTAGGGGTGCTATAACCTTCCCTAACCACAACCAGTCCCTTACCCGTGAATCTCTGACAAGACCAGTAGATCCGGGTTTTCTAGTAACCCTCAATGAAATACTAGGTGGCAACTCCCAACGAACCAATCAACAGAAATGAAAAATCGCCAAAACAGACGTCGTGCGGGTAACGTGCGACAGAATGGCGACTCCACTAGGGAAGGTATTGTTTCTGACAATATTGAACTAAGCTTTGTGTATTTGATGTGTTTAAGTTTTTGCTTTTTTGTCTCTTTTTTGTTAATGTATTTTCCATGCATTTTGTAGAATTGTCTCATGCATCACATGTCTTTATTTTTGAAAGCACACACAAGCTTCTAGGTTAGGTGGGGAACTAGCGATCTGCCCTATGACTACTGGTCAGGGTTCAGATGCTTGAAACACCTAACTCATATATGAGTGCCTGTTTGGTAATGGTGGGTATATGTGCCTTAACCATTTCTTCCAACGCCCCTATATTGTCTTTATGAAAATCGTCACTGTGCAGATATGAGACCCTCTTGAGACCAGGTAGAAAACCTACCCATGTTCACATAATGAATATAACCTATCTTTAGGCTGTATGTGCTATCTTTATTTACATCAGGGCAAACCCTTCTTGAAGCATCTTGAACTCAAGACTTGTGGGTGATACAATGGTCGTCACTCAGAAAATTTTCATTGTAGAGTTTGGGCAAGAATCAAAATTCTTGTTTCATCATACAAGAGTTACGAGCTTATGTCACCCCTCGAAGGGCGAGTTCATCATATAGATTACATGCTCATACATTTGTCATGCATGCACCGGGATGAAAAGTAGGTCCCCTACGAGTCTACAACACCCGACTTTGAGCGAAAAAACACGAAAGATGAAGAGTGTGCTCATCGTAACGTCCATTTTCAAGAAGAGTTGGAGTCTCTGAAGAAAAACTTGACTCGCCTCTAGCTTACTCGAGCAAAACTTAGAAATAACTCTGGGGAAGTTCCTTCCAACCGACCGATCTTCTTTGTTCAAACCCCCAACAACGACTCAGCCCAAAGAAATTGGGGGCAAACATGGTCAAGAGCCTCAACACAATCCAGCATGTCTGCAAAAGCTTTTGTGGGAAGGCTGACCGAAGGGGAATTGCACCACGGTTGCAGAATGGAGCCTGTTCTTGTTCTGCAAAAAAAAATAACTACCTCTGTTAGATCATGCCTGCAAAACTTCTTATTTTTTGTTTCAACTTGTTCCAGTTTTTGTTGGTAATTTGACTCAAAATTCCACAAGACTTTCCCTGTCAAATGAGCCTTTATTGTTAATAAGATCATGTGCTTATAACATGCCTTCATTTTTGTTGTTGTTTCATGCAAATAACACATTGAGCATCCGAACCCAAAATATTATTTATGTACGCGCATGATCATAGACGATGGAGGATAGCCCAAACAATTGAGAGATTGGGCTTTAACTTATGTTTTGGGTTTAATTTATATGAACTTTTAGTTAAGGTTTATTAATTTGGCTTTATTTGTTAGGTTTGATTTAATTATTGTTGGGTATTTTATTTAGTGGGCCATAAGCCCAATCGCTTGTTCTAGTTAGGGTTTTAGTATTAATACCCTACTTTTCTAAATGTTAAGGAGTTTTGATGATTAATGAAAATATTGCAGACTTTGCATATCTTTAATTCCCTTTCTTCTCTTTTTTAGCTTCTTTCTTTCTCTAAAGCTTCCTTCTTTTCTTGCTTTAATTCTTATTATTTATTGTCTCGCATCAAATTTGGTATTAGAGCCAGGGTTTTAATTGTTCTTACAATTAAGCGGTCTACATGTTTATGCTTAACCCGGTTTGATCTAAAAAAAAAACAAAAACAAAAACGTCCTACTGTTCTAATTGGAAAAAAAGAGAGAGGAATCACTGTTCATCTTCTCCATTAGCAAACAGCCACCGAAATCAAAATTGTCACTGTTCATCATCAATGACAGCAATCAGCAGCGGCACCCCTGCCATCAGCGGCACCTCAGCCATTCACAGAAGCAGACCTACCACCACCGAGAAGACCACTGCATTAGCCCACAGATCCACGCTGATTTACTACCTCCGACACAGATCAGCGGCACCTCCACAACAGACCTTCGGCTTTAGCATCCAAACCAACATCACAAACCACCAGCCACAGCCACCTACAAACCCACCACAACCAGCACCGACTGGTGATTTACCGCAGCAAGGGCAGCGCAACAGATCTTTGCCTGCCACCATCCACAGTGCCCTCGCCTTCAGCAGTGACAACGGATCAACAAGCCCCCGTCCAACAGCGAGATCACAGACACCACAGTCCTTTCCTTGCACCGCCAATCCCAAGCATAATCACAGATCCACTTCTCTTGCGCCATCGCCGTCAGCAGTGGCAACAAATTACAGAAGGCAACCAGATGAAGGAAACCAGGAAACCAAAAAAAACTCTTGATGCAAAATAAATTAACCCTGCCACGTCATCAGCCATGCCACTGCTGCCACGCCAGACATGATCACCCACGTCACCCGCCACGTAAGCAAACTGGCCACGTCATCTGCCATGTCAACAGTCAATTCATCCAGTTTTCCATGTCAGTTCCCGTAAATTCTAGCTTCCTCCCAGCACTCTAGTTAGTGAATCACTCTCCCATATTTGTTGAAGTTTATTTTTTTTTTTGGTTTTTAACTTGTCATTTAAGGTTATTATTAATATTACTTTTGTGCCTAGAAAATTCAAAAAAAAAAATCTCACCTTACTTTTTATCCGTTAATTTGCTCATTAACCTTTTTTTTTTTATCATTGATATATATTATCTTGTCCTCTTTAATAATTATGAGTCTTTGCCTTGACATTGTATTGATTAATCATTTACATTTAAAGGTTTAACATTACATGTTTATAATTTTATTGGTGTAATTTGTTCTTAATTCATCTCCACATTAAAATAAAAAAGAAAAGAAAAAAGAAGAAGATATGATTAGCTTTATTTTTATATTGTGACTTTACTTGCAAGAACCATTTGTGATCTCAAATTCATTTCTAAGTGAGTGTTGCATGCTTTTGTGTCATGATAATCTAGTGTCCAAGCTGAAGTTTACACTTACCATAGACTCAACCCTTAGTCATATTCTTATGACCATTTAAAAAGCATCGCAAACTTAGGTGATCAACATGTTTAAAAGAATTGAGCCCCAAGAGAGTTTTCGAATAAGGCACTCAAAGACCAATAAATATCACAAGAATAATCATTATGAACAAGTTCACTCTGAGCGCCACCAGTATGACTATCATTTAGGTTACTCTAAACATGATGACTTTGATGAGCGAGTCTTGAGCCATAACAAAATAGAAGCCCCCAGTTTTGATGGTCGTCATGACCCTTGGATATTTGATATGTGGATTCATGATATGGATCAATTCTTTGAGTGGCATAACCTGTCTGATAATAGGAAAGTTAGATTTGCTAAGATGAAGCTTATTGGTGAAGCCAAAACTTATTGGAGAGAAGTTGAAGATTGTTTAGAGATGAGAGGTAAACTTCCTATAACTGATTGGATCAAAATGAAACAAAACCTTCAGGAGAAGTACCTACCCCAGTCTTATAGGAATAAACTCTTAGACCAATGGAACAATCTAAGACAAGGGAATAAGTCTATCAATAAGTATATAACACAGTTTAACGATTACATGATGAGATGTGCCATAAGAGAGAATGAAGCCATGACTTTGCGTAGATTTTATAAAGGCTTGAAAGATGATCTTAGAAGAGAAGTTGTATTTCAAGGTGTATCTACCCTTGACTAAGCTTATACCTTAGTTAAAGACTACACGTTGGTCACAAAGAATCAGTAGAAGAATCGTCAGGACTCTTATAGTATCCCTATTAGGTCCCAATTCAGAAGTAGTGATTCTTTGTTAGGTGCTCCACCCTACAAACCTAATCCTAGTAACTCCCAACTTTATAAGAAAGATAAAGGGAAACGAGTTGTTAATGAAGTGTCTAAGGTGAGTTCAATGGTTAAGTGTACTAATTGTCTAGGTTTTGGTCATATCTCTTTAGATTGTACCTCTAAACCTTTAGTCATCCAAAAATATAAGGATATAGGTAAAGAGGAATATTGTAGTGTTGAAGTGTATGAGCCTAATCTTGAGGATTTTAGTGACCTAGATGATGAGGATGTGCCAGAAGAGGGACTTAACACAATGAGTCCACGTGAGCTTGAGACTGAGGTTAAGAAAGAGTCTGATATGTCTGCTTTAATGGTAGAGGAAATTTTAGGGAACTCTTCAGTGGAATCGCCTATAGAGATAAGTATGGTCTTAGAAGGGTCTCATGATATTAGTCCTCCTAAACTACCTGATTCCTCATCCCATATACTTGGTGTCCAGCACATCATAAGTTTAGAGCAACATGTTGAGTTTCCTGACCCTTTACCTCATGCACGTGATGAGGAAGATGAAGATAATCCTAGTTTACTTGATTGTGTCCATACCATATCTACTCAGGTTTCAAACAATATTTGTCTCATTCCACACCCTCAATCATTTAGTGTTCATAGTTACAAACTTGAGAAGCCTATAAAACACCTTCCCATATCTCCTCACGATAGGATGTCTAAGTCAGCTGAGTCGTTACCATGTAGGGTTCATAATTTGCATATTGAGATCATGAAACAAATTCAAACAAGTTATGAACAATATAAATTTCGAGCTGATTTACTTAAATATCATGATGCACTTAATGTTGGAGATTATTTCATGATATAGATTAGACCTGAACGATGTCCTTTGCAAACCGATCATAAATTACAAGTAAGTAGTGCTAGACCATTCAAAGTTTTGCCAATGATTAAATCAAATAATTATGTCATTAAATTGTCATTAAACTTTGATATTAGCTCTACTTTTAACATGAAAGACCTAGGTATTTATAAAATACAACCTATCCCTGATGCTTCTTTTGATACCCCTACCTCATTATCCATATATTTGGCACAAAAGGAACATATTAATGCTACTTTGAATGCACAAGTGGTTTTTACCAGGGATGGTGAACTTCAGCAAATCCCAGTATATGGGTTCGACGGGGTCGAGTTCTTCCAACCCCAGGATTATCAGAGAGACATCACAACAGCTTGATCCTTATCTTTGAGAGCGTTATCGGAGTCGCCTTGGCCTATACTCGACGGGGTCGAGTTCTTCAAACCCCAGGAGAATTGATGGGGACACCGAACCCGAAATATTATTTATGCACGCGCATGATCATAGACGATGGAGGATAGCCCAAACATTTGAGAGATTGGGCTTTAACTTATGTTTTAGGTTTAATTTATATGAACTTTTAGTTGAGGTTTATTAATTTGGCTTTATTTGTTGGGTTTGATTTAATTATTGTTGGGTATTTTATTTAGTGGGTCATAAGCCCAATCGCTTGTTCTAGTTAGGGTTTTAGTATTAATACCTTACTTTTCTAAATGTTAAGGAGTTTTGATGATTAATGAAAATATTGCAGACTTTGCATATCTTCAATCCCCTTCTTCTTTTTAGCTTTTTTCTTTCTCTAAAGCTTCTTTCTTTTCTTACTTTAATTCTTATTATTTATTGTCCCGCATCAGCATAACCTTTAAGCATGAAACCATTGCGCCAAGAATCTTTTGGTGTGTTTCCCTTTTCTTCCAAAACTATGCATGGTCGCACATGTTCACAAGAATTTTTTTGGAAATTCAAAGTTTAGTACAAAAACATAAATCATGTTGGTGTTTGTCCATAACAAACGAGTTCTAGAAATTCAAATGATTCCTTAGAAAGGTAACCATAAACCTAAAAGACCTGGAAAAACAAACACCATGAAGTGACTCCAAAAGCTGAGTTTTGATTGAATGAATAATGAGAAATCACTTTGCATACTCACATGAAAGCAAGGCTTACCGATCCTAAATGCATGCATTTGAAATGAGGAAAGACCTTCTTTGATAATTCTTTCACGATGCTAAAATATATCCTTTGCAGACCTCTTTTGAGCCTAGTAATGTTTATTTTTGCAAATAACCTTGGCTAGGATCACACCCCACACTGCGGGGCAAGTGCGAGAGATATATATAAAAAACCTTAACGATTGAAAGTGCCCAAACAACACTGGGGGGCATAAAAGAAAATTCTCAATCATTAAAGGTGCCCAAACAAAGCTTGGGGGCATGAAGAAAAATCCAAAGGATCCAAAAAAATTTTGAGCAAAAAAAAAATGAGATGCTTAACCAAATGAAGAAAACAAAAACAAAAAGAAAGAGCCCAAGCCCAACACTAGGGGGCACGATAGACCATTTTGGAAAGACAATTCAAAAGACAAAAGGTCAGGTAACAAGCACAAGTGATCCTTAGTCTTGAAATCCCTTAAACACCTTTTGAGCCTACAAATATCCTTTTCTTCATAACCAAGAGCCCAAGCCTACATTATGTGCTTAATCAAGCCCTTTCTGATCAAAGGCAAGCAATCTGGATCGGTAAGCAGTGCTTTCTCATGCAAACCAAATCATCATTTATGCAAATAAAATGAATGCTTTGAAGACTGGTTCTTTGAAACCCTCAAATTAAATCTTAAACTTTTTTGACCAACCAAGTGTCACTTCATATTTTTCACCAAAAGCAAAACAAAAGGTTTTCATCGCTTCTGAAAACCTCTCCATAGGAATCACTTGAATTTCTTCAGAATGAGTACGCTTTGAATCGATGTCAAAATGATTTCTATGTCTGGAATAGCTTTGAAATTCCAAAAATTCTGCATGAGATGACTCGAGTAAACAAGAGCGAAAAAGCCATCGGAGTTCACTACCAACACTCTAACTTTTGAGAAAAGAAAGACACCATGAAGAAATGGGGACCTACATTTCTCAGGTAAGTATACATGCATATCAATCATAATGCATTGCTTTCAACATTGTCAGATCGGTGTTACACCATCAACTTTTAGGTAGCGTGTTTTCTAACCCTACCTCATTTCGAGTGCGCCTTTGAGCCCTCACTTCTCAAGTAGTGCATTTTCCAATGCTACCTCCTTTCGAGTGCGCCTTTGTGCCCTCACTTCCTTTTGTGTGCACCTTTGAGCCACCATTTCTCAGGTAGTGCGTTTTCTAACCCTACCTCATTTCGAGTGCGCCTTTGAGCCCTCACTTCTCAGGTAGTGCGTTTTCTAACCCTAACTCCTTTCGAGTACGCCTTTGAGCCACCATCTCTTGGGTAGTGTGTTTTCTAACCCTACCTCATTTCGAGTACGCTTTTGAGCCCTTACTTCTCAGGTAGTGCGTTTTCTAACCTTACCTTCTTTCAAGTGCGCCTTTGAGCCACCATCACCTTTTGGGTAGTGCGTTTTCTAACTTTACCTCATTTCGAGTGCGCCTTTGTGCCCTCACTTTTGTGTGAGCCTTTGAGCCCTCACTTCTCAGGTAGTGCGTTTTCTAACCCTACCTCCTTCCGAGTGCACCTTTGAGCCACCATCTCTTAGGTAGTGCGTTTTATAACCATACCTCCTTTTGAGTGCGCATTTGAACCCTCACTTCTCAGGTAGTGCGTTTTCTAACCCTACCTCATTTCGAGTGCGCCTTTGAGCCCTCGCCAACATTTTTTCAGGGTAGGTCACCCATTACAACGCGACCAATTCTCCATGTTGTTTTATCTAGGTAGGTCGCCCATTACAATGAGGTCATTCTTCCACTTGGGTAGGTCACCCATTACAATTAGACCACTCTTTTCTTTTTTCCTTGGGTAGGTCACCCATTACAATGAGACTAACCTTTTTCTTAGTAGGTCACCCATTACAATCCGACCAATTCTCCATGTTTTTTTTATCTGGGTAGGTCACCCATTACAATGAGGTCATTCTTCCACTTGGGTAGGTCACCCATTACAATGAGACCAACATTTTTTCTAGGTAGGTCACCCATTACAACGCGACCAATTCTCCATGTTTTTTTTTTATCTGGGTAGGTCACCCATTACAATGAGACCATTCCTTCACCTAGGTAGGTCACCTATTACAATAAGACCACTCTTTCCTTTTTCCTTGGGTAGGTCACCCATTACAATGAGACCAATATTTTTTCTGGGTAGGTCACCCATTACAACGCGACCAATTCTCCATGTTTTTTTTATCTGGGTAGGTCACCCATTACAATGAGACCATTCCTTCACCTGGGTAGGTCACCTATTACAATAAGCCCACTCTTTCCTTTTTCCTTGGGTAGGTCACCCATTACAATGAGACCAATATTTTTTCTAGGTAGGTCACCCATTACAATTCGACCAATTCTCTATGTTTTTTTTATCTAGGTAGGTCACCCATTACAATGAGGTCATTCTTCCACTTGGGTAGGTCACCCATTACAATGAGACCACTTTTTCCTTTTTCCTTGGGTAGGTCACCCATTACAACGCAACCAATTCTCCATGTTTTTTTATCTAGGTAGGTCACCCATTACAATGAGGTCATTCTTCCACCTGGGTAGGTCACCCATTACAATGAGACTAACCTTTTTCTGGGTAGGTCACCCATTACAACGCGACCAATTCTCCATGTTTCTTTTATCTGGGTAGGTCACCCATTACAATGAGGCCATACTTCCACTTGGGTAGGTCACCCATTACAATGAGACCATTTTTTTTTCTGGGTGGGTCACTCATTACAATGAGACCATTCTCCATGTTTTTAAGATCATTTTCTTTTTCTTTTCTTTACAAAGCTTACTATGCAAAACATTAAGGGAGCGTTTGGTAGTGCGTTTCTACCTGTGTTTTGTGAAAATTTGAATTTTTTTTTTTGCTAAAATTGAGTGTGGTTTGTACTTTTTGGATCGTTTTGATGTGCTGATGTCAAAAATGATTTTTGAAAAATAAAAAAACATCATTAGCATGCATTTCGGCACGAAAAGTTATTTGAAAAGCACCCGCAACCACACTGCCAAACATGCTCTAAGGAGTTTTGCTTCGTAAGCATTGTAAAGATGGGGCATCTGTTGTTACCCAAATTTTGACCCATCTTTTTGATAAAATTTTCAGAAAATCCAAAAATAGCGAAAAACAACAAAAATCCAAAAAACTATGTTTTTAATATATTTGCATCATTTTTAGAATTTTCAGCGTCGTCTACAAAAGAATTTAAATTTTCAAAGGTCTTTCGAACGCGTTCGACTTTTCACGCATCATTTTTTAAAATCATTATTTTCTTCATTTGAGTCGATATTGATATTACTCATTTTCAAAAAATACAAAAAAATTAAGCAAAATCAAAATTTACAAAAAAAGAAAGTTGAGGGACCAAGTTTGGAGACCAAACAATATTTTTACCTATAAATAGGAGTTTCCAACACATACACAAAGAGGGGGCAATTTTGAAAAAAAAACACAAAAAAAACCCTAAACCTAAACCTATCTCTAACCAACAGCCGCCCCTCCTGGTTTGGATTTTTTTCTCCAACTGGCCACAAGACAGGCTTCCCCTTCTCAACACTAGCCTCTCCGTCCCCACACACGCCCGGCCACCACACATTTTCCTTTTCCAAACGAGCTGCCTCCCAACGCCATTTCCCATTTTTTTCCCAACACCGTTTCCTTCTCCCAGCTAACCCAAGATACCCATCATCCCTCTCCTCTCTCAATCTCCCCCCACAGAGAACCAGCCAATGTTGTCGCTCTCCCCTGCTTTGGGATTTTTGCTCCCACACAATTTCCTTTCCCTTCTCGCCGCCAGCCATACCTAGACAGCCCAAACACAGCAACTCCATTCCCCCCCCCCGCACACCGGTCTCTAAAAACCAACACCCCTTTGCCGCAGACCTTCCCCTCTCGGTTGCTCCTCTTCCTCACCGAGAACACCGCCTTCTAGTCCTCAGCCGACAGATCCTCCCTCTTCCTCTGACTCCTTCCCCACACACGGCTGAACCCCAAATCCAGCCTCACTTCCCGACTCTCTGTTGACCCAACCATTCTCACCGGCTCTAGCAGCTGTGCAGACACGACAGAAACTCAGCCGTCAGCCGCCCCTTTGACATACCGCCGGCCACCTGAAACAGAGAAGAAGGTGAAACAAAAAAAGAAGGGCTCTGCAGAAGAAACAAATCTGAAAAAGGGAGGACCGAGAGCAGATCTGAAAAGGAAAGAAAAATTAAAATCGACTGTTGTTTGTGTGTTTTTTTATTGTTGCAGGTGCGGTGACCCTCACCGCCGGCGTAGGAAGATAGAGAAGAAGAAGACGTTCCCGATCCACCGATTTTGTTGTCTTCATCGGCGACGGCGCGTGAACCCACGCGCTGCCAGTGGCGGTGGCGCGTGGAGCAACGCGCCACTACTGTTTCGGCGGACCCAGAATGCATCCCAGAACTGTTCGTGAATTTTTTGGGCTCCATTTTGTAAATTTTAAATTGTTTAATGTAATTTTTATTTAGTTTTTTAAAATTTTTATAATCTATAGTGTGGATGTGAAAAAAGAAAAAAGAAAGAAGAAGAAGAAGAAAATCGCGTTGTATTTGTTTTATGGATGTTATTTTTTATGAATGTTTTTTTATGATAAAATCGCAAAGAATAAAGAAGAATTTAATATTTTGATTTGCTCACAGTCAAGAATTATGAGCTTACACATAAGTCGTATTTCTAATATCCGATGAAAAGATAAAAATTTTAAAATTTCTTTAACACATCAAAGCCATGAAGCAACTTACCTCAGGTAGGGTGCATTAGGGGTGCTAATACCTTCCCTAACCACAACCAGTCCCTTACCCGTGAATCTCTAACAAGACTAGTAGATCCGGGTTTCCTAGTAACCCTCAATGAAATACTAGGTGGCGACTCCCAACAAACCAATCAACAGAAATGAAAAATCGCCAAAACGGACGCCGCGCGGGTGACGTGCGACATACTAAATAAATAATCCTCTTAGCTAATATGACACAACCAAAGAGTAGATGTCTTCTCCCAAGTGTAGGAGTGTCGAAGTAATAAATAACCCATCAAGACCGGGGTCGAACTAGAGGGAGGTTAATTGTATAAACTACAAATAAAGAAATAGATAATAACAGAAAAGGAGTTGAAGAGAGCTTTGAGATGTGATATTGATATAAAGATTAAACAAAGATAAAATAATTGTCAAGGTTAGAGGATCCACTAATGGTATTTCAAACAAGTATAGTATAAACTCTTTTTATTACTCAACTAGAAACCACACACAAAGGAGGTTCCAATCGGATTATAAATTATTAACATGATTACATTAGTTATCTTATTCAAATAATGCTAATACTTGTAAATGTTGTCAGGTATTCATGATTATAACTTATGTTAACAACAAATCAAGTTCCTTTCATAACACAGGTGTCGGTTATAGCATACGGTTGGGCTATGAAAGTGCCAAGTATTTGTTATACCAAGGGTTATACAACATAAATCTAGATTAACCATTTAACAAGTAAAGTATTAAAAGTGAACAAGATAACAAATACAAAACATGTTAGTATCAAACATTAAAGTCCATGTTGAGTTTATACTATACTTATTCTTACACCATTAGTGTAACCTTTTC
>Ga0307513_10008655_pt1 | contig 12967 bp, 11 predicted proteins | sample 15_EM_MG_FD_202174 | JGI IMG/M metagenome (GOLD analysis project Ga0307513, IMG submission 202174) | Populus trichocarpa ectomycorrhiza microbial communities from riparian zone in the Pacific Northwest, United States - 15_EM | ecosystem: Host-associated > Plants > Roots > Unclassified | place...
AATGTGGTAAGCACCCCAAATACCAACTACTCACGGCATCTCCTCATCGTATGATGCAAGCTTACCAGATGTATGTGGAGGTGGCCAGCGCCGACTCTGATTCCTAGCAACAGCAGGATCAACCCACGGCATGCAAAAAAAAGATGAAATGAATGATAGCAGCACGCTAAAGCTTGACTCACTCTTAGAGGAGCGAAAGAGCTCTGGAAAGAGGGTGCCGTTCCTAACGGATGAGACGAGTCGAATTCCGGGCTTGAGGGTACTCACAGTCCTTGTACTGGTACCTGGGCGAGCGTGTGGTCGTCCCGGACTCGAACCAACGGTGCGCTGAGTCTCCACAGGCGTTACTGATATAGGCAGCGAAGCTGACTTCGAGCCCAGAGGGTTCTGAGCCCCCTCATTGCACTATAACCCACACGGCGTTCCCCGTATTGTGGGATAGTGGCACCATCCTTTTTGCCTTTTGAGCCAGCCCTGCCACCGAACTCCTAACTTGTGTATCTCGTGTTCACGATGTCCTCACGAACCGCCTCAAGTCGTGATAAGGGGGCTTGTGAGAAGGTGGAGGAGCGAGAGAAGGCAAGCTTCATCTGGATCTGAGATCGGAACGGTCCGACGAGACGTGAGTGACAAGGTATCTTACCGCTGAGCGCTGAAGGCTTTTCACACCCCCGATTGGCTGTCTCCGCTCGGGCGGCTTGCGTCAATTTGTGAGGCCCGTGATCACTTTTCGAGTGAACCATGTTAGACCCCTTTTTTCCATGCGTCGAGCGTGTCGAGGATGCTGTGCACAAATGTCGTCGGCATGGGGTCTTCCATACTTTTCTGCGTAACTTAATGTGCATACATGATCGGAGTTGGAAATTTGACCTACTTCAGAGCACAACTGCGGGGAAATATAAGAAAGTTTGGCATCACAGACCGAGTCCCTGCCCGAACAAATCTGTTGATCTCGGTACCTTGGACCTTCGGTGGGATCAATCTCGATTACGGGTTGAGGCGGGTGTACTGAGATCACATCCCTTCGCCGTCTGCCGTGAATCTAACAATGTTCGGAGATGAAATCTCCAGCAGAGGTATCAGGTGCATTTGACAACAGCATATGGAGGTACGTAGAATGTCCATTGGAGAGCAGTGGTGCCAGGATAGAGCCAGTGAAATGAGTTTCTGGACGACCAATTCTCGAAAAGGGAAAATGGAGATATCTTTGAGCAGCAGTGGTGCCCACGATACACTGCCACCGTCTGGAACCGGTGATTCAAGGCTCTGGGGTGCTGGTTTGTGGCGTCCATCTATGGGTCTTCTACCGGTATCCCGCAGATATCCACCAAAGTATTTCTGGATAAAACTAGAGTAACCGTGGTGACATATCTGTAGCGGTTTCCTACCAATCCTCGGGGCACATCACATACTTTGTGTCATGCGCCGCCGGATCGGACGGTGGATAGAGGACTGTGGAGTACTCTCTCCGTCAAGGCGGAGCCTTGACACAGTGATCTGCGTGCCGTCGGAAGCCCCAAGCGTTGGGTGGGCCTCATGCCCTGCTTCGGGCTAATATATCTAAAAAGGTATAGTTTGTGGTGTGTACTTCCGTGCGCCGTTAAGTGGAGGATAACGGGAATATCCCTGTCACGCCATGCCTTGAGGAACCAACGAACGGAGCCTTTATCGACCATGTTCTCAAACCATACCTGGTGGAAGCGGCCAAGATGAAGTTTTCTGCACCGGCGCCAGTTCCGAGAATAGTAGCTGAAAGGAACTAGGGTACCCTCTATTCCACAGGTAGAGGCTAGACGAAGGGATACATTTTTTGAACCCAGCGAAAGTTTAGAAGGTACCAATCGAGGAAATGTGAAATGGAAGACGGAAATTCAGGACCAACACACAAAATAATGTAGGCACATACTAATAACCGAGCGTTACAGCATATCACAGAGCTCAGCTCCAGTCGATACAGATACAGAGCGAGTCGGGGGCAGTCACCTACCCATAGAGGACTGATGTGGTAGTTATAGTTCGAGGAACACCGCTATCGTATCCACCTAGTGTCCCATGGAGAGCTGGTGTTGCTCCAGCCCCGCTTGGTTTGCAAAGCGTACCCCGCTGAATCGAAATGTATACTTGATACAGACCCACAAGGAAGGAGAAAAGGCACGTACCATTGATATTGAGTTGTCGAGCATTGGTATGGGTAATGATCAAAGTGAACAACGCGCTGATGAAGGATGGCGAGCTCGAAGTCTTCCTTCACTACATGCGGACATAACTTGCAGGAAAATATCTCCATGTCGAGGTGGTGAAAGAGAGCGGTATAGATAGAATGGCCCTTGATTCCCTGTTGCTCCACAGTGGGGGGACAGTTTGATGACGAGCCACCAACTAACGGTTCTGGCTGTTGGGAGCGAAGAAACTCTGATTCTGAGATCCATTCAATGAAATCGACAATTAAGTCGATTTGTTTGAGTTCCTCTCCCGTCGCCTCTAGCCGAGCATCAAAAAGGGCCTTCCAGTCGACTAGGGAGCCTGAAGGGTAGCTCTCAGAGAGTAGTGCTACGGAAAGCGGGAGGGGAGCACCTGTCTGGAGATATTGTCTGACGGAGCTTGATTGACCTGGCGTCGTCGGACTCTCGGTGTCCATTTCATCGTCACTAGAGGATTATTCACTCACGTGCGGTAGTGGGCGTCCTGGCACCCTGCTCAGCAATTGCTGTCGACGGAGGTGCGCCTCGGTTCTCGGCCCCTAAAGCGGGGAGGACGGGCTGGGGGGTGAGCATGATTGGTTGTGGATGGAAGATTATCTAAATGTGGTAAGCACCCCAAATACCAACTACTCACGGCATCTCTTCATCATATGATGCAAGCTCACTAGATGTATGAGGTGGCCAGCTTGACTCTGTTTCCTAGCAGCATGCAAAAATAAAACTAATTAATTAATTATAGCAGCAAGCTATAGCCTGACTCACTCTCAGAGGAGCGAAAGAGGTCTGGAAAGTGGGTGCCGTTTAACGGATGAGACGAGTCGAATGCCGGGCTTGAGGGTACTCACAGTCCTTGCACCGGTACTTTGGTGAGCTTGTGGTCGTCCCGTACTCGAACCAAACGGTACGCTGAGTCTCCACAGGCCCGTACTGATATAGGCAGCCAAGCTGACTTCGAGCTCAGAGGGTTCTGAGCCTCCTCATTGCACTATACTCCACACGGCGTTCCCCGCATTGTGGGGTAGAAGCGCCATCCTTTTTGCCTTATGAGCCAGCCCAGCCATGCCACCGAACTCCTAAACTTGTGCATCTCATGTTCGCGATTTCCTCACGAACCGCCTCAAGTCGTGATAAGGAGGCTTGTGAGAAGGTGGTGGAGTGAGACTTCATCTCGATCTAAGATCGGAACGGCCCGACGAGAGGTGAGTGACAGAGTACGCGAGTAGCACAGCAGCTGGGTGACGTCGGGCTAAATTATAGCCTCCTTGTTGGTAGCGCTGAAGGCTTTCACACCCCGTTTGACCGTTTCCGCTCGGGCGGCTTACGTCAAATCTTGGGTTCGCGGTCACCTTTGGTGTGAGCCTTGTTAGACCTCTTTCTTCCATGCGTTGAGCTTGTCGAGGATGCTGAGCACAAATGTCGCCGCCATGGGGTCTTCCTAACTTAGTGTGCACACATGATTGGAGCTGGAAATTTGACCTACATCAGAGCGCAACTGCGGCGAAATGTGAGAAAGCATGGCATCACAGACCGAGCCCCTGCCCGAACCAATTCGTTGCTTGGACCTTCGGTGAGATGAATCTCGACTACGGGTTGAGGCGGGTTATTGTACTGAGCCATATCCCTTCGCCGTCTGCCGTGAAATTAACAATGTTCTGAGATGAAATCTCCGGCAGAGGTATCAGGTGTATTTGACAAGAGAATATGGAGGTACGTAGAATATCCATTGGATGCCGGGATAGGGCCTGTGAAATGAGTTTCTGGACGACCGATTCTCGAAAGGGAAAATGGAGATATCTGTGAGCAGCAGTGGTGCCCACGATACACGTCCACCGTCTGGAACTGATTATTCAAGGCTTTGCGGTGCTGGCGTCTATGCATCTTCTGCTGGTATCCCGCAGATATCCACCAATGGATTTCTGGATAAAAGTAGAGTAACCGTGGTGACATATCTGTGGCAGTTTCCTCCCAATCCTCGGAGATCACGTCTTTGTGTCATGCGCCGCCAGATAGGACGGTGGATAGAGGACTGTAGAGTACCCTCTCTGTTAAGGCGGAGCCTTGACACAGTGATATACGTGCCGTCGGAACCCTCAAGCATTGGGTGGGCCTCGTGCCCTGCTTCGGGCTAAGATATCTCGTAAAATGGTATAGTTTGTGGTGTGTACCGCCGTGTGCCGCTAAATGGAGGAGAACGGGGGTGTCTCTGTCAATACTTGCCTTGAAAAACCAACGAACGGAGCCTTTATCGACCATGTTCTCAAACTACAGCTCGTGGAAGCGGCCAAGGTGCAGTCCTCTGCACCGGTGCCAGTTCCGAGAATAATGTTTGAAAGGACAAGGTAACCTCTATTCCATAGGTAGAGGCTAGACGAAGGGATACACATTTTGAACCCAGCGAAAGTTTGGAAGGAACCAATCGGGGAAAAGTGAAATGGAAGCCGGAAATTTAGGACCAACATACAACATAGTGCAGGCACATACTAATAACGGGCGTCACAGCATATCACGGAGCTCAGCTCCAGTCGATACAGATATGGGGGAATGTACACAGAGCGAGTCGAGGGCAGTCACCTACCCACAGAGGACTGATGTGGTAGTTATGGTTCGATCGTTACAGCATACCACAAAGCTCAGCTCCAGTCGATACAGATATACACAGAGCGAGTCGAGGGCAGTTAGGACTGATGTGGTAGTTATAGTTCGAGGAACACCGCTATCATATTCGCCTAGTGTCCCATAGAGAGCTAGTGTTGCTCCAGACCCGCTTGATTTGCAAAACACACCCCGCTGAATCGAAATATATTTTTGATACAGGCCCATAGGGAAGGAGAAAAGGCACGTACCATTGGATTTGATGTGGCAAGCACTGGTATGGGTAGTGCTGAAAGCGAACTCTTCTGATGAGCGGTGGCGTCCTCGAGGTCGTCCTCACTGAGTGATCACATATCTTGCAGGAGAATGTCTCCATGTCGAGGTGGTGAAAGAGAGCGATATAGACAGAATGTCCCTTGATTCCCTATTGCTCCACAGTGGGGGGACAGTTCGATGACGGAGCTAACGGTTCTGGCCGCTGGAAGCGAAGGAACTCTGATTCTGAGATCCATTTAATGAAGTCGACAATGTAGTCGATTTGTTTGAGTGCCTCTGCGGTCGCCTCCAGCCGAGCACCAACCAGAGCCTTCCAGTCGAGCAGGGAGCCTGAAGGGTAGCGCTCAGAGATCAGTGCCACGGAAGGCGGGAGGGAAGCACCTGTCTGGAGATATTGGCTGACGGAGATTGATTGACCTGAGCTACTATTTGTCTGTTTTCTTGTGCCAGGTTTGTGCTTAGCGCGAGATAAGGCAGCGGCCGGCTGGTCTTGGTGGTTAACGCTATCTAGACGTGTGCAAGCGAAGAAAGTGGTTAGGACATGAGATAGAGAGTGAGGTGACGGAGGGGGACGGTGGGAGAAGCTGGTCGGTTAGTAAAATAAGCTTTGAGCTTGACTTTGACCTGGCGTCGTCGGACTCTCGGTGTCCATTCCCTCATCACTAGAGGATTATTCGCTCACCTACGATGGGAAGCGTTTCGAAACCCAGCTCAGCAATTGCTGCCGACGGAGGCGCGCCTGGGTTCTCGGCCCCTAAAGAGGGGAGGACCGGCCGGGGAGTGGGCATGGTTGATCGTGGATGGAGGATTCTATAAATGTGGTAAGCATCTCAAATAACAACCAATCACGGCATCTGTTGATCGTATGATGCAAGCTCACTAGATGTATGAGGAGGTGGCCAGCACCAACTCTGTTTCCTAGCAGGATCCATGCGGAAAAAGATGAAAAAGAATTATAGTGGCACCCTATAGCTTCACTCACTCTCAGAGGAGCGAAAGAGCTCTGGAAGGACGGTGCCGTTCCTATCGGGATGAGACGAGTCGAATTCCGGGCTTGAGTATTCATAGTCCTTGAACCGGTACTTGGGCGAGCGTGTGGTCGTCCCGTACTCGAATTAAACGGTGCGCTTGCGTCTCCACAGACTTTACTGATATAGGCAGCCAAGCTGACTTCGAACCCAGAGGGTTCTGAGCCCCCTCATTGCACCATACTACACACGGCATTCCCCGCGTTGTGGGATAGAGGCGCCATACTTTTTGCCTTCTGAGCCAGCGATGCCACCGAACTCCGAAACTTGTGTATCTCGTGTTCACGATGTCCTCACGAACCGCCTCAAGTCGTGATAAGGAGGCTTGTGAGAGGTGGAGGAGCAGGAAAGGGCAAACTTCACCTGGATATGAGATCCGAGCGGCCCGACGAGAGGTGAGTGACAAGAGTATCTTACGGCTGAGCGAGTAGCACAGCGGCCGGGCGGCGTCGAGCCAAATCATAGCCTCCTCTGTGGTAGATAGCATTGAAGGCCTTTCACACCCCGATCGACCGTTTCCGCTCGGGCGGCTTGCGTCAATTCGTGGGGCGCGTGATCACCTTTGGAGTGAACCTTGTTAGACCCCTTTCTTCCATGCGCTAAGCTTAGTCGAAGATACTAGGCACAAATGTCGCTGGCATGGGGTCTTCCATATGTTTCTGCATAACTTAGTGTGCACACATGATCGGAATTGGAAATTTGACCTACTTCAGAACGCAACTGCGGCGAAATATGAGAAATCTTAGCATCACAGACCGAGCTCCCTGCCCGAACCAATTCGTTGATCTCGGCACCTTCGCCCTTCGATGGGATCAATACTACGGGTTTAGGCGGTCATGGTGCTGAGACCACATCCCTTCGCCAACTGCCGTGGAACTTACAATGCTCTGAGATGACATCTCCGGCATAGGTATCAGGTGTATTTGACAAGAGCATATGGAGGTACTTATAATGTCCATTAGAGAGCAGTAATTCCGGGATAGAGCCTGTGAAATGAGTTTCTAGGCGACCAATTCTCGGAAGGGAAAAATGGAGATATTTTGGAGCAACAGTGGTACCCACGATACACGTCCACCGTCTGGGACTGATAATTCAAGGCTCTGGGGTGCTGGTTTGTGGGGTCCATCTATGGGTCTTCTACCGGTATCCCGCAGATATCCACCAAAGGATCTCTGGATAAAAGTAGAATAATCGTGGTGACATATCTGTGGCGGTTTCCTACCGATCCTCGGAGGAGATCACGTCCTTTGTGTCATGCGCTGCCGGATCGGAAGGTAGATAGAGGACTGTGGAATACTCTCTCCGTTAAGGCGGAGCCTTAACACAGAGACCTGCGTGCCGTCGGAACCCCCGAGCATTGGGTGGGCCTCATCACGTAAAAAGGTATAGTTTGTGGTGTGTACTGTCGTGCGCCGCTAAATGGAGGATAACAGGGATGTCCACGTCATTCTTTGCCTTGAGAAACCAACTTTATCGACCATGTTCCCAAACTATAGCTGGTGGAAGCGGCCAAGACGCAGACCTCTGCACAGGCGCCAGTTCCGAGTATAGTAGTTGAAAGGAGCTAAGGTAACCTCTATTCCACAGGTAGAGGCTAGACGAAGGGATACACTTTTTGAACCTATCGATGGTTTGGAGGAGCCAATTCTGGAAAATGAAATGGAAGACAGAAATTTGGGACCAACATACAACATAGTGCAGTCATATACTAATAATAGAGCGTCACAGCATACCGCGGAGCTCAGCTCCAGTCGATACAGATATGGAGGCATGTACATAAAGCGAGTCGAGAGCGGCCACCTATCCATAGTGGGCTGATGTGGTAGTTATAGTTCGAGGAACACCGCTATCGTCTTCACCTAGTGTCCCGTGCTGTGTTGGTGTTGGTCCAGCCCCGCTTGATTTGCAAAGCGTTCCTCGCTGAATCGGAGTGTATACTTGATACAGACCCACAAGGATGAAGAAAAGGCACGTACCATTGAGTTTGAGTTGTCAAGCATTGGTATGGATAATGATGAAAGTGAACAACGCGCTGATGAAGGATGGCGAGCTCGAAGTCGTCCTTCACTACGTGAGGACATAACTTGCAGGGGAATGTCTCCATGTCGAGGTGGTGAAAGAGAGCAGTGTAGATAGAATGGCCCTTGATTCCTTGTTGCTCCACAGTGGGGGGACAGTTCGATGACGGGACACCGACTAACGGTTCTGGCCGCTGGAAGCGAAGGAACTCTGATTCTGAGATCCATTTAATAAAATTGATAATGAAGTCAATTTGGTTGAGTGCTTCCCCCGTCGCCTCCAGCCGGGTATCAACCGTTAGTAGGGAGCCTGAAGGGCAGCGTGAGGAGATTAGTGCTACGGAAGGCGGGAGGGGAGCACCTGTCTGGAGATATTGATTGACGGAGCTTGATTGACTTGAGCTACTATTTGTCTGTTTTCTCGTGCCATCTTTGTGTCTAGCGCGAGATAAGGTAGCGGCGAGCTGGTCTTGGTGGTTAACGGTGTCTAGAGCGTGTGTAACAGAGGAAAGTGGTTAAGACATGAGATATGGAGAGAGGTAACGGAGGGGGACGGTGGGAGAAGCTGGTCGGTTAGTAAAATAGGCTTTGAGCTGACTTTGACCTGGCGTCGTCGGACTCTCGGTGTCCATTTCCTCATCACTAGAGGACTACTCACTCACCTACGACGGGGAGCGCTTCGAAACCCTGCTCGGCAATCGCTGCTGACGGAGGCGCGGCTGCGTTCTCGGCCCCTAAAGCGGGGAGGACCGGCCGGGGAGTGGCCATGATTGATTGTGGATGTAGGATTATCTAAACGTGGTAAGCATCCCAAATACCAACCATTCACGGCATCTCTTCATCGTATGATGCAAGCTCACTAGATGTATGAGGAGGTGGCCTGCGCCGACTCTGTTTCGTAGCAGGATCAACCCACAGCATGGGAAAAAAAAGGAAAAGGAATTATAGCAACACGCTATAGCTTGACTCACTCTCAGAGGAGCGAAAGAGGTCTGCCGTTCCTATCGGGGTGAGACAAGTCGAATTCCGGGCTTGAGAGTACTCACAGTCCTTGAACCGGTACTTGGGCGAGAGTGTGGTCGTCCCGTACTCGAATGAAATGGTTCGCTGCCTCTCCACAGACGCTACTGATATAGGCAGCCAAGCTTCTGAGCCCCCTCGTTGCACTACACACCACACGGCGTTCCCCGCGTTGTGGAATAGTGGCGCCATCCTTTTTGCCTTATCAGCCTGCCATGCCACCGAACTCCTAAACTTGTGTATCTCGTGTTCACGACGTCCTCACGAACCACCTCAAGTCGTGATAAAGAGACTTGTGAGAGGTGGAGGAGCAAGAGAGGGCAGACTTTATCTGCATCTGAGATCCGAGCGGCTCGAGGAGAGGTGAATGAAGAGAACCTTACGGCTGAGCGAGTAGCACAGTGGCTGGGTGACCCCGAGACAAATCATAGCCTCCTCGTTGGTAGATAGCAATAAAGGAATTCACACCCCGTATTGACCGTCTCCGCTCGGGCGGCTTGCGTCAATTCGTGGGCGCATGATCACACCTTGGCGTGAACCATGTTAGACCCCTTCTTCCGTGCGTTAAACTTAGTCGAAGATGCTGGGCACAAATGTTGCCGGCATGGGGTCTTCCAATGTTTCTGCGTAACTTAGTGTGTACACAAATTTGATCTACTTCAGAACGCAACTGCGGCGAAATATGAGGAAGTTTGGCATTACAGACCGAGCCCTGCCCAAACCAATTCGTTGATCTCGGCACCTTGGCCCTTCGGTGGGGTCAATACTACGGGTGTAGGCGGGTCATTGCACTGAGACCACATCCCTTCGCCGTCTGCCGTGGAACTTACAATGCTTCTGAGATGAAATCTCCGCCATAGGTATTAGGTGTATTGGACAAGAGCATATGGAAGTACTTCTAATGTCCATTGGAGAGCAGTAATTCCGGGATAGAGCCTGTAAAATGAGTTTCTGGGCGACCAATTCTCGGAAGGGAAAAATGGAGATATTTGGGGCAATAGTGGTGCCCACGATACACGCCCACCGTCGGGAACTGATAATTCAAGGCTCTGGGGTCCTGGTTTGTGGAGTCCATCTATGGGCCTTCTACCGGTATCCCGCAGATATCCACCACAGGACCTCTGGATACAGGTAGAGTAATCGTGGTAACATATCTGTGGCGGTTTCCTACCGATCCTCGGAGGGGATCACGTCCTTTGTGTCATGCGCTGCCGGATCGGAAGGTGGGCAGGGGACTGTGGAGTACTCTCTCCGTTAGGGCAGAGCCTTAACACAGAGACCTGCGTACCATCGGAACCCCCAAGCGTTGGGTGGGCCTCGTACCCTGCTTCGGGCTAAGATATCTCGTAAAAGGTATAGTTTGTGGTGTGTACTGTCGTGCGCCGCTAAATGGAGGACAACGGGGATATCCCCGTCATTCCTTGCCTTGAGAAACCAACTTTGTGGACCATGTTCTCAAAATATAGCTGGTGGAAGCGGACAAGACGCAGTCCTCTGCACCGGCGCCAGTTCCGAGAATAGTAGTTGAAAGGAACTAAGGGAACCTCTATTCAACGGGTAGAGGCTAGACGAAGGGATACACTCTTTGAACCCATCAAAAGTTTAGAAGGAACCAATTCTGGAGAAGTGAAATGGAAGACAGAAATTTGGGACCAACATACAACATAGTGCAGGCACATACTAATAACCGAGCGTCACAGCATATCACGGAGCTCAGCTCCAGTCGATACAGATATGGAGGCATATACACAGAGCGAGTCGGGGGCAGTCACCCACCCACAGAGGAGTGGTAGTTATAGTTCGAGGAACACCGCTATCGATTTCGCCTAGTGTCCCATGTTGTGCTGGTGTTGCTCCAGCCCCGCTTGATTTGCAAAGCGCTCCCCGCTGAATCGGAATATATACTTGATACAGACCCACAGGAAAGGAGAAAAGGCACGTACCATTGAGTTTGAGTTGTCAGGCATTGGTATGGGTAATGGTGAAAGTGGACAACGCGCTGATGAAGGATGGCGAGCTCGAAGTCGTCCTTCACAACGTGAGGACAAAACTTGCAGGTAAAGTCGTCCCTATCGGGGTCTCGGAAGAGGACTGAATAGACAGATAGGCCCTTGATCCCCTGTTCCTCCACAGCCCGGGGACAGTCTGTTGATGGGTCACCGATCAATGGTTCTGGCAGCTGGAGGCGAAGGAAATCTGATTTTGTAATCCATTCAACGAAATCCACCATTAAGTCGATTTCTTTGATTGCCTTTCCCGCCGCCTTTAGCCGAGCATCAAATAGAGCCTTCAAGTCGACTCGGGAGCCTGAAGGTAGCGCTCAGAGATCGGTGCTACGGAAGGCAGGATGGGAATACATGTCCGGAAACATTGACCAACGCAACCTGCTTGGCCTGCGCCAAAGTTCGTCTGTGCTGTAGCCCCTCGGTTGTGCCCACGAGATGAGGAAGCGCCCGGCTCGGAATTGGACATGATTGATTGTGGATGGGAGATTCTCTAAAAGTAGTAAGCACTCCAAATATAACTGCTCATGGCATCCCTTCATCGTATGATGCAAGCTCACTAGATGTATGAGGAAGTGGCCAGTGCCAACTCTGTTTCCTAGCAGGATCAACCCACGGCATGAGAGAAAATGAAAATGAATTATAGCAGCGCGCTATAGCTTGACTCACTCTCGGAGCAGCGAAAGAGGTCTGGAAGGAGGGTGCCGTTCCTAACGGGATGAGACGAGTCAGATTCCGGGCTTGAGAGTACTCACGGTCCTTGCACTGGTACTTGGGCGAGCGTGTGGTCGTCCGGTACTCGAACCAAACGGTGCGCTGTGTCTCCACAGGCTTTACTGATATAGGCAGCCAAGCTGACTTCGAGCTCAGAGGGTTCTCAGCCCCCTCATTGCACTATACTCCACATAGCGTTCCCTGCGTTGTAGGATAGAGGAACGGTCCTTTTTGCCTTATCAGCCAGCTATGCCACTGAACTCCTAAACTTATCACGAACCGCCTCAAGCCGTAATAAAGAGGCTTGTGAGAGGTGGAGGATCAAGAGAGGGGAAACTTCATCTGGACCTGAGACCCGAGCGGCCCGACGGGAGGTGAGTGACAAGTGTACCTTACGGCTGAGCGAGTAGCACTGCGGCCGGGTGGCATCGAGCCAAATCATAACCTCCTCCTTGGTAGATAGCGATCAAGGCTTTTGACACCCCGATTGACCGTCTCCGCTCGGACCGTCAATTCGTGGGGCGCGTGACCATACTTTGGCGTGAACCTTGTTAGACCCCTTTCTTCCGTGCGTTAAACTTAGTCAAAGATCCTATGCACAAATGTCGCCGGCGTGGGGTCTTCCATATGTTTCTGCGTAACTTGGTGTGCACACATGATCGGGGTTGGAAATTTGACCTACTTCAGAACGCAACTGCGGCGAAATATGAGGAAGTTTGGCATCACAGACCGGGTCCCTGCCCGAACCAATTCATTGATCTCGGTACCTTGGACCTTCGGTGAGATCAGTCTCGACTGCGGGTTGAGGCGGGTTATTGTACTGACTCCCTTCGCTGTCTGCCGTGAAACTAGCAATGCTCTGAGGTGAGATCTCCGGCACAGGTATCAGGTGTATTCGACAAGAGCATATGGAGGTACGTAGAATATCCATTGGAGAGCAGTGATGCCGGGATAGAGCCTGTGATATGAGTTTCTGGACGACCAATTCTCGAAAGGGAGAAATGGAGAACTTTTGGAGCCACAGCGGTGCCCAGGATACACGTCCACCGTCTGGAACTGATAATTCAAGGCCCTGGGGTACTGGTTTGTCGGTTCCATCAATGGGACTTCTACCT
>Ga0307513_10008656_pt1 | contig 12967 bp, 14 predicted proteins | sample 15_EM_MG_FD_202174 | JGI IMG/M metagenome (GOLD analysis project Ga0307513, IMG submission 202174) | Populus trichocarpa ectomycorrhiza microbial communities from riparian zone in the Pacific Northwest, United States - 15_EM | ecosystem: Host-associated > Plants > Roots > Unclassified | place...
CTCCGACGCGATAACGTCCACCGGCGGGGTGTCCGGGCTGGCCGCTTGCACCTTGCGGTCGCCCGTGCGTGCTCGTGTCTGGTCCCTACCCTGCTTTTCATCGGGGTATGAAGACCATGACCGTCACTGTTGCCACACTCGGATTCCCGCGTATCGGGCCGCGCCGCGAGTTGAAGTTCGCGCTCGAGTCCTTCTGGTCGGGCCAGTCGTCCGAGGCCGATCTTCTCGAAGCCACCGCTGGGCTGCGTACCGCCGCCTGGGCGCGGCAGAGGGCGCTCGGCGCCGACTGGCTGCCGTCGAACGATTTCTCGCTCTACGACCATGTCCTCGACACCAGCCTGATGCTGGGCGCGATCCCCGAGCGTTATGGCAAGGCGGCGGGCGATTCCGATCTCGCCACCTATTTCGCGATGGCGCGCGGCACGACTGGTGAGGATGCGGGCTGCGGTCACGGACACCAGTCTGTTCAGGGCAGCCTGACCGCCTGCGAAATGACCAAATGGTTCGACACCAACTACCATTATATGGTCCCCGAACTGGTCGCCGGGCAGAAGCTGGCGCTGAGCTCGGCCAAGATCGTCGACGATTACCGCGAGGCCAAGGCGCAGGGGTTCGAGACACGCCCCGTCCTGCTCGGCCCGGTCACCTGGCTGAGCCTCGCCAAGGGCCGTGGGGTCGATCCGTTCGACTATCTCGATGAGGTGCTTGGGCTCTACACCGCGGTCCTGACCCAGCTTGGTCAGGCAGGTGCCGACTGGGTACAGATCGACGAACCGGTGCTGGTCCTGGATCTGACTGAGCGCCAGCGCAACGCGATCACCCGCGCTTATGCCAAGCTGCCGCGCGCCGGCGTGAAGTTGATGCTGGCGACCTATTTCGGCGGGCTGGAAGACAATCTCGACCTCGCGATCCACTTGCCGGTGGCGGGGCTGCACGTGGACCTGGTCCGCGCGCCGCAGCAACTCGACGCGGTGCTGGCCAAGGCGCCCAAGTCGCTGCTGCTCTCGCTCGGCGTGATCGACGGGCGCAATGTCTGGCGCGCCGACCTTGCCGCGCTGCTCGACCGTCTGGAGCCGATCGCGGCGACGCGCGACATCGTGCTCGCGCCCTCCTGCTCGCTGCTCCACACCCCGGTCGACCTGGCGTTGGAACGCAAGATCGACTCCGAAATCGCTCAATGGCTCGCCTTTGCCGTGCAGAAGGTCAGCGAGCTGGCGATCCTCAAGCGTGCACTCAACGACGGGCGTAGCAGCGCCGCCGATGACCTCGCCGCATCGAGCGCGGCGGCGGCCGCCCGCAAAGCATCGCCGCTCGTCCACGACGAAGCCGTCGGTGAGCGGCTGTCGTCGATCGTCGGGGCGGATCGCGACCGGCAGTCGCCCTACCCTGCTCGTGAAAAGGCGCAGGCCGAGACGCTCGGCCTTCCCGCCTTCCCGACAACGACGATCGGCTCGTTCCCGCAGACCGCCGAGGTGCGCAAGGCACGCGCCGAATACAATCGCGGCAATTTGGATGACGCGGCATACAACCGCTTCCTTCGCGAGGAAACCGAACGCGCGATCCGCTGGCAGGAGGAAGCCGGGCTCGACATGCTCGTCCATGGCGAGTTCGAGCGCAACGACATGGTGCAGTATTTCGGCGAGCAATTGTCGGGCTTCGCCTTCACCGTCAGCGGCTGGGTGCAATCCTATGGTTCGCGCTGCGTGCGCCCGCCGATCCTGTTCGGCGACGTCTCGCGGCCCAGGCCGATGACGGTCGAATGGTGGAGGTACGCGCAGAGCCTGACCGACAAACCGATGAAAGGCATGCTGACTGGTCCGGTGACGATCCTCAACTGGTCGTTCGTCCGCGACGACCAGCCACGCGAGGCGTCGTGCCGCCAGATCGCGCTGGCGATCCGCGACGAGGTGGTCGACCTGGAGAAAGCAGGAGCCAAGGCGATCCAGATCGACGAGGCGGCACTGCGCGAGGGCTTGCCGCTGCGTCGGCGCGATTGGCAGCATTATCTGGACTGGGCAGTCGATTGCTTCCGCCTGTCCGCCGCGGGAGTTGCCGACGCGACGCAGATTCACACGCACATGTGCTATTCGGAGTTCAACGACATCCTGCCGTCGATCGGCGCGATGGACACCGACGTCATCTCGATCGAAACCGCGCGGTCGCAGATGGAGCTGCTCGAAGGCTTCGCGCGCTACCGCTATCCGAGCGCGATCGGGCCGGGCGTCTATGATATCCACGCACCGCGCGTGCCGACGGTCGACGAAATGGTCGCGCTGATGCGGCTGGCCCAGGACCACCTCCGCCCCGAGCAATTGTGGGTGAATCCCGATTGCGGGCTCAAGACGCGCAAATGGGAGGAAGTGAAGCCGGCGATCGACGCGATGGTCGCCGCGGCGCGCGAATTGCGCGTCCGCGTGGCAGAGCCGGCCTGATGTCGGGTGTCGTCCGCCTCATCGACATGGTGTTCCCGGGCGACACCAACCATCACGGCACATTGTTCGGCGGGGTGGCGCTCGCGCACATGGACAAGGTGGCGTTCCTCGCCGCCTCGCGCCATGGCCGGGCGCCCTTCGTCACTGCCGCTTCCGAACGGATCGACTTCGCCGCTCCGGCGCTGAAGGGCGAACTGATCGAGGCAGCGGGGCGTGTCATCCGCGCCGGTACGCGATCGCTCGATGTCGAGATCGAGCTGACCGCCGAGGCATTGCTGAGTGGCGAGCGGCGACTGTGCACGCGCGGGCTGTTCACCTTGGTTGCGATCAAGGGACCGGAGACGCAGTTGCCGCTGCCGTCGCTGGATCGCGATGCCGTCGAACCCGAGGACGAGCGCCTGCGCATGGCCGACATGGTGTTCCCTCCCCAGACCAACCATTATGGCACCCTGTTCGGCGGTGACGCGCTGCGGATGCTTGGCAAGGCCGCCTTCATCGCCTCGACCCGCCACGCTCGCGCGGTGATGGTGATGGCGGCGTCCGACCGCATCGACTTCAGCTCTCCCGTGCGCGAAGGCGAAATGGTCGAGCTGATCGCGCGGGTGATGATGAGCGGGAAGAGTTCGGTGCGCGTCGGCGTCGAATTATGGGCGGAAAATCTGATCAGCGCCGATCGCCGCCGCGCCGCGACCGCCGAGTTCGTGATGGTGGCGGTCGATCCCGCCGGACGCCCCACGCCGATAGGCTGACGAGCTTGCCTCGACCCCCTCGAATCGCTATGAGCCCGCTCATCCGGCGAGCAGGTTCTCGCGGAGGAAGGCGCGGAGGCATCCTCTCGCGCCCTTTTCGCATTTCACGCGTTGAGTTCTCCTCCGCAGCTTCTGCCCTTCGGGTGCCGCGTCGGCGTTCGGCCGTCGTGGCGTTTTGGCCAAGACCACCGGAGACAACCGGTTGGCCGGAAACAGTTGACTAGGAACAATATTTTTATGGCCACTACGGCAAACCCGACACGCGACGATTTCGCGAAATTGCTCGAACTGACCCTCGGCGACGCCGACGGCTTCGAGGGTCGCGTGGTGCACGGCACCGTCACCGGTATCGAAAACGACATGGCCGTCATCGACGTCGGCCTGAAGAGCGAAGGCCGCGTGCCGCTGCGTGAATTCGCCGCGCCGGGCCAGAAGGCAGACCTCAAGGTTGGCGACGAAGTCGAAGTGTTCGTCGATCGCGTCGAGAACGCCAATGGCGAAGCGATGCTGTCGCGCGACCGCGCACGCCGCGAAGCCGCCTGGGACAAGCTCGAAGCCGAATTCGTTCAGTCGGCTCGTGTCGAGGGCGTCATCTTCGGCCGCGTCAAGGGTGGCTTCACCGTCGATCTCGACGGCGCCGTGGCGTTCCTGCCCGGCTCTCAGGTCGACATCCGCCCGGTTCGCGACGTCCAGCCGCTGATGGACATCCCGCAGCCCTTCCAGATCCTCAAGATGGACCGCAAGCGCGGCAACATCGTCGTGTCGCGTCGCGCGGTGCTTGAGGAAACCCGCGCCGAGCAGCGTTCGGGCCTGATCCAGAGCCTGGCCGAGGGTCAGATCATCGACGGCGTGGTCAAGAACATCACCGATTACGGTGCGTTCGTTGATCTCGGCGGCATCGACGGCCTGCTGCACGTCACCGACCTCAGCTACAAGCGCGTCCAGCATCCGAGCGAAGTCCTGAACATCGGCGACACCGTCAAGGTTCAGATCATCCGCATCAACAAGGACACGCAGCGTATCTCGCTCGGCATGAAGCAGCTCGAGAGCGATCCGTGGGATGGCGCCGCCGCGAAGTACCATGTCGGTGCCAAGATGACCGGCCGCGTGACCAACATCACCGAGTATGGCGCGTTCGTCGAGCTCGAAGCGGGCATCGAGGGCCTGGTCCACGTCTCCGAGATGAGCTGGACCAAGAAGAACGTCCACCCGGGCAAGATCGTCTCGACCTCGCAGGAAGTCGATGTCGTGGTGCTCGAGGTCGACGAGGACAAGCGTCGCATCTCGCTGGGTCTCAAGCAGGCGCAGGCCAATCCGTGGGAAGCGTTCGCCTCGGCGCACCCGGTCGGTTCGACCGTCGAGGGCGAAGTCAAGAACGCCACCGAGTTCGGCCTGTTCATCGGCCTCGACAACGATGTCGACGGCATGGTCCACATGTCGGACATCGCCTGGGGCATCTCGGGCGAGGACGCGCTCAACCTGCACCGCAAGGGTGAGATGGTGACGGCGATCGTGCTCGACATCGACGCCGAAAAGGAGCGCATCTCGCTCGGCATGAAGCAGCTCGAGCGTGGTGGCCCGTCGGCCGCGGTCGTTTCGGGCGCCGGCGACAAGCTGAACAAGAACTCGGTCGTCACCGTGATCGTGCTCGAAGTCCGCGATGCGGGCCTCGAGGTTCAGGTCGGCGATGATGGCGCCACCGGCTTCATCAAGCGCACCGATCTTGGCCGCGACCGCGACGAACAGCGTCCGGAGCGTTTCCAGGTCGGCCAGAAGTTCGACGCCATGGTCACCGGCTTCGACCGCTCGAAGAAGCCGACCTTCTCGGTCAAGGCGATGCAGATCGCCGAAGAGAAGCAGGCGGTCGCGCAATATGGTTCGTCCGATTCGGGCGCGTCGCTTGGCGACATCCTGGGCGAAGCGCTGAAGGCCCGCGACACCAAGAAGTAAGGCTCAAAATGGGTAGCATCCTGAAGATGCTACCCATTTTGTTACATATTGACTGTCGAATCGGTCCTATTGCGTTCGACGCATTTTCTTTATGATATGCGTTGGTGGGGGCCCTTTTTCCGTGAGGGGGAATTCTCGGGAAAAGGTGTAGTTGAAGGAGAAGACCGGGACGTGCCCCGGTGGTCCTTCGACTTGGGGAGACCGTGTTTGTATGATCCGTTCGGAACTGATTCAAAAGTTAGCAGAAGCCAATCCAGATCTTGCGCTCCGCGACGTCGAAGCGATCGTTACAACGTTCTTCGATGAGATTTCGCGGCGTTTGGCGGCCGATGGCCGCGTCGAACTGAGGGGCTTCGGCGCTTTTTCAACGCGTGCGCGCGGTGCGCGCACTGGTCGCAACCCAAGGACGGGTGAAGTAGTGGAAGTCGACGCCAAGCGCGTCCCCTATTTCAAGCCCGGCAAGGAAATGCGCGTCCGGCTCAACGTTTCCTGAGCCAACGCGCCATCCGCGCTTGACCAGGGCGCGCGCCTGCGCGACCTGTGCCTGCACGCGGACGTGGCGAAATTGGTAGACGCACGGGACTTAAAATCCCTCGCCCTATGGGTGTGCGGGTTCGAGTCCCGCCGTCCGCACCATATTGAGATGATGCAATATTCGAACCGCAGAGCGGGGAGCCATGTTAGAATCGCTATCTCCCGCAGACTCTGAGGGCCAGCGATGTCAGGCAGCGATAAGAGACGAAAGCCTCGCGGTACAAGCTCATTTCTCGAAATTGGTTCGGCCGGCGTTCGACAACACGCGATCGAGCTGCCAAATTCGAAAGAGGAGATAGAGCAGTTCATTGCCGAACGTTTCTGCGATCCCAATTCCCGGATGAAACCGCAGTTCGACCGCTACGGCGCCTTCGAGAAACTGACCTTCCATGAACAGAACTCAATCGACTTCTCGGCCGAGACAAAACTGGGACGACGCTGGATAGAGCTCGCGGAATTCGCGCCCTTGGAAAAGTTCGACGGCGATTACAAAACCGTCCCCGACACATGGCGGATGGAAGATGCCATCGAACTATGGCTTGATCTTATCCAAAAGAAGTCCAACAAGCAGTACGGCAAGGATGTCATTCTCTTAATCTATAACACGGATGACAATCTTCTACTGACAACTCCCGTTCGCGCCACCGTTTGCAAGAAACTTCAAAAGAATCCACCCATTTTCGACGCGATATTCTATATATCGGTCAATCCGGACAATACCGCATTCTCATGGGAAATCTTTCCGGGTGATCCGAACGATTCTTGGGCGCTAGAGACCGGAACATATCGATTTATTACTTAGACCGGTATTTCACGAGTTCAGACTCTCCCCACACCATGGGTGCGCGGGTTCGAATCCCCCACCATGGCGCCACAGCGCGGAGTTTGGCACAAGGCGGAATGATCGCGCCCCGCCGCATCCCTGCCCTGCTCATCCTGCTGCTCGCATCGTGCAGCCCGCGCCCCGACACGGGGCCGGTGGTGGTGAGCGCGATCGGCGGGCGGCCTTCCTATCCCGATATCAACAAGCGCCCCGCCGATACGACGCAGCGGCTGCTGTTCGATTCCACCGCGCAGGGGCTGGTGCGCTTCGACGCCGCCGGCCAGGTCGAACCGGGGCTGGCCGAGCGCTGGATCGTGGTCGACCAGGGGCGCACATATATCTTCCGGTTGCGCGAAGCCGAGTGGAGCGATGGCGGCAAGGTCACCGCGGCGGACGTGGTGATCATCCTGAAACGCGCGATCGCCCCGCAATCGCGCAATCCGCTGAAGCCGTTCCTGACCGCGATCGACGACATCGTGTCGATGACCGATCAGGTGATTGAGGTTCGCCTCAGCCGGCCGCGCCCCGATTTGCTCAAGCTGTTCGCCCAACCCGAACTGGCGGTTCGGCACGCAAATCCGCCAGGCGGGAGCGGGCCCTTCCGGGTCGCCGCGACCGCGGCCAATTCGGTCATGCTGCGCCCGGCGTTCGATCCGGCGCGGTCGCCGGATGATGAGGTCGCCGAGCCCGGCCCCGAGCAGAATGTCCAGTTGATCGGTGAAAGTGCGGCGCGCGCGCTGCTACGCTTCGCGCACAAGGATTCCGACCTCATCATCGGCGGTTCGGTCGGCGACTGGCCGCTGGTCGCGATGAGCAGGGCCGCGCCGGCGAATATTCGCCTGGACCCCGCCACCGGGCTATTCGGCCTGGCCATCGTCAAGCGCGCCGGATTGCTCGCATCGGCGGCCGGGCGCGCCGCGATTGCCGAGGCGATCGATCGCCCGGCGTTGATCACCGCCTTCACGCCCGATTGGGGACAGCCGGTCGAACGGCTGTTGCCCGACAAGCTCGATTCGGCGGGCGCGCCCTCGGTATCGGCCTGGGCGACGCTCACGCCCGATGCCCGCCTCGCCGATGCCCGTCAGCAAGTCGCCGCCTATCGCCTCGCCAATCCAGGCGAGATCAGCATGCGGGTGGCGTTGCCCGACAATTCCGGCGGCAATGTGTTGTGGGGCCAGATCGGGGCGCGCCTCGCGACGATCGGGATCCGGCCGATCCGCGTTGCGATGAATGGCGATGCGGATGTGCGGTTGCTCGATGAGGTCGCGCCCTATGACAGCGCGCGCTGGTATCTCGCGACCGCCTGCGTGCTGTGCAGCGACGACGCGCAAGCCGCGCTGATCGCCGCGCGCGATGCCCCGACGATGGCGGAGCGCGCCACGCACATCGCCGAAGCCGATGCCGCGCTGGCCGCCGATGTCGCCTTCATTCCGATCGCCACGCCGTTGCGCTGGTCATTGGTCTCGCTGCGGCTGCAGCAATGGCAGGGGAACACGCGCGCGTGGCACCCGTTGAATCGACTGCGCAACGACACCAATTAGATCGCACCATGGCCAACACGACCCGTATCCCGCGTCCCGATATCAGTCAGATCGTTCCCATGGGGCGCGATCCTGCCTCCGTGCGCAAGCGCATCGAGGGGATGGAGCATTTGCTGGAAGGGTTGATCAAGATCCCCGGCACCAACCAGAAACTGGGGTTGGACGTGATCCTGGACCTGATCCCCGGCATCGGCGACGTGGTCGGCGCGGCGCTTGGTGCCTATATGGTGTGGGAAGCGCGCAACCTGGGCATGACGAAAACCCAGATGGCGCGGATGTTCGGCAATGTCGGCATCGACTTCGCGCTGGGCCTGATCCCCTGGGTGGGCGCGGTGCCCGACTTTTTCTTCCGGTCGAACACGCGCAACCTGAAGATCATCCGCAAGCACCTCGACAAGCATCATCCGTCGACGGCGGTGATCGAGGGCTAGCGCGGACGTTTCAGTCTAGCGGCGGCCGCGCCAGATCTTGAGCCGAGCGTTGCCGGGAAGCCCGCCGGTATTCGGCTTGCAGCGCTCGTAAGCGAAGCGCCGATCGAGGCACAGCCATAGCTCGTCGAGCCAGCCACCCTTCGCCGTGACGCGGATCGCGCCGGCCGGAAGGCTGGGGTTGGACGCGGCGAACGCCGCCGCGAACTGGCCGACCGTCAGCGGGCGGCGCGACAGCGCGTCCATGTCGGGATAGCGAAGCTTGGCGTACATCGCGCTCGACCGGGCGAAATAGGCTGCCGGAGTCGTCCCCGTGCAGGTGCCGTGCTTGGCCCATTCGTGCTGGATCAACTGCGCCGACGGGGTCGAACACAGCATCCCCTTGATCACCGCCGGCGGGAGCAGATCGGTCGACGTGCAATATTGCGGCCAGTCCTTGCCCAGCCCATCCGGCCAGAGGCCATGGAGGGTGAAGCCGAAGCGATTGCCGCTACCGCATTGGAAGCGCGCCGAGGGCGTGAACCCACCGTTGCGACAGAATTGCGGACCCCAGGTGATCGCCAGCGTGTAGCCACCGATCGGCAACACCCGCTTGGGCTGATCGGCAGTCGGCAGATCCGGATTGGGTCGCGGCGGATTGGCACTCGGCGTGCAGACCAATGCCTGCGCATTGGCGATGCCCGGCAGGGCCGCGACGGCGATAGCGGCGAGCGACAGGTGCAGCTTCATGCCGATTTTCCGAACCATTCGGTGGCGTCGCGCTGGAACAGGAAAAAGACGGCGACGGTGGTGAACGCCAGCGAAACCGCCGACAAGGCGAGCGATAGCGGTGCCGGCGCTGACCCGACGGCGAGCATGAATACGAAGCCGATCAGCGACAGCGCGTAGAAGACGACGACCACCCAGCGCGCGACATTGCTCCGCTCCCGCGCGGTGAAATACCAGAGCAGCAGCCACAGAGTGTAAAGAAACACGGTCGAGAGCGACATGAACCACGGCCCGAGCATCTGTTTGGTCTGGATTGCCTCGGCGCTGACGCTGGTTTCGGCCCAGGTCATCGCGGTATCGACGGCGCCTACCAGCACCGACCCCAGATAGAATAGCTCGAACAATCGTATCGACTTCGGTCTTGCCATAGAATCGCCCCCTGCCCCCTCTTCTTCCTATTGTATATTCGTTCAGCCGATCGCGGCGAAATCAAGACCGATATCCGCCGCCGGTGCCGACTGGGTCAGCCGTCCGACGCTGATATAGGTCACGCCAGTCTCCGCGATCGCGCGGATCGTGTCGAGCCGGACGCCGCCCGATGCCTCGGTCGGCACGCGTCCGCCAACCAGGGTCACCGCACCGCGCAAGGTCGGCGCGTCCATATTGTCGAGCAGCAAATGCGTCGCGCCCGCCGCCAACGCTGGCTCGATCTGGTCGACGCGATCGACCTCGACGATGATCCGCTCGATCCCCGCCGCGACCGCGCGGCGCACCGCCTCGGCGACCGATCCGGCCACCGCGACATGGTTGTCCTTGATCATCGCGGCATCCCACAACCCCATGCGATGATTGGTCGCACCGCCCATCCGCGTGGCGTATTTCTCGAGCAGTCTCAGCCCTGGAATCGTCTTGCGCGTGTCGAGCAGGATCGCGCCGGTCCCGGCGATCCTGTCGACATAGGCGCGTGTCATCGTGGCGATGCCCGACAGGTGCTGGACAGTGTTGAGCGCCGAACGCTCGGCGGTCAGCATCGCGCGGCCCTTCCCCTTGAGCCGCATCAGGTCGGTGCCGGCGGCAGCCTGCTCGCCATCGGCGACCAGTCGCTCGATCACCACACCAGAGTCGAGCGCGCGAAAGAAGGCTTCGGCGATCGGCAGGCCGGCGACGGTGATCGCATCGCGGCTGTCCATCACGCCGGTGAAGCGCGCCTCGGCCGGGATTACCGCGTTCGAGGTGATATCCCCGCCCTCGCCCAGATCCTCGGCGAGGGTTGCGTGGACGAAGGCGTCGAGGTCGAAACCAGGCAGATCAAACATGATGGTGCTGGTAGCGTGCGCTGACCGGCCGCGCGACTCCAGAATCGTCAGCCAAGTGCGGCGGACCCTGACGGCCGCGCGGTCAGCCGTCGCGGATGGTGACACCACGATCGCGCGCTTCTTCCGCTCCCCAGGCATAGAGCGCCTCCAGCATCGGCCGCGCTGCCTCTCCGCGCGTACTGAGGCGATAGGCGCCGCGGTCGCCCGCAGGCGCGATAAAACCGAGCACCGTCAGGTCCGCGAGGCGCTCGGTCAGTACCTTGTCCGCAATGTCGGGGATCAACCGGCGCAACTCGCCATAGCGCAGCGGACCGTCCTTCAGCCGCGCGAGAATCACCGCTTTCCATTTGCCGCGCAGCAGATCGACCGCGAACTCGGTCGCGCATCCAGCGGTTCGCGGCGGCGGCTTCATGCCGCGCACCCGATGGTGCGTTGAGCGGCCAGCCCGGCCCGGCCTAGCGCGGGTATGGAAGGAGCAAGCATCATGAAGATCATCGCCTATGACCGGTTCAAGCCAGGAGTCACGATGGACGACGTCCAGCCGTACCTCAAGGATGAGGTGTCGAACGTCTGGCGGCTGTGGAAAGCCGGCATCGTTCGCGAAAATTATGCCCGCGCCGACGAGCCCGGCGTGGTGATCGTGTTCGAGTGCGATACGGTCGATACCTGCCGCCGCTATCTGGACGAGTTTCCGCTGTCGAAAGCCGGGTTGCTCGAATGGTTCACGATCGCGATCGATGCTCCCTGGCCGATCGAAAATCTCTTTGCCGCCGGGCTCGATATCGGCGAACCTTTCGACCGGACGCTCGGGAGCAATGCATGAAGACGGTGGACGGCCTGGACCTGCCCGCGACGCTCGACGAATGGGCCGACCCGGCGCGCACGGCGTTGCTGGTCTATGACATGCAGGTCGGGATCTGCCGTCAGGTGGAGAGCTCGGCGATCATCGCCAACGTCCAACGCGTTCTGGCCGTCGCGCGAGCGGCGGGCATGCGGACGATTTTCACGCGCCATCTGTCGCTGCCCAAGAAACTGATGGGACGCATGGCCTATCGCACCGCGATGGCGTGGCAGCGCACCGCCGATCCGGACGCGATCGAGCCGTGGTTTCTGCGTGACTCGCCCGGCTTCGCGATCACGCCCGAACTCGCGCCCCACCTGGACGAAGCGGTGTTCGACAAGATCACGATGTCGGCATTCGAGGGCACACCGCTCGCCATCACCTTGCGCGACTGCGGCATCCAGGCGTTGGCGATCTGCGGCATCGCGATGGAGATCGGCATCGAACCGACCGTCCGCCACGCCGCCGACCTGGGCATCGTCCCGATCGTGATCGCCGACGCCTGCGGCCATGGCGATGCCGAGGCGGCGCAGCGCTCGCTCGACCAGATGCGGTTCACTGGCGACGCGATCGTCACCGATGTCGCCGGCTTCACCGCGGCGCTGTCGGCATGACCGCCTATATCGCCCTGCTCCGCGCGGTGAATGTCGGCGGCACCGGCAAACTGCCGATGACCGAGCTCGCCGCGATGTGCGAGGATGCCGGGTTCGCCAAGGTGAAGACCTATATCGCCAGCGGCAACGTCGTCTTCACCTCGACCAAAAGCGAGCCAGCGGTGAAAGCGGCGCTCGAAAAGGCGATGGAGAAATTTGCCGGCAAGCCGGTCGGCGTGATGGTGCGGACCGGCGCCGAAATGGCCGCGGTGCGCGACGCCAATCCTTTCGCGGACGCGCCGGGCAATCGCGTCGTCGCGACGTTTCTGGATGAGGCTCCGGCGAAGGACGCGATCGAGCAGGCCACGAACGTCAATGGCGAGGAAATGGCGCTGGGCAAACGCGAAATCTTCATCCGCTATCCCGAGCACGGCATGGCGGATTCAAAGCTCAAGATCCCCGGTGCGAAAGCCGGCACGGCGCGCAACATGAACACCGTCGCCAAGCTGGCGGAGATGGCCGCCAAGCTCTAGACATCCGCGCAACGACAAGGGCTTCACGCGAGTCCTGCGACAAAAAGGGGATATCTGCATGCGCCGCACCGCCTTCCTGCTGCTTGCCGCCGCCGCGACGCTCGGCGCCTCCGTCCCGGCTGCGACGCCGGCCGTGTCGAAAGCGATCAGCGCCAATGCGCAATTCGCGGCGCTGTCGAAGCGGTACGTCGATAGCCTGGCGCGGTTCTCGCCGGTCAGCGGGACGCAACTCGGCGATCATCGCTTCGACGACAAATTGCCCGACATCACCGCGCGTGGCCGCGGCAACCAGGCGGCGTTCGATCAAGCAATGCTCGGCGGTCTCACCAGCATCAATTTCAAGGCGCTGAGCCGCGACAATCAGGTCGATTTCCTGCTGCTCAAGAACGCGCTCGATTACGACCTGTGGGATATCCAGGTGCTCAAGAGCTGGTCGTGGAATGCGCAGAATTACAACGATGCGGCGGCGGGTGCGCTCTACACGCTCGCCGCGCGCGATTTCGCGCCATGGCCCAAGCG
>Ga0307513_10008657_pt1 | contig 12966 bp, 14 predicted proteins | sample 15_EM_MG_FD_202174 | JGI IMG/M metagenome (GOLD analysis project Ga0307513, IMG submission 202174) | Populus trichocarpa ectomycorrhiza microbial communities from riparian zone in the Pacific Northwest, United States - 15_EM | ecosystem: Host-associated > Plants > Roots > Unclassified | place...
GAACGTCTTCGAAGTTGTCCCATTTTATCCGCAACTACACGGGATTCCATTGGATACCCCCTCTTAGGTCCCTTTCGCACGTCAAAAGAAGGGGCCTAACAGGGTCGGAAACTGCTGCCAAGGGTGGCAAAAGGTGGGGGCCCGCGGGGCTCTATTCGCCCAGGAGTCTGGATACTTCACAGCCCATCGCCATACCCTTTGCGTTTACTCTTGCATACAATGTACGTGGACATGATGTCAAGACACGATAGTCAGTTTAAGCGAGTACGGCAGGATCCTAACGAAATTCAGGTGTGGTATGTTTTGACTCTCTCCTTTGTCTCCCCGACGCACTTGAACCCTTTTTCTATTTTAGAATAGGATATGCATGGTTCTTTAGAAACTCTTTTCAACTAAATGTCTTTTTCACGGTGGTTCATCAAGATATACATCGTACGTCGCGCCATTCCTCCATCGATTTCCACCACTAATCCATGTGTCGTAGATGAGTAAGACTCGGAGCGATGTGGTTTTCCTTTCTCCGCTCGCGCAATATTTCCCCGACTATCATTTAGTAACCATTCCGCCGCCTGCCTCTCTCGCCAATTTACCACAGCCCAGCGACAACCCGATCAGCAACCCACTACATATGTACGACAGGCACAGCAGATCAAGTGCACGTCGTTGGTGCTTCATTATCCGACGATTCACCGCTCTTCCCACCGCTCGTTGTCACATTATAACCGTCCTTTCGTTTATGCCGCGCTCTCCTTTCCTTTATTTTTTGGTTTGATGTTCCTTTCTTTATAAACGGGTAGAAAATCTCATTCGCAGTCACACACCTCCGCCTGTGTACAATCCGGCTACCTGACCCTCCTTGATCTACCACATGAATGGCGCGACTCCGCTACTCGTTCATTGTGGAGTGTTGCTTGGCGGCGGCGGCGGCGGCGTAGGACTTGGAATGCAAGTTGATACAAGACGAGCTTGGGAATAGGTAACCTTTCTCGTTCCCGCCGCCAAGGGAGACGCTGACATCATTGACTAGTAGCTCGGGCTGATTATCTCAAGGGGTAGGCTATAAATTTGACAGCAGTGATCATCCCGGTGGAGAAGAAGTGTGTCTTACATAGGGCCGAGATTCATTGTGGCTGAAGTGGCAAGCCACATTTTATGACGCTCGAGAGTGTTGCTCGTTCTCTTCAAGGCAGTAGTTGGAATGCGGGTTTGTACATGAGGAACTTGGGGACTAAGTAAGCCTCAATACGCACCGCTTATTGCAGACAAGGAGATGGTGACTGACCTTGTTCGCTAGTCGCTAGCCCCCACCACTTACCTTTCTATCCGCCATTTCATCGTAGGCGCTATCATGTACCTGCTTCTCCGGTGACTGTGTTTCCCAATGACAAATTCAACAGAGCTCCACTGTTCGTCCTCGTTGACGTTGACATTGAGTACGTAGGGCTGCCTGTGAGTTCTAGAAATCACGGTAAACATCTCGTTGTGTTGCGCCGGGGGTGGGCACTTACTATATGCTGCAGGCAGCTTTATCCCTAGTACGAGACGTATCGCTTCCTCGACATCGTTCATTCGCGCTCTTGACATTGAAATGAGCAAGGGCTATATTTCTGTTGTCGATGAGTCAGCACCGTATGAAGATGAATGTTGTGTTCGTTTCGTGAGCAAAGAACTCGGGTTCTCTTCCGCGACGGGAAATAGTGAGGATGTTCTCGTGACCTATGGGTGGGTGCTGAACCTGAGGCTGGAATTGTCCGGTGGTCGTCAAACAAGCTTCTAATGTCGGCCATGTACATAAGTAGCATAGAGATTTTTATTTTTTTATATTTTTTTTGAATCATTGTTTATTCTCCTGTGTGGCGAACCATATGGTAGAGAATCCATGTTGTGTAGGTATCTGTCTATGTGGGGAGAATTTCATTTGATTGAGACGTTTGTGGTATGGAACCTCGAAATGGTTATATAACTTTCTCATGTGAACAAGAAGTTTCGATGGAAGCTGCATCTAAGACAGCACTTGATAAATAGATACTGCGCCAATTAGGCCGGTTTTCTTGTAAGGAAGAAGCCCAGCTACCAAGGGGCCCCCTGCACGCCTTCTGCCGCGATAGCCTGGCAGGTAATCTATAAATATACTAACCGTCTCGTACATTTCTCTGTTGTGTCGCGTGTGTCGCAGCTCTCCTTTTGGGGGGTGTGAGTATTTTGGTATATCCTCCGCTTATCCCATGCAGTTTCGATCCGAATACCCAGACCACTGTGAGTTCTTCAGAGACGCATGTATACACAACATAGATATGCGAGTGCAAGACCAGAATATCCCGCTAAATACATGCAGATCGGACTCTGGGATGTTAGTAGGAAGAATCAAGATAGGTAATTAGAACATCGTTTCCATCTGGAGTTTCGCAAAGAAAAAAAAATACATAATCATGTCCATCCTTGTTCCTGAAACCTCAACCTCTCCCTTTCTTTAAATATACATATGTCGCAGACGAGGGAAGTGATTTATATCCTAGCCCTGGAAAATTATACTTAAAGCGAGATGATGGAGTTCATATATGGGGTAGGAAGCTGACCCAGTCAAGCTGGACATATGCACCGGGTGGGAGGGCGCGGAGGGCCATGAAAGGGAGGATGAGGAGAACTATCCGTGCGATGATATAAAGGAACGGCATTACGAACAAACTCAATATCATAAACCACTCGTAAAGCTCCATCCAAACGGGTTTATTATCGTCGGCCTCGAATGTTAGGTAGAGTGATAGGGCGAAAATCAAAGAAGCAGGCAGGACTGAAACGAGGATGGCCGATATTCTCCACGCCCATCGTTCTTGCAATGTGGCGAAGTGGAAAGACCATGGGATGCAGTGAATGGCCCCGAAAACTGTCGCTATGCACAACGCAAGCCAAATTGGTGTGTCATCGGTGTCGTCGTTGTCTTTCTTGGATGAATAAAATGTGGGTACTCGAAGGCTTTTGTCTTCCAGTGTTTCGCAGTCCAACATGTCACCAAAAGCATAGATAAATCGTTTCAGGGGAAAGCCGATGAATACGTATCCGAGCCCAAATAATGTCCCGTATTCCTCGCAGGCAACTCGTCTGAAAGCCCGAAATCGCTCCATTCGGGTGAGGGCTGCATCAGGGGTGGACATATCGACTTGAATCGAGGTTGTTGGGTTGGGGTTGACGACCACGTCCTCGCATGGCTCAGGAATTTCTTCGGCGGGGATTTTTGGGGAGGGAATAACTTGTGAGCCACTTTCTTCTTTCTCAATATCTCCTGCAACTTTTCCGGGACGATCTGGGAGAAGGTGCACTGGGATGGAACAACGAACGTCGAGGGGCTTGTCCCACCAAAAATAATAGATAACCCCAGTGAGACTGGAAAACGCGAGGGTAACCACCTCCAACTCGGTCACGGTTAGGTGGTATGCCCCCCGGATGATGCATTGCCCAACAAACCAAGTCGTTTGAAAGAGGACGATCGTCTTGGATAGATAATCCCCTTTACTTCGATCGGCGATCTCCTCCTTGGTAATCGTTGGCCATTCAATCTTCCCTGCTTCCGATAACTCCTCCAAGTCCTTAGCCTCCAGTACCCGCACCGGCCTTCCTCCCTCGTGAAGCGTGAACCCACCCATGATAAGGAAGAACGAGTGAGCTCGCGTCCAGTCCATATGATTTTTTTCATATTTTTTCGTCAACCAACGCGCTACAAAGTGTTGTCGCGCTGCCCACAAGATGATGAATTCTGGAGTAAGGAGGAAGTATCCCATGATCGCTAGCCGCCTTCTAAGGACTGCCCACTGCGAATCGCCAGGTGCCGGGATGTTCGGATGGACGGTGATCCATGTGCATGCGAATATTGTTGAAAGGCAACTCCAAAGAATACCGTATATCGATCGTGGGCCGAACCTGCCGTCTTCACGAATGAAAATGGACTGCAGGTGGGTTTTGGGTAGGATTTCTGGTGATCGTGACTCTGTTGGGAGCGCGAGGGTGTTCCAAGATCCTGAAAAGAAACAAAGATATAGTAAGGTGAGGAAGATCATAGTTTGAACGAAAAAGGTGCCAAAAAGCAGCTATGAGATTGCAAATTTGGAGTACAACATGTTCTACTTCTTAAGGCGACCGCATAGCAAAGGCTTGGGAAATAATTCTTACGGGAAAGGCAGCTGCCAATGTTACTATGTAACCATGAGAAGCCCTGTTTGATGAAGAGTTAGACCTAGTTAGGTTTACAGCCACATTCATAACAATAGGCCAGATCAAAAAAGTTACACAGATAGCGGGATATCAAACTTCAAACTCAGTGCAGCCATCAATTTACATACCACCATCTACGAGCTGAGTACGAGGATACCTTGGTCAATATATTCGCCGATAAGCATTTTGTAACGTGCGCGGTCATTCTCATCTCATTCAATAGCAGGTCGTGTGATCTAAATCATCTCAATTCAATATTGAACATACATCAAGTAACGTACTCACCAACTTCATCGTGAGACCACGCCTATGTAGGGTCCTCGCCACTGTGCCTTCCGATGCCACTACACCACAGACCTCCCGCAAATGTTCTGCCAGTTCAGAAAGCAGCATGTCAGGCTGACGCTCAATTAGGCCCTCGAGAAACTGAGAATAAAGAAGTCAGGTTGCAAGACATGAAAAGACGGAACTTACACTGGCATCGAGGGCATCAAGCAATCATGGACGTCCTTGAACAACAGGCACACGTACTGTTTCTCCTGTTTCGCGGAACGTCTGTCGAAGACGCCTCATTGCCCGTGGACTAATCCCAATGTAGTCACGAATTATATGGTCGCTCAGGCCTTCATTGAGGGATAAATGCAAAGCTAGATCTTTGTACTCTTTGGGGATGTGTCGTCGCATGCCAGTGATCAAGACGAGATCAAGAACTCGCTCATTGTACTTAGAATGGCACGATTTCTCAAGCCGAGTCTGGGATCAAAATATTCTGATCCGTGTTGTAGCTATACGATTTGGGGTGGCCTACTAACACCGACCCACACATCGACCACCACCCACCTTTCGACCAGTCACACCATGTCACGGCCCAAAAAAGGCAGGGATTCGAACTCAGCACGGCATATCGCTCGTCTTGCGTGACGGAGGCACCATCATCATGCGTGACAGAGGCCGTTTTCAGAATTTCAATTTCCTTGCAACTTTACACCAAAAAAACACTGCCATTGTGATAATAATATGTACTACAGCACATGTACAAAGTTTGAGCTCATTTGGATGTAATTTGGTTGAGATATTCGAAGTGGCCGAAAGGTGGGTGGTGGTCGATGTGTGGGTCGGTGTTAGTATCGTTCTGAATGTGGCTGTAACACCAGGATAGCCATAAGAGACAGGCGCCACTTGCCAGTGTATAAGGAAAGGGCTATTTACGGAAGCTGAGCGCTGAGATCATTCCGGCTCCGGGAGTGTCCGGATCGTCATCCTTCCTTAAGTATACATAACAAACACCTTTGTGGTTCTACTCTCTCGAACGACCTGCGACCTAATCCAGACCACCGATGGGAGTTGGTAATACGTGTGTTCCTCTTCGCCCTGGAATACGGATGCTTCTCAACACATAACCAAACCACTCCTCTTTACATTTACTCTTGCGTACAATGACATGAAGACAAGACACGATATTGACACGATATCGATCCCACATCCCGATTATTCCCGCGACCTAAAAAGCCCTCTCTTTCTCCACGCATGCAAGTTATCGCTGCTCATACATGCCAATGGAAACTAGGGGCACCCGCCGTTCTGGATGTTATCGAGAACTTGGGCCTTTCCAGATGCTGCGACGATGGGATAAAAACCCGAACCTGAATGAGAACCACAAGGTGCGTTGTGCGCCATTTTGACCACGATTCATTGTAAGATGCTTAGTCTTGAACAGATCACGGCTCTCGATAACTCTGCCTAGTTCCAACAGTCCTAGGGGAACTACACACGCTCCGCCGATTACCTATCACTTCCACGTCCTAACAACGACCTCAACGGTTCTGCCCACTGAGGCATCCTAACCTCCAACAATGGAACGTCACTGATCACCCATCACCAGCTTCGAAGAACTCAACACGCTCAGAGACACTGTTGGCCCATAGATACCCCCTTCTCTGTTTGCATCGTCCTCCGCAGACACCATCCAAAAATTTATGCTCGCTCGAATTTCCTCATGCAGCACCGCCCGCCGTTCGTCTACCTGGGCCGCCTAAACGACGGCAGAACCTCCTTCAACGCTTCCCTTTCCCATCCGATCTCAATACCACCTGACTGCGTCCCATGGGTCCTGATTTTACCTAGTTGCCGCTGCCTCTTATCGTGCTATGTCAACGCTAGGTGGTCAAAGTCCTCCGCATGGAGGGATATCAATACTAGTCATTGACCGCTTTCTCCAGGATCGAGTTGGATTTCGAACTTTCCCAGAGGGAGTCGCTTCACATAGGTGGTCGTTTATTAGGATTTCCCTGTCAGCACATAGTCAAGTTCTCGGATGGCGTGCGGTGCTTCATTAGCGAGGCTTACTGTAAGGTTCACAAGAGGATCCACGATGCCAACCTGTCGAAAAGATAGATTCTGTAGCATTTGGAAGGCGAAATACGGATTGTGAATCTCCCTCGGGAGCCACGTGTCGATGTAAATGCCGATTTGGCGAAGGTTTCCCTATTATGCTTACCTTCGATTGTTTTTTTCCCTTGTACCTACTTTTTATTTCCCCTAATCAGAACTTCACCGACGTCAACCCACCCCGAGTACCGAATTGTCGTTGAAGTACTACTCCAGCTTCATCGACCGGATGCCTCGCCATCGTACCTCCCCACAGACCAGGATATCCTGTGGAGACATTAAGACAATACTCAAGGCTCGCAAACTGTGCACGCTGTTTGATATGAGATAAAAGAGACGAAGAAATCGACCCATTGTTCCGAGAAAAGGAGGTTGTCCGTGTTGTTGGTCAGTCAGTTTAAGCGAGTACGACGGGATGCTAACGAAGCTCAGGTGTGGTATGTTTTTATTCTCTCCTTTGTCTCTCCGTACACCATTGAACACATTTTCCGTTTCAGAGAACGACACTAATGGTTCTAACTAATTTTTTTTTTGCGGGGGTTCCTCAGATGTCCATCGTACTTCACGCCATTCCCTTACGAATTTCCATTACTACTCCATCTTTCATTGATGAACAAGGACGACGTCCTCTCAGAGAAGTTTCCCATTCTCTGCTCGAGGAAAATTTCCCCGACTTCCATGACGCCTCGACCAGGGCGCAGTGACGAACTGACCTGCAACACGCTACACATGTACGACTGGCAGCAGATCAAATGTACGCCATTGACGCCCATCCTTGTTCCTTTAGGAGCCATTAGCCGGTGGTTCTCTTCTCTTCCCATCGCTTGTCGTCGTCATTCATATTATAATGGCTCTTTCGTTTATACGGCGCTCTCCTTTCCCTTATTTTTTGGTTTGATCTTCGTTCCTTTATGACTGGGTCGCAAATTTCATTCGTAGTTACACCGTCTCCGTACAATCCAACTACCTGGCCCATCATTAATCTACCATATGAATGGCGCGACTCCGCTACTCGCTCATTATCATCACATCCCTTATGACCTCCAAATGCGAAAACGTACATGATCCCACTGTTCCTTGCAACACCAAAAGGGGGATTTTCAAACCCCGATGACGCGAGATCGAGGTACAATTGGGTGTTCAGCTATTGCATTTATAAAACCAATGTCAAAAGTTCAAAGGGCATGTGTGTGCAGCTCGAGATGCGCGTTAACTGGATTAGGGTTGATGAACGTTTGAACCTCCACGGGCGCTAAAAATAGGCATTCCTCGCCTTTCAAATCCGCAGACCGCCGTAGATTATTCAGGGGACTATGTACACAGCCTAGATGTATGAAGCCACTTTCCTTCGATCCGAGATTTCCACCTCCGTAATAGTTGGCCATCCAATCTTCCCAGCTTTTAACAACTTTTCCAACACCCTAGTTTCCGGTACATGATGGAGTGTCGCGTAGCGGCGCGCCACTCTGGCGCCGAGGGTTTGGCGGTGTTTGAGCTCAACTCCGACAAATGTCCGCAGTGAACTACGATTTTACAGTACACGCCCTGATGTTAGTATACAAGGAAGTTGTGGAAGAAAGGATAGATCGGAGGGAACTTGGTCTTCCAGAAGAGTTTTAAAATGTAATGGAAATCGTTGGAAATGACCGGATATCGGGAATACTTTCATTGGTTTCCGGTGGAATTCTTATGTTAACCATTGTTCGACAACAGTAATTGCTGGCGTGCTCAGTGGTAGTCACTGGAGTAGAATAGTCATCAACAAAGGCCACTGGTACTCACTGTCAAACGATGTGGGACTGGGCCATTCAATAACAATGTAACTCAATGGTTGCTACGTGTAGTACATGATGCATCAATGTGCAATGGATATCAGTGGTATATATTGGTGTTGTAACTCGTTTCCGAGCTCCTGTGATTACCATTATTATCCAATACTTATTATTCATTGCCTCCATTGGCATTCATTAATCATTGCTTGTAGGTGGCGCTTTATGATGGCCAGTGGTCACTGGTCGGCAACAGATGTTGATGGAGGACATTGAATGGATGGCGGCCAATACTGAGGAACAATGATCTTCATTGGAGGTTACGGTGGGGATCATTGAAGTTTATTGTAGACCAGCGAGTCCCAGCATTGATTTCCATTGAGTTCCAATGGTTATCGTCATAATTGGCCGGTGTTTCCAGCTCCGGGCATATTACTGGTGTTTGGCGACACCATTCGGGCTGAGTCAGCTTCTAGACACGCGGCTCGGTGTTTGTCGCAACCACATCATCCCTTCTTGGTTCGTTCCATCATCACGATTATCCAACGAATGGCTCCTCCCTCGTGAAGCTTGAACCTACTCATGATGGAAGAATCCGTGAGCCCGGGGCCACGTTTCTTGCTATGTTTTTTCCCAAGATTACGTGCTGCGTAGCGTTGTCGCCCAGCCCAGAAGATGATGATCAAAGTGTCGCTTGACGGCGGAGGCGGCGGAATTGAAATGCAGGTTCATACATGGCGAACTTGGGAATAGGTAAGCTTTCTCGTTCCCGCTTCCTGGGGAAACACTAACCTCATTGGCTCGTAGCCTGCGCTGACCATCTCACTGGGTGGGTACTGAAGTTGACAATGCGGATCCTCCTGGTGGAGAAGTGCATCTCACGTAGGAAATCATGGGCCAAGATCCACTGCAGCTAGAGCAGCGAGCCCTGGGATATGGCGCTCGACAGTGTCGCTCATTTCCCTCGGGGTAGTTGAAATCCGGGTTCGTACATGAGGAGATTGGGAATAAGTAAGTCTCAATGCCCACTGCCTATCGCAAATAAGAAGATGGTGACTGACTTTGTTCGCTACTTGCTAGCCTTTACCACCTACTTTTACGTCCGCCATTTCATCGTAGGCGCTATCGTAGCGAACGTGTTTCCAAATGACACATACACAAGATCGTTGCTGTTCGTCCTCTTGACGTTGACATTGAGTACGTAGGGCCGTTGCCGAGTTCTAGAATTCATGGTAAGCACATGAGAGTTCAAAAGTAGACACCGATTGAGTAAAGACAGGACAATGGGAGTAAGAACAATCTGGCATTCAGGACTGAAAGGGTGCATCGATGAGGTCTGGTTCATGAATATTTGAATTCCAAGTTGAGCGTCCGAGTCATCAAGCATTGATCAAGCGTTGAAGCTAAGAACTGCTTGAAGCGGACGTAATCACTCCGATTTTTGAAATCCACTGCATTAATGTTCAACTTCATCTTTCAACGTTCAACGTTCACGACAGTCCGACATGTGTCTCAGCGCCCATATGTTACGGGCGCATTGACTTCTTCGAGCACCCCATAATGCAACTACACACAGCGTCGTTGAGACTGGCAATCATGGCCCTTACTGTGCTATTAATTTCGAAACCGCAGATTCGAACGACGTCATTGAACGCCATTCGAAAAAGATCGGTGAGAATATGTTTTATTGTTTATCGTGTTCACGATCCTCGTGCCTTGATTTTTGTAGCCCACCAGATTCATGGTAGCGTACGTAAGGTCTTGCACGAGATGCGCTTGCGCACACAAGTTACCTTATATAATGATCTCGGAAAATTTTCGTTCCAATGCGCCGTCGAGGAGCCAAAGAACCTCAAATAACTGGTGGATGTAATGGTGAAGGCCAAACCCTGCCCTTCTACTGGGTCGAGGAGATTCGGCAACTTATCGACTGGTCGACTGCGAAAGGACTGCTCCAGCAAGGCTCGAGTGGGACTATTCTCAAGTGCCATAACGCAGGATTCTGGTTAAATCATTACACCACGACAGCCCTTATTACACGCCGTGAAGTGACAGCGACGCCGCCCAAGAATGGCGAAGACAGCTCCGTGAGCGTGTTCGTAACTCTTATCAAGCTACTCCCCGCCATCAAAACTGTCCTCAATCACATGGAAAAGACGTTCCCGAATATTGGAGACGATATCATTCGGGAGCTCAGATATTCGCGGGTATCTTGAAGGAGTTCGTGTTTCTTATTTCTTCTGTGAGATATAGGGTTACGTGAATTCTAATGACCTGCATCCCAGGGTCGCTTTGGAAAGCCAAGATCACTCCAAACCCAAGATTTGAAAATACTGAGATCTCTATGATATGGGTTAGACTTCATTTGCTTCACTGAAAATACATTGTTCTTACAAGTACTCAGGTCTTGTGGACCAATTGCCGACATGAGCATTGAAGTCGCGACTTGTCTGCCTCCAGAATCCTCACATCCCTCAACGCGCGAATTAGATATCGTACCCGATGTCGACGTGTATCGTCGCAGTGGACCCGGCATTCGACTGGTTCAATACATTTTTTTTAAGAAAGATATTTCAAAAGGTTTAGCAGGATTTCTTTCGATTCGTTTTACTTCCGGGATCGTTGCCTCTCGGTGTCGTATAACCCCGATCCGGCAACGTCGCCTGGAAGATCCTACCTTGAGATTTTCTCTCTTTTCGCGCTTTACAATTCTGTCAAAGATTTTGACGACGTCGTGGCGCCTGTCTAGGCAAAGAGTATCAACCAGTTCCAGGTGCGGCGATTGGCCTGTTGTCGGATGTATGTAACTGTAGTAGTAGTTATAGCCGGTGTATTGGGACGGTGATTGCACGAACTGAAAGGGAGTTGTGTAATGAATGCGATGTGTGCACTTTTTCTTGTGTTTTTTTTTTTTACCTTGCTGGAGAGCGTTTTTCATCAACAAGGTAGAAGTCATCGAAACAAAAAAATTCTAATACACCCGGCCACTGATACTTCTGCGCCATATCCAGCACCAGGTGCACGCCCAAGTGCCTTACAGACTCCCACAATTTTTTTTTGCGTAACACGTTCGCTTAAGTAGACTCGTGACTAGCCCGTATATGAGGGCGAAAAACCGTCGATATAGCTCAAATACGAGAGGAAAGGAAATGGCCTGGTGAGTGAAATCCACAAGAAGGATGGTCAAAACTGCAGAGAAATGATCAGTTAGAGATGCACGTATATATACACAACATAGATATGCAAATATCCCACTAGTTACACGCGAACGGACTCCAGGATGCTAGTAGGAAGGCTAGTAAGTATAGAACATAGTTTCCGTTTGGAGTTTCGTAACGAAACAAAAGTATATAATCATATCCAGTTCCTGGAACCTCAGTCTCTCCTTCTTTAAACATACGGACCTCGTACACGAGAGTGATTGATATCGTGACCGTCGAAATTTGAACTTCAAGCGATGTGATAGAATTCATATATGGGGTAGGAAGCTAACCCAGTTAAGCTGAACATATGCACCGGGTGGGAGGGCGCGGAGGGCCACAAAAGGGAGGACGAGGAGAACTATCCGTGCGACCATATAAAGGAATAACATTATGGAAGCAATAAATTTCAGAAAACCCCCGCAAATCTTCATCCAAATGGCTTTACTCTCGTCGAAGAATGTTGTGTCGAGGAACCCGAGGGTGGCCAAAGAAATGGGCACGCCTGCAACGAGGATCGCCGATATTCTCCACACCCGTTGTTCTTGCAATGTGGCGAAGTGGAAAGACCACGGGATGCAGTGAATGGCCCCGAAAACTATTGCTACGCCCATCACAAGTGGTAATATTATGAGGTTGTGGTGGTCGTTGTCGGGTGAATAAAATGTGGGTACTCGAAGGATTTTGTCTTCCAGAGTGTCGGAGCCCATCATGTCCCCAAAAGCGCGGATAAATCGTTTCAGGGGAAAGCCAATGAATACGTATCCGAGCCCAAATAATGTCCCGTATTTCTCGCAAGCACCTCGTCTGAAAACCCGAAATCGTTGCATTTGGGTGGGGGCTGGATGAATTGAGGTTGTTGGGAGTGGGCTGGGGTTGTCGGCCACATTCTCGTTTGTCTCAGGGATTTCTTCAGCAGAGATTGTTGGGGAGGGAACAACTTGTGGGCCAGTTTCTTCTTTCTCAGTATCCCCTTCGATTTCCCCGGGACCACCATCGAGAAGGTGGACCGGGATGGAACAACGGACGTCGAGGGGCTTGTCCCACCAGAAATAATAGATAACCCCAGTGAGACTGGCAAACGCGACGGTAACCACCTCCAACTCAGTCACGGTTAGGCCGTATGCACCCCGAGCGATGCATTGCCCGACAAACCACGTCATCTGAAAGAGGACGATCGCCTTCGATAGATAATCCCCTTTGCTTCGATCTGCGATCTCCTCCTTTGTAACCGTTGGCCATTTAATCTTCCCCATTTTCGATAACTTCTCCGAATCCTCAGCCTCCAGTACGCGCACCTTCTTTCCTCCCTCGTGAAGCATGAATCCACCCATGATGAGGAAGAACGAGTGAGCTCGCGTCCAGCCCGGATGATTCTCTTCATGTTCCTTCGTCAAATAACG
>Ga0307513_10008658_pt1 | contig 12966 bp, 5 predicted proteins | sample 15_EM_MG_FD_202174 | JGI IMG/M metagenome (GOLD analysis project Ga0307513, IMG submission 202174) | Populus trichocarpa ectomycorrhiza microbial communities from riparian zone in the Pacific Northwest, United States - 15_EM | ecosystem: Host-associated > Plants > Roots > Unclassified | place...
ATGTAATCATGTTAACAATTTATAATCTGATTGGAACCTCCTTTGTGTGTGGTTTCCAGTTGAGTAATAAAAAGAGTTTATACTATACTTGTTTGAAATACCATTAGTCGATCCTGTAACCTTGACAATTGTTTTTATCATTGTTTAATCCTTATATCAATATCACATCTCAAAGCTCTCTTTATTATTATTATTGTTGTTGTTGTTGTTGTTGTTGTTGTTGTTGTTGTTGTTGTATTGTTGTTATTTATAATTTATATAGTTAACCTCCCTGTGGTTCGATCCTGGTCTTGTTGGGTTATTTATTACTTTGACACTCCTGCACTTGGAAGAAGACATCAATCTTTTGGTCGTGTCATGTACCCTTTCGATGGTGAAGTCTGGAAACATTTTAATAGGGTGTATCCTTAGTTTTCAATGGAATTAAGGAATGTGCATCTTGGGTTATGTTCAGACGGATACAATCCATTCAAGTCATTTGCTGCTTCTTATTCTTGTTGGCTAGTGATACTTACGGTTTATAATTTGCTACCAGGAATATGTATGAAGCCGGAGTTCATGTTTTTATCTATGGTCATACTCGATCCTAATATTCGAGTCATATTTGTTTATTGATTGAAGAGCTAAAGTAGTTGTGGTCATCCGGGCTTTTGACAAATAATTTATCGAGAAAATAGAATTTTCAGATGAAGATAGCTTTGATGTGGACTGCCAATTATTTTTCTACGTATGAAATGGTTTCTAGTTGGAGCACGTAAGGAAAACTAGTATATCTATATAGTATGGAAAATATCAAGGCCTTCATATTAACAAATAGCGATAAAGCATCTTCTTTTATTGCCATAGGTGGTTATTGCCAATGAATCATAAGTATAGAAATAACAAAAAGGATTTCTTTGTTGGAATAGTTGAAAGGGATGTTGCACCATCACTACCATTGAGTAAAGAATTGTATGATTTGGTGTCAGAGTATAATGACATTGTGTTTGGTTTTCAATATGGTAAGCAGAAGTTTCTTGGTTTTAGTTTGACCCATAATTAGGTAAAGCGAAGTATTTTCTTAAACCTTCCTTATTGGAAGATCAATTTTCTCATCATAACCTTGGTATCATGCTCATTGAAAAGAATGTGTTTGAAAATATTTTCAACACGGTTATGAAAATGAAAGGGAAAACAAAGAAAAACATCAAGGCTAAAACAAATATATATTTGTTTTATCACTATAAGAAAATGAAGTTAGTTTATGATGGGTCATGGACCACAAAACCCAATGCTAGCTTCGCCATAGAAAAGAATGCACAATTACTTATCTACCAATAACTTAAAAGTATGTGTTTTTTTATGGAGATGCTTCGAATATATCAAGGTTAGTGAATTTGGAGGATTGCAGATTATATGGAATAAAGAGGACCGCTACGTGTTTATACAAACACTCATTCAACTAGTTTATCGAGATTTATTGCCAAAAGATATATGAGATGCACTCATGGTGATTATTCATTTTGTTTAGAGATATATGCTCCAATAAGTTGAAAACACAACATATAGAGAGGCTTGAAAAGAATATCGTCAAGACAATCTACAAACTTTAGATGATATTCTCTCCATTGTTTTTTGACTTAATGGAGCATCTACCCATATATCTACCATTTGAGGCAAAAGTTGGAAGCCCAATCTAATATAGATGAATGTATTTATTAGAGATGTTAGCGATTACACATTTATCATAATTAAAATTCTATTGTCTTTTTAAAAAAAATTCAAAACATTCATTTAATTCCATGTAGGTATTTATTTAACCTTAAGAGACAACCTAAAAACAAGGTATATTTAAGAGAAAAGTACACATTCATGCTGTAACTAGGTAAGATTGAAATCAAGATAAAAAATTTCAACCCTTTTATTCAATTTTATTCTTTATTTACTAACAGATAATTAATTTGTACCATACAGGATGCATGATTTTTGGTATGAGGTGCAAAAGAAAGCTAAAAAATATATGAAAGAAAGAGAGCTTTCAAGTTGGAATGAGGTGGCAGTTCAGAAAGATTTCAAACCTCCGTACGTCTTGGAGGGCGTGTGGGCAGAATAGATTCAGCATGTGATGTTTGATCATTTTGTGCGACAATCACACTCTGATACGGAGAACTAGAACTGGTGTGTTCATGGTTCTGTTACCACAACACTAACATCTCCATTATGTTCTTTTCGCATGTAAGCAGATTGTAAGATTCTTTTTTAATTACATCCATTTTTTATTTATTGTTTTTCATAAATATATTTAACTAAGAATAATTTTTTCTTGTAAGCTACGGTTTTTGGACGCAAGCCAAACCTGATAGAGCTTATTATGAAAACACATGTGCGAATTAATTACCACCAAAATAGGGTGCAAGAACTTGTGGATAGTCGAGCTCGGCACTTTATTGTAAGTTGTTTTGAACCATTTGTTTTCTTAAGTTATTATTTTTTGAATTTGTTGACTTGTTTATTCATGATACATATAACACTCAATTAAAGAAGAGATATGATGATGATCCTTCAACCCATTAAGATCTCGATATGGATTTGTGGTTGGAGGCAATATCATCCGATGGACGCGATAGAAATTGGAAATATTGTCTCTCTAACGCTAAAACTAAGGACTTGCAAACGACCCATATTATTTCAACTGTTGGATGCTCGCAACAGGTTCTAAGCAGTCAAACTCTAGAGTTCGAGATTTTAGACCAGCGAGTTAAAGATCGGATGGCCCATGTTTCTACTAATTATGAATGACTCGGTGCTGGGATGACTGAACTTTACCAATTGGTAATGGAGATGAGATCACAAATGGCTGCTATATATGCTCCCTCTTATTCGCCCCACGATCTAAGTGAAGACTCACCTCCTCCTCCTATAACGTCTCTATTCTACACCAATTGTATTTAAACTTATAAATGTTTAAATTTGTAATAAATATTTGAATTTTATATTAATAGTTTTTTAAATTATTTTCTATTTATGTTTAATTGATTTTTTTTAAAAATATATTTTTAAATTATTACTGATTTGGTTATAGACGGATGATATATTCTAGAGAGTTAGAAAAGAATTACTGCAAATGTCACTTTTACTGTTTACTCACCGTCGAAATAATAGATGGTATGTTTGATAGTTATTTGTCAAATTCACCAACGAACATACTGACGAACAAAAAAATTACCGATGGAATGAAATACAATTTTTTTCGTCGGTGAGATGTTATATTTAGTGATGGAAATATTGACGAAATGACACGGGTAAAGTTTTTTTTTGGCACGCTTTGTCCATCAGTAAATCCATATATACAATTATTATCAACGGATTCACTGATAGACCACAAATCACCGATGAGAGTTTTTTTGATGGATTATTTTTGTGCTTATGGACTGTGAGTGTAAATACCGACACAAAATTTCATTGGTAAATCTAAAAATTCTAGTAGTGACTCACGTAGTTTTGACTACAAAAATATCAATGTAAAGTTGATTTTTTTTCCCATAAATTCAACTAAAATAAAAACAAAGCACCCAAACAATTATGCCATTAACATGGACCATGAAATGAAAGTTTGAGGTTGAATTTGTTTGGGATAGTGTAGTTCATGGCTGGAGATGTGTTTCTTGGGTTGTGCAAGTGAGAGAGGAAGGTTGGTCATAGTTCATGCTACTATGCTATGGAATTGACTAAAGAAGAAAAAAAGGTTGGATTTTGGTCGATGTTGATGTGGTCGGCATGGTTAGACTATTTGTTATTGGTTTGATAAGAATCTGATAAGGAACATGAAGGGAGAAGTTGGTTGAATGAGATACAAAGTATGTGTATATGATTGGTTTGAGAAAGTCAAAACCATATTTGGTTTTTTTTTCTAGAGTAAGAGGGGGCTTTCATCATTATTTTTATTTTTCTCTATTTTGTTTCTTTTTTTTTTTTTGAGAGAGGGGTTTTAAACTGGTTGTGTATAGGAAGAATATATCACCCTTAGTATACTTTACCTAAAATACTAAGGTATTGTTGTATTTTCTAACTGTTGATCTGTCTAAACTTTAAGAAAAGTCATCATCGGTAAGGAGGTCCTAACCTTATCATGTTATAACTCAACCATTCTAATGTCAAAACATGTTTTTTTTTTTACATTTATCTTTTAATATCAAAAATATATCTTACATATAAGTTTGTAATCCTTAATATTCAAACAAACAAGATAATGTTTTTTGGTATTTTTAAAATCATCCAATCAAACTCAAATAAAAAACACATCATAATTCCAATAAACAATGTTCAATCAATCTAATGAATTACACAACAATAAATATTTTATCCTGAATTTCACAATTTCAAATTTTACCAACAAATGGTGATTTAATGTTATAAATCGACATTCCGAGAGTGACTGGACAAGTTCTTGGTTATCAAGGGAGTCACTAAAGTGCACGGGTGATGTGGAAACAGTGGTTGATGCAACCATATTATTTAATAATTTTACTCATATTTACCTAGTATTTAAACTATGTTTTATATATACAATGTTTTGATATTCTTTGTTTTATATTTTGAAGGTATTTTTGGATGTAAGATTCAAAAAGAAGTAATTTAGAGATAAACTTCAAACCATGTTCCAACTCGTGTTGAATATTGGCAGATTTGACCTTTGATTGATGCTTTCCATATAACTTGTATAACTTGAGCTGTAGTGGTCCAAATAAAGTGATTGCAGTGTAATAAGAAAGCTAACATTCATACATTTTCTATACATATATGGAAATAAAAATAAAAATAAAAGAAAGAGTATGGAAATCTTAGCCTTCAAAGACAAGTCTCGCTTTCCAGTAGTTTTGACCTTCGACCATTCCGACTTGAATATCTTAAATTAGAGAAGTCCATATTTGAAAACTCAATTTTTTTGGATTCCTAGCTCAAAGACCTATCAACCTACCAAATTTAAGCAGAAAATAAGCTCATATGAGAGAGATGATGTTTCTAAAACAACCCATAAATTATGCCAACAGATAGGTTTTGTGAAGAAACAAGTCCAACTTACTTCCCAAACATCTAAACCAACATGTCAATTATTCATTCATATGGAAAAAGTTTTTATTTGGGTAAATTAACTTCACTAAGTCCAAAGTAAAAGCATGAAGATTTTATGCAAGACTATTTTTTTTTATAGGAAAGAGCTATTGTACTATTTAAATATAGATTGTCTACTTTGGAAAGCACTTCTAATTTTATAGAGGATACAAACAAACTAGTAGGAATATGGAGATTTGGTTTTTCCATCTGATAAAAGGAAAGAGAGATAGGAAAAAAAGGAGGCGGCCATAAAGAAGAAGGAAACTCTCACCCTTTTTTCTACACTCGAAATTATGTTTTCATCTTTTATCTTTCTTAGTTTTTTGATAGTCATGCAAGGTGAAGTTATTTTTATTGGTTGAAAGGATATATAAGCCTTCATATTTCAAAAAATGTGAGATCTATTTTATCTTTTCTTTTCAGTTTATATGATGAGTATGAATGTTTTCCTATGCTTATTTTTTATGATTGTTTAGTTTGATTGTTAGAGCGGACTCTAAGTTATTATTCTAACCAATCTATTGCTAAGTTTTCTATCAAAACCAGAGTTGTGATATTTAACTTGTGAAATGACTAAGTTTAATAATTATGGTAGATCTATATTGTTAATCTTAGGGAAAATATTCAACTAAATTAGACATAAACTGCAGACAGTTATGTTGTCTAGATTTAACCTATCAAGTTTTTAAGACTATCTTTGAATTAAATTACTAGTGCAGACGTAATGGTTAAGGTTAGTTATATCGTAGATCAGTTAACTGACTAATATTAAGGAAACATAAATACTCAAAATATAAATTGGCGTGTCATTTTGATGTTCAATTTTAATTTCTGTTAGTGGTTGTTTACTTAAAACCAAAGTTTTTCTCTTAATAAGTTTTGGTTTATTAATTTTGTTTGATTATTTTATTTTGTTTACCTTAGCATAGTTTAGATAATCTCAACCCTCACTTTGAAATATTTAACATAAAAACGTGAACTAAATCTTTCTCATGGGATCGACCCTTTGCTTACTCTATTCTATCTAATTTATGTGACCATGACATTCCAATAGTGGTGGTGTGTGGGTTCACTCGCCTCTATAGGTGAGGCAAAAATAGGTAGATCTAGAGTGGTTCTGACTCTTCTTCCAACTTGTGCCAACGATGAGCCTAAACAAACCTGCAAAAGAGAATCAAAATAAACAATTCATTTTCATCTCTTTTTTTCCTTGTTCATATATCTTTTTCTTAGTTTTTTCTCTTCTCCTTTCTGGTTATTTCAACAACTAACAGGGGGAAGGCGTAATGGAAGGAGATGGGTCCTACTGGTAATAGTAGAGGATGTTAGGTCAACAACAACATTAGGTTTGTGGCTCGTAGGTTTCAGGTTTGGGTGATTTGGTTTAGTTAGAGGGGAGGATAGATGGGTTGCAGTTTGTTTTGGGTTCGAGTGATTTGGTTTGGTTGAGTGAGAGGAGAAGGTTAAGGATCACATGTTGTCGCCGATGATTGTTGTTGCTGGTCATGGTTGGGTATGGCTGAGTTGTGTTCAATGGCCATATTGAGAAGAGAGAGGTCATGGTTTTTATGGTAAAGATTGTGTTGTTGTTGTCGTCTTAAGGAAAAATGACAAGAAAAGGGTGGGTTGACTGTTAAACCTATGTTGGGAAGATGAAAAAGTCATAGTGAGAGGGAACTGTTAGTAGTTGAGAGATGAATGGGAGACTAGTAATTTGAGTATATTTGACAATGAGAATGGGTTTGCAGGTGGTTGTGGGTATTGTTGTCAGTAGTGGTTCTTTTTTTAATGGTGGAGGAGGTGACGATTCTGTTTAAATTAACGGTGTTCAGATGGTTGGCAGTGAGAGGGAAATAGAATTGATGCTATCACAAAAAAGAAGCAACACAACTTAGATTCTTTTGTGGGTCTGGGAGAATAAGAAAAAACAATCTCAGGTTGTTTCTTTCAAATAAATAGTCCATGACCCCTTTTTTACCATAGCGAGCCTCGACTAAACGTAGCGGTGGCCTTTTTTAATGCAATTAGTGACGGTTCAGGTGGTAGCAGGGATAATGTATTTTGTGTGGTGACTGTGGAGGACAGGTTTAACACTGGTATGAGGATATTGAGGGAGCAACTTTTTTTTTTTACACAAGAGAGGGTCATGAGTTGTTTTAAGGTCGTTTGGTAACGAGGTTGCATCTGTGTTTTAAACAAAACGCAGATGCAATCCGTTTGGTAAAGGAACATAAACAGTTTACTGTTCATGGGTCCCACAGTCTTTTTGCGTCTGAAACGCTGCAGAAAGAAAAGCAGCAAAATGCTGCTTCCTGCATGTTGTAGCATGCTTCACTGTTCATGCTAATTAATTAGTATGAATAGTATAGCCAGCTCCACTGTTCCGGTCGGACCGGTTCCGATTCAAAGCTCAAAATACATTGAACCAGGTCCGGCCAAGTAAAATAAAAAATAATTTTTTTTATTTTTTAATTGTGTTTTATTCAAAAAACTAGTGTTTAACATTATTCAATGACACTACATAAATTAGACAGAGATCGCTTGATGACGTAGCATTTGCAGAATTTGATCGCAATCCCAATTTTGTTCCTGATTATATTTTACTTGATGTTGTTGTGCGCTTAATTCACTCGGCCTGTTCACGTGAACAAAGTTTTTTTAAAAAAAAAACCCAGTGCAGTTAATTGATTTCACTCGCACTGTTCACGTGAACGTGAACAATAATTTTTTTTTAAAAAAATTAGTTTAAGGTGAATTAAATTTACTCGTACTGTAATCTCAATTTTATTCCTGATAGTATTTTACCTAATTTTATTACACGCTCAAAAAATCATGAAAACTGTAATTCTTGTCGGATGAATTTAGTATGTAATGGAATTGTAGATAGTTTAATAGAACAATAAATTTTTTTTTATATAAAGTATGATTTATTTCATGATGTAATAGCAATAGTTAAATCTACAATATTTAAATTAAAAACTATAAATATTAATATATATATTTTTAAATTATTTTATAACCTCAATTTCAAAAGTATTCTTAGCCAAACACATTAAACTACTTTTTGTTCAACCTCAATTTCAACCACAGTTTTAACCAAACATATATTTTTCCAAATCAACCTCAACTAAAAGTACTTTTTATAAAAAAAAAAATTTCAAACCACAACCACAACAGCTATCGCAATACCAAACATAGGGGTGTGTTTGACTGTGAGAGTTTTTGTTTGTGTGTGTGCGCTCTTACTAATTTTTTTTTTTCTCTTTAAGATTCCTTCATTATTTATAAATAAAATAAATTTTTTTCTCTCAATTATTTGTTTTCTAAGCAAATTTGGTGATAAAAAAATCCAAAATCATTTTGGTTCATTTTTTTTTCACTTTGCTCTTCTTATCCAAATATTTTTTTTATTTTTTATGTATTTTATTTTTGTATTTTGATTTATTTAAAAAAAACAACATTAATATTGACTCAATAAGAAAAATTTATCAATCATTTTGAAACGAGTACATTAAAAATCGAATGCATCAGAATAAAATTTTTGAATTTTTAATTATTTTGAAAAGACATTGAAAATGCCAAAAACAACACAAATACATCAAAAATATATTTTTTGGTTTTGTTTGTTATTTTTTTAGATTTTTGAAAAAGGTAAGAAAATGGGGTAAAAAATCAGGTTAAGACATTTATAAATAAATATTTTTATTAAAAAAATCCTATTTAGGTTTCTTCATTTGAAAAAAAAATAAATAAAAAAAATACCCTAATGTATGATTATGATATTGAAAATTTGGACAAAGATATTCTAACTCTCATATTTTATTTATTTTTTTTATTTTTCTCTCTCTTTTTTACTCTTTTAAATTTTTAATTTTTTCACACTCCGCCAGTTGTCATTGCTTCTTTTCTATTTTTCACCTCACATTCAATGTTTTCTATCTTATTTTTTTCTCATTTTTATTGCCTCCTTGAAATCAAAATAAAGTATTAAAAAATATTAAAAATATAAGAAAATCTTAGGAAATAGTTAAATTTGAACAATTGAAGAAATTTTATTGAAAATGCTTTTTCTTCGAATTGTTTTTATTTTTTGAAGAAATATTAAAAACAATTAGAGGCAAAAACGAGATACAAAGTTATTAATGGTAATTTTGGAACATGATTGATGATATTTTTGTGAAAACCTGAAAGGATTAAAAACAACCCACATTAATTTGTAAAGTAAAAAACAAAAACAATGGCTTAAATTGGATTAACACGCATCAATGTGCATGTTTATAAAAAGTGTTTATTAGTTTCATGACCATCTATCATAGATCTTTTAGTTTGAAGTAATAGAGATTTCATTATACACGTTTTTTTTTTCACATATCAATATATATCTTTTAGGTTGGCTTTTATATCAATTATTTTTCTGTTCATATTATATCAGCTATGATAAGTCAAAGATTTATGTCTTGATTCTTAAGAAAATTATTTGTGAAAATCAAAAGATAATAAAAATGGATAAAAATGTATATTTTAATATTCAAGAATTTAGTTAAAAACTAGATTTGTGGCTCGTGCAAGCCAACCATTTTTTTTTCAATGTAAAAAAGAATGCTAGAAAAAACAAATGAGGCCGTGGTCATTAGTTCAATTGATAATTTAAATAATATGAATAAAAAAGTCAATAACAATAAAGAAACGTGCAACAAAAATTAAAAAAAAAATGTAAAAAGAACCCGACCTGAGATTACCAAGATTATCAAACAACACATAACTATATAAAAAAAAATAATAAAAAAGTAAAACAACAAAAAAAAACCTTATTAAACTAAGTTTACTCATAAACTCTGTGGCTATAGATATATGATTGAGATGATCTCATAGAAAGAAAAATAGAAATATAAAGTTTGAAGACCAATTCTTAATAATTCAAATGAGAATATGATAACTTCATAAAAGAAAAAATCAAAATAAAAAAAAATATTGAAGCTCAATCTCTAGCAAAATAAAATAAAATAAATCAATTTAAAAATGGACACATAAAAAGCATAAGTCAACTCACATTAATATTTGAAATCGGTAACTCTGGTTATGAACCCAACACTAACCCCATAAAAGGCAAACCATAAAATATAATTAATAAAAAAAACATCGCTTAAAAAAATAGAGAAAAAGGACAAACAATTTAATTTGAAGGATGAAATCTTAAAAAAATACCAATCTAAAAAATTATTAATGCAAAAATGATAGCAATAAAAAGAATAAGAATCCAATTTAATAGGAAAAAAACCAAGGAGGATGAAATTGTAAAAAACAAAATCTAAAGATTGATCCCAAACAAAACAAATAGCAATAAAAAATATGGACCAAATTTAAAAGACTAAAACATGGTAGGGGTTAAATTGAAAATAAATTGTAATTTTATGGATTATTTAAAATTTTAAAAATAGAAATCAAAATATAGGGACCAAATGTAAAAGAAAAATAAATTGTAGAGTTGGTGTGAATTATTGTTGTGACTAGCACCAAATTCAAGGGGAGGGAGGGAGGGAGGGAGAGAAGTAAAAACAAATAGTTGTTAGAGCCCAATCAAACGTGTTTGGTGCACGTACTGACCCATCATGAAGGGGCACCAAGATTTTCGAACATCATCATGGAGATGGTGTTTTATGGCTGGATGGCCCTGTACTCATTGCCAAAAAGGTGCGGGGGCACTTTTTAGCGAATGCATAGCAAACACCAACATGTTTTAGTTTTTATAACATATAATATATGGTCAATAAAATAAAGTGCCTGGGTAACATTCAAATTAATAATAAAACTAATGTAAAATAATAAAAAAAAATCATTATGAAAGAGTTATGTTGATTTTATCTTTTAGGAAAACAAAGTAATTTTACTATTTTTAGAAAATTAAAATGACTATAATACTTCAGATTAAAAGGAATTTTTTTTATTGTATATGTAAATCAATAATTTTACTAAGCATAGAAAAATGAAATCACTAACCTAACTCTGCACAAATTGTTAAAGACAATTATATCATAGTTAAAAAATCATGTTACCTTTAATGCCTAGATGAAATTAAAGTTTTTTTTATCCATAAGAATTTCATTAAATCACTATTTCAATTAACAGTGATTTATAGCTACAATAATTTTCCTTCTAGCTTTATGTTTTTGTTAATTATGGGGAAGAGGTTAGGTTTTGTTTTAATTATAAATTAAATTAGAATTATTAGGTAAAGTCTTATATTGTTGTGTCCTCTAATAATTATTATTTTTGAAACCATATAAATGATATATCATGTTCAATGAATTGGAGGAGTTCATTCAACTAGGTCTTATTTATTGATTAGACAACTAACTAGTTGTGGACCTCTATTATATAAAGAGCATGATTTATTTATTTTTACAACTCAAGTTATAAATTTATCTATGTCAAATAAATTAGTTTTATTTTAGTTAGATAATAAATTAAAAAATAGACAATAACAATATATGGATAAAATCTAATAAAAATGCTCACAATAACATGGAAAAAAATATATCTTTCTAAAAAGAGGATAAACGGTGTAGTTTAATTCCTAACCCATTAAATACAGAAGAATATTGGAGTTGATAAAAAAAAAAAAGACCTAAAGTAATCGGGCTGAGTCAACTTAAATTAGCATGACAAACCTATAACTCTAGTAATCCAGGCTGAGCCAACCCAAGTTATCCTGTCAAAATTGTGACATATGTCATGAGATTGAGATTACCTATTAGAAAAGAAAATGAAGAAAATCACAAAGCTATTTTTTAAATAAAAAAATGAATATTAACTCGTATTAACTTCGTAAACTTATGACCCTAGTCATTAGACTAGAAGTACCCTATTTAAAAAATATCATGAAACTTAATTTTCAATCAATTAAATATTGGAGAATAAAATTGACAAAAAGAATATCAATTATACAAAATAATTAAAAATAAAAAATAATAATTAAAATAATGAAAATCAGAATTGAAATACAAAATAAATTTTATAAGATTGAAATTAAAAAAAAAAAAATTTAACAAAAAAACACAAAAAAACAAAACAATCAAAAGATCAACATGCAGACCTGACCTTCCAAGCCTAAGCATAACTATACATTTTGTTTTTTAAAGACTAGGCATGTGATCCTGGTCTTCCAATCCTACGGACGCTTGGATAATCCTTTCAAGTTTAGGCATGGCTAGGTTTAGCTCTCTTAGCTCTTCTTCAATTTTCCTTTTTATTTAATTATTTTCTTTTTTATATATTAAACAAAATTTTCTTCAAGATTAGTAATTATAATGATATTTTAAAAATTATATGATTATATCATACTTTGACTTAAGATTTTAGTTTTTTTATGATAATGTTAGCAATTACTTTATGAATAATTATATATGAATTTAATATGCATCCTTTTTTTAAACATTATTCTTATGATAAAACTCTTTGAGGCCAATTTTAGTTTTTTTGATTTTCAAGGATATTTTGATTGTCTCACAATGCTTTTTATTTTTATTTTTATTTTTTTAAATAAAAATATCAAATTATTCCTAAGCTCACCTATAAACCATGAATAAACCATTGTGAAAAAAAAAACAAAACCTCTTAGATGTTAATTTTAATTTTTTTTCTTTTAAGAACATTTTTTTATAAAATTAGTAATGATTAATACACTTGTGAAAAGATATCAACATCCCCAATTATCAGTTTAATATTTTTTTGGTTTCATGAAAAACAATATCATTATACTACTTTAATTAATAATGTAAATGAATATATATTTACAGTATTTTTCGAAGGGTAATCACGTTTTGTTAATATTAAGAATTAAACCAAGCTATAATAAGATACAAGGAATTAAGA
>Ga0307513_10008659_pt1 | contig 12966 bp, 6 predicted proteins | sample 15_EM_MG_FD_202174 | JGI IMG/M metagenome (GOLD analysis project Ga0307513, IMG submission 202174) | Populus trichocarpa ectomycorrhiza microbial communities from riparian zone in the Pacific Northwest, United States - 15_EM | ecosystem: Host-associated > Plants > Roots > Unclassified | place...
CACATACAGAACACTGACGATGGCAGATGAGCATTGGATTGGATACTGTGGCAGGATAGTTCTTTTATCAGAAGAACATGTCCACATGCATGTTCAAATGAGCTCATAAAACGAGTATAGATTATGGCTTTTTTTTTCCTTTTTTTCGCGGTGTGGGTAGATATTAATTATGGCTTTTAAAATAGTGAAATGTTACTCTGAATGATGTTGAAGATCTAAACGAGGTGGAGTAATACTATATATGGAACTTCGGTTATGTTCTTGCATTTATTTTTGTGTGAAAAAAAGGTGTACAAAACTCAGTAATTCAAGACAGATCTTTATACAGGCAGCGTTCAAAGTGTTTATTATTTCTTTATATTGGGCAATTGGAGTGGCAAATTGGACTACATGCAGCGAATAACCCTCTTTTAGCTACTTTCAATTCTTGCAATTGTTGTAAATAAATAATATAATTTATGAAGTTATTTCTAAAGATTTCTATCCATATTGGGAAGATAATATTTTTTTATTTTTATATTAAAATATTTAAATTTAATAGGTTTTCAATTTCATATTAAAAAAATAATATATTCTTCTAATATTTATACAGTGAAAAAGAACGGTAAACCCGCACATATAAAGTTAGTTTAAGTAAGAGAAAACTTTTGTTTCTCACGCAAAACAATGCTTATACTTTTTAATTTTTAGCTCTTAAACTGAAATCAGTTTTTTAAACTCTTGCAATTTATTTTCCTAACAACTATTTATTTTCTCTAACAATTATTTTCCTAACAGCTATATTTTAAAGGCTAGTTACATTCTTTAATTCTTTTTTAATTCTCCATTTAATCTTTTTATGGATGTTACAGATTCTAGACCTATATATAAAAACCTACACTTTTCCCAGAAGATAACCATAATTCAATTTAAATTGTTTGACTTTCTTATTTTGATTTGCTTTGCTATTTCTACTTCCCTCCAATTTAGAGGAGGAAGTTGTTGAATCCCATAAAATAGCCTTTTCTAGAGGAAATATTCTTAAAGACAATGTTTATAAAATGTCTCAAGTTTTCTATTAATTTGTTGCCTTCATTTTGTTTTTGTTCTTCCTCCATTGTTTCTTTACCAACAACAATTTCAAACATAAACGAAATATGGAATTATGGTAACTTGGGCATGGGGTCATTTAGGCATTTCATAGATCATTGAGGCACCTTACATGGTTCCTTTCATTGATCAAGATACACACACATACACACACAAATTATTTTTCAAGTTATTTATAATAATTTTACTTTATTTTTATGTAAAAATAAAATAAAAATGACATGGCAAAATTTGACCGATAGAATTTTTTTATTTTAAAAAGGTGGCCTTATTAACCGTAATTAAATGTAACTTTACTTTTGATTTTTTATTTACTCTTGACCGACGTGAAAAGAAAAAAATATAAGGTCATTACCTTGTGTAGCCCTAATATAAATCTTGCAGCCAATAAAAACACAAATCTTGAGTAAAACTTTTGTACAAAGAGATTGAAGCAGAGTCATCAATTAAGTGTTAACTCTCGTGCTTGCAATCTTGCCAAACAGGTTTGCCTTTTAGTTTTTATCTTTGTATTTGTTCTGTGTTGTGGGTGGTCGTATTCCACCTTTCATTGATCAAGACACACACACACACACAAATTATTTTTCAAGTTATTTATAATAATTTTACTTTATTTTTATGTAAAAATAAAATAAAAATGACATGGCAAAATTTGACTGATAGAATTTTTTTTATTTTAAAAAGGTGGCCTTATTGACCGTAATTAAATGTAACTTTACTTTTGATTTTTTATTTACTCTTGACCGACATGAAAAGAAAAAAAAAATATAAGGTCATTACCTTGTGTAGCCCTAATATAAATCTTGCAGTCGATAAAAACACAAATCATGAGTAAAATTTTTGTACAAAAAGATTGAAGCAGAGCCACCAATTAATTTATCTTTCATCAAATAAAACAAGGTAAATTAAATTTAAATCTATTTTTGTTTTATTTTGAGATGTTTGTTAATAATTTGATGAGGTTTTTTTTTATAATTCTACCATTTTTGCTCATTTGTTTTCTTAAATCTGCTAATTCTATCAATTGTTTTTTGAATTCTTGTTATAGTGATTTTTTTCTAATTAATTAGATATATTTTATTGGTTTGTTTTGATTATACTTAGATTTTTTTTATGTTTTGTTTTAAGCAGAGCCACCAAAATTATCAATTTTTTCTCAAGATATATGTTTTGATTTTAGAACATGTCATCCAATCATGTACCCGATCATCCAAAGTTAAAGAACATGTCATCGATTGCTGATTTATGTCAAGAATTGGTTGAAACAGAAAAATCAACAATTTATTCTCTAGTTGACAGCTTGATTCGACTTATTTTGACTTTTCCTGTTTCGACAACAACTACTGAACGAGCTTTTTCAATGATAAAGATTGTTAAACAAGACTTCGCAATCGGATGGAGAATGATTTTCTTGTAAATTATTTGATTGTCTATATAGAAAAAGAAATTGTTGAAAGATTCACAATTGATATGATAATCGATGATTTATATTTTATGAAAGAACGACGGGCACAATTAAAATAAATATGTAAGAATCATTCTTTATTATTTTTTGCTTTATTTCAAAGTTTATCTAACATAAATAATGCTTCGCTTTAGCTAATGTTTCTTATATACTTTGTATGTTTATATTTGATAGATATAAAGGCCAACAACATTAAAATGATGGATACATTATGAAGATGAAATTAACTTTATTGCTTTGATTCAATTTAATATTGCTCCAAACCTTTTACATTATAATAAGGTCATTATATGTTTGTAGTAAGTTATTTGAATAAAACTAAATTATGCAGGTTTTGTTTTACAACTCATGTACAATACATTAAAACAAATATTATATTTTGTTATATTAATTTTAGCCCCCCTAATAAATAATTCTAGCTCCGCCCCTGCGCATGAATCACCTGATCAACCAAGGTAATTGTTTTTATCAAAATGATGTTTCATTTAAAAAAAAATTCTTGGTTTTAATCAGATTATTGTTAGACCGGGTTTGACCAGTCAATTATATTACAAATCATAAATTAACTAGTCGGATGAATATTAAAATTAACTAACTTAGACTAGGTTTAAAATTATAAATTTATTAAATAAATTCATAATCAGATTGAGTTTAATAATTAATAATAAAGTGTCATGTAGGTACGAAGAAGGATGACTTTCTATTACGTAAAATAAAACTTGCTACGCATCTAAATGAACAAAAAACATTTGCCACATGCCACAATACTAATTACCTTCACTAGCTAAACTCGCAAACGGACGGCATTGAAAAGTGTCTTTGTTGATGCACTCATCTATTTTCAAGGGTTTGCCTTCTTAAACTAAGACAAGTCCAGAACCTAACCAACAAATTATCTATGTTACCATGTCAAGTTCATCATGAACCCAAGGCCAATAGCTTAAACCCGTCAAAAATCAACAAAAAAAAAATTAAAGTACTATAGTGTTTGTTTTTTTCTTTTTTTTCCTTTTCTTTTGATTTTTCTCAATTAATGCTTTTTTTTTTAATTTCATCATTTAATATTAGATTTGTTTTCTAAAGGGTTACCTTACTATCACAACACAAATCACAGGTTTAGCGGGTTATCACGGTTTACTCGAGTTTTTTTTTAATTTTTTTTTATTTCATCTTTTAATACCAGGTTAATTATGAATTAGGCTCAATGATTTATTTTATTTGCTTTCTATTATGTTATTCTAGTCTTAATATCAGGAAATAATGCTTAACAAGTTAACTTGAGTTGACTTGGGTTGTTTTTTGTGTTCTTTTTTAATTGATTTTTTTTTCAATTTCATTATTCAATATTGAGTCGGTTGGAAATTGAGCTTTATAATTTGTTTTGATTTGCTTTATATAGGGATATTTTGATCTCATAATCAGGGTTGCTGGTTTTGACATTTTAACCTCGGTTAAATCGGGTCATTTTCTTTTATTTTTTTTAAAAACATTATCTTAATCTTATGACCTAGGTCATGAGTCCTTCAACACTACATTTTCTTTTTATTGGGTTGTTTCCGTCTCATGACCTGGATCGCGGGTTGGTAAACTCAACTAACTCAGTTTCTCTCAATTTCATCATTTATTATTATGTTTGATTGAGAATTAGGTTTCATGATTTATTTTGATTTACTTTTTATTAGGTCATCTCGGTCTCATGACTCGAAAATAATATGTTGACTGGTTAGCCCGGGTTGACTTGGCTTATTTTTTGGGTTATTTTTTTTAATTTTTTCTTACATATTTTATCGTTTAACATTGGGTACGATATGGTTGATTGAGAATTGAGCTTCAAAATTTGTTTTGATTTGCTCTCTATAGGGTTATCTCAGTCTCATGACTAGAGTCGTGAATTTTACAGGTTAACCCGGGTTAAATCAAGTTATCTTTTGTTTAATTTTTTTTTTCTATAAGGTTATTTCAGTCTCATGACCTATGTTATGGGTTAGATAGATTGACAATTAATCTTATCCTTCAACACTGAAATGATTTAGAATTAGACTTTGTAATTTGTTTCGATTTGTTTTTTTGTAGGGTTATCTTGGTCTTATGACCCAAGTCGAGGGTTTGACAAGTTAATTCATATCTATTTTTTATGATATTTTTTTAATTAATTCTTTCAACATTGAGTTGACTGAGAATAAAACTTCATAATTTATTTTAATTTGCTTCATGTGGAGTTATCATAGTCTTTTAACCCGAGTCGTAAATTTAGCATGTTAACCCGAGTTGAACCAAGTCAATTTACTTATGTTGTTATCTTAATATGTAAAAAAGATATCATCTTGAGATTTTTTTTATTCAAATGAATTATTTGAGTTGTTTTTGGACCCGCAAAGTCAATTAAGTTACATTGAATTAACCCCATATAATTTAATTTATTTTATTAAAAAAATATTAATAATATCTGAATATCTTTTTACATTAAAAAAAAAATTTAACCCGAGCAACAACAAATGTATCGCGGTTTAATAATCTAGATGCCATCTAATCAGCTTCGGCATTTTTGCATTTCGAATTGTCTTTGTTTGTTAGGCCCAGACAAGTCTCCAAATTAATCTCAGGCCCTGCCATCAATCATTTGAACTCTCTTAGGCCCTTGAAGTTGATAGTCTACTCTAAACTGATGTAGTTCATAGCCTTAACACAATTGGAAACGCCCATAGCCCACTCTATCCAAGCTGTATAAAACAGGGAAGAGACCAGAGGGTGGAAACCCATGAACAAAAAAATACCTTATCCTTAAGCTTAGTCATGGCTTCACTCATGGTGGGTGCTCTCCCTATGACCCCCCAAGCTCTCAACTTTGGCTCTCGCCTTTCTTATTCTCAATCCCAAATCTCTCTTTGCCATTCCACCTCTTCACTTCCACTCTCCACCGCCAGCACTTCAGTCCCATTTGGTAACTAAAAAACTTCTTCATGTATTTTCTTGTGTAATCTTGGTTTTGTTTCTGTATTAAACTGTTGCTTTTTTCAGTGTACTGTGGAAGAGGGGACAGGAAGACTGAAAGAGGGAAAAGATTCAACCACTCATTTGGAAACGTGGGTACATTTTGATTTTGTGATTTTTGTTAATTTTGTTTGATTAAGCATTGATATACAATGTGGTGTTGGTTGTGAATGTTATGTAGGCGAGGCCTAGGGATAAGAAGAAAGGGAGAGGACCACCACGAATACCAGTTCCTGGTGCTCCACCTAAGATAGATAAGTCTGTTGATGATGAGGTTGTCAAGATTGAAATTGATGAGTCGCTTGGTTAATATGGATTGCATTACGCTTTATTTGGTTATTGTTTCCTTTTTTTTCCCGTTTTGTTGATTTCTTTAACTTTGTAATTGCTAAAATCTTTCTTGTTGTTAAATTAGTTTGTAAGAATCTGCTAATTGCATGTTGCAATTTCGTATGTTAATCTGCTTCTCGAGTTCTTTTTTGAGTTGTTTCATGATTTTATGAATTTCCATGAATCTGTTTTTTGGAGTTAAATTAGTGGTGATAATTGTTCTGGATATGTGCATGACGAATACCATTTGTTTTAAATTCATGATTTAGAAAACTCAATTGTTGGACAAGTTAGGGCATTCAATCCCTTTTGCTTTGTGAGTGAAGCAATTACAAAGATATGATTTTTTGTAGATATTATTTCATTTGTTGATTCCATGATGCAATTTCTTGCTTAGTCCAAAGAAAAGTCATTTAGTGAATTGGCAGGACTTGGCATACGGGATTTGCCAATATGGATGGAGATTTAAGTCCATTTTGAGGTTAGATGCCTTGGAATTGTGAGCTGTGGTATAGATCTCTGTTACAGCTGTGATCTTTTTTATTTATTTATTAAGGTAAAGAAAATGAGAATTTGGTAACCAAAAATGTTTAGAGCAAACAAATTTAGGAGATTTCATGGTTGAGATGGCTGAATATTTTGAGTTCTATGATAAAGCTCCCATATCAGCTTTGATCTTTTTTGCCATTGAAGGCCTTGTTTAAGGATTTGCTATTTTTAGATGCATATATGTTAAGACTGCAACAAATTTTTTGTTTCATGTGTCTATTTTTGCAATCAAATGTTAATCTTTTTATACATTTTCACCCCCAAAAAAAAAAAATCAAGGAGAAGAACAATTATTGCGAAGTTCAAGTTCCTTTCATTAAAGAGATTAGTCAAGCATTGGAGTTTGTTGCTTGAGGCTTCAGGCTTGGAGGGGGTGTTTGGGACAGTGGAGCGGAAAATGTTGTTTTTTAAAATGATTTTCGTTTAGAAATGCATTCAAATAATCTGTTAAGCAGTGAATCTTCCACCCATTCCGAGTTATTTCCATTGCTGGCTTGCAGCAGAAGAGCATGCGTTTCATAATCTGATTAACTGGAAAAACCCTTAGCTGGTAATCGGTAAGACCGTAACATCATAACCAGGCATGCTCAATCACTGTAGAGACAAGTTAAGGTCCATTATGCCTTCGTTTATTTCATTAGAAGTCGAGGCAAATTCCTGTAGGAAGTCTGCCAAAGATGGTTCTTTATTCTTCTCTGCTGATTAATGACTCTGGCTATGCTCTGAGCTCTAAGTGCATTCCACAACCCCGCAAAATCTTTCAAAAAAACCCTAGTGTAACATTGCAGCCCGTATCAATTTGGAAGAGGATCTTTCAGGCCCCTTATCTGATCAAGCTAAGCTTCTACTGGGGTGTTGTTTACTAGAAAGGGCAAGTCTGGAGTAACAGCTAGAACTCTGAGCCCAAGGTAATGTAGTGGTTTTAGAAGCTTGTAGCCTGTCTTGAGTCCATAGGTCTTGACACGATTGAGGTTTAGTTTTGAACAGTGCCCATTGCCAAGAGTACTGGCTGACGAACATGTAGAACTCCAGAGTGCCCTTTGCTGAAAAAATTCCAATTAATGACCATGAAATTTCTATTTTTAATGATGCTTCAAATTTCAAAATATCCAATGTTATGTGTTATGTGTTAGATAATCTGCTAATCTTTTAGTTCTAGTAATATGATATATTTTCTATATGAGTGAAATTTAGAACTCTAGAAATATGTGATCACCTTAGCATTGTCATGGGGCGTGGAAGCCCTCACTAAAAAGTGGATGACGTGTGGCCTTAATGGTGATGAAATAGAGTATGTGAGCCTCCTATTGAAGAGAGATTGTACCTGAAAGTGGGAGATCCAAGAATATCCAAGGAGATAGCTTGAGGCCTGAGAGTTCCATTAACGAATCGTGTCAGTCTAAGATTGTATTGGAGAGCAAAAGATCCTAGATCAATCCCCAATGAATTGATGAGATGCCATTTGACATCATATAGAGAATGTATTAGTCCAAGACTGCACTATAGAATGTGGGATTCGAGATCAACCCTTGGTTAATTGGTGAGAGGCCTTCTGACATCATCTGAAGAATATACCAGTTCGAATATGCATTGGAGAATAAAGGATCCAAGATCAATCCTTGATGAATTAGTGAGAGGTCCTTATACATCATCTGAAGAATGTGTTAATCCGAGACTGTACTAAAAATGAGGGATCCGAGATTAACCTCTAGTGAATTGGTAAAAGACTCTTAGGCATCACTCAAAGATTTATAAATAAGAAATGTATGTCAGAGATACATTATTTTTATTTCAAAATTAAACTTACATTCTCATTGATAATTGTGCATTCTGAGGTGATCTGAGTGATAGGTATAAAGAAGGTTTTTAGAAAAAAAACATGTCTTAGAGGTGATAAGTGTTTGCATTGATTGTCTTGATAACTTTAAATGGGTGATTCCATTTTGATTCAAGTGAGTAATAAATCATTAAGACATACTAAGCGTCTATGGGTTGGTCCCTAATGATTCTTCTTCAAGCTTTCATTTCTACTAAAAAGAACAATTTCCCTTGAAGGTCCTTCATGTTAGTTGTCCTTGTAAAAACAAATAAGCTCATATTATAACACACTAACATCTTCCACCCGTATATGATTTTCCATGACTTGTTTCACCTTAAACAAGCTTTTGTTTGGTAATGCATAAAGTTTTCTTCAGAAAGCATGTTCCCTTACCCCTCGTATCAAGGCCTTTAAGGTTATTGGCTCCAAATTATTGTACCAAGCATGCGCAGACCCCTAGAAGTTTATGAGGAGGATTTTCCACATTGAGTCATTATCTTAGATGACCAACTCTAAGCCACTGTGCATATTTTACACATGCTCCATCGGGTCGGCTAGACCATCATAGCTGTCGAGACTCATTTTTTTGAAAATATAGTTTTTAGGGAGTCGAGTGTTCAATACCCATTTGGACAATAAAGAACTCCTCACCTGATAGGGGTTGTAGACAATCTCCTAGGTATGCTTATGTACAAATCGTTTCTTAGTCTTTTGTTTGTTAGACTTTTGAGAGCCCGATGAGTTTGGCGTGGAATGATGGCTGTGGTAACTAGTGTCAATCACACAGTAGCTAGGGTGAGTACATTCAGAGTACCAACTTTATGCATGAGTATCATAATGACGTGAGCGACCTCTTGATGGACTCTGATGCATGCCATTTTTCCTAGTCTTCTCTCGATAGTGTAATTGTCTATGGGCACCTAGTGCGGCTGGTGGCCGTGACTCTAGGGCGTTGTATGTTGCTGAGGGTGTTAAGACTTGTTGGGGGTGATAAGGTCTGATTTTTCCCTTGGATTGCCAGCACGGCCTGAGTGAGGACTTGCACCTGATTGGTGAGTTGTTGATGGTATAATTGGGCAAAAGTGCCTACGGTAATTGGTAGATCCGTTACGCGTCCTAGTCCATGTGTTTCTTGGTTATGTGTCATGGAATGACTTGGAAATGCCAAAAAAAAGTTATAGAAAGAAACTAATGGCTTTTTGATCAATTTTTCACAGACGATGCCAATAATGATATCCCAAAATATTCAAGTAGCTTAAGAACATGACTTATGTGTTGGATAATCGGTTAATCTCTTAGTTCTAGCAATTTAATCTATTCTTCCTAGTCAAGAGGGCTGGTAGTTGGTGTTTGCAAAAAGATTCCTTTTGGTAGATGTGAGGACTCTCAAATACTTAAGTAAATATCTTTATAGAGAGAGAAAATATAATGATATTTTAGAGAGATAGATTTGAAAATATGCATGCTAAAAATATAGAGAATAAAGAAATTGTTAATTTGGAGCCATTCATGAAGTATTTATAGTCCACGAGTCTTATCATTTTATGCAGAGGAGGGGCTGAAAAGTAATTTTATTTTTGTGGTGTTTTGAGTTATATCTTACTCAAAACAATATGTATTGTTAGTATAAAATATTGAGAGACCTGCGTAGGGTCATGAAAAAATTTTTAGGGGAGTGTTGGGCTTGATCGAGTTGCCTGAGCTCGTTAAGGGTGAAAAATTAGCACAAACACGCTATTTGGATCCAAACACGTTGGGCTCGAGCATGACAACACTATCTCTCGGTGGTGCTAGACAGCACGCCTAGCCCTAGCTGGGCTTGTCACACCCAACATGGATGTGCGCCTAGCACTTAAAGGCGATGGGTAACACACCTACCTTGAGCTCAAACATCATGAGCACGTTCCTCTTGATGGGTAGCATCCCGAGCAAAGGTCAAGCTATTGCTTGGACCCACGTGTTTATGATAATGTTTTTAAGGTAATTTAAGGGGGTTTGAGTCTGTCAAATCTAGTTTTATCAATTTCAAGTTGTTCAAATTATGAAATATTGAATTCGGGTAGTTTCCTTGGAATCTACCATTCTTTCTTCCCTGTGACATGTAACAAATGTATTATGTAAAATTCATGCTAACCAAGTAATAACATAGATTAAAAAAAGACATGAAATTTGATATGGTTTATCGAAATCTATCTTATAAAAGCTTCATTATCAAATATTAAGAAAAAAAATAAAAGGCTTGACATTTTCTCTATAAAAACTCTTACAAATACAGTGTACACCAACAATGTGTTTTTTTTCTTAAGCCTTTATATTTTTTGCATTTTTCTCTTTAAACTTTTTTCTTTTTATTTTATTCTTGGACAATTTGTTGTTTTGCAATTAAGTCTAAAAAATTGTTTTAATTAGCTTGCTGTGAGGTGCCTGAGATCACGATAACACACCTCAATATTGTTTTCATTAAATTAAAGTAGACAACAAGTAAAATTCAAATAAAAAATTAGAGCATGGCTAAACACGCCTTATCATTTTTCCTTTCCTTTCTTTTTTTTTTCCTTTGGTTTTTTTTTATTAACACTCCAAATTTTTTTTATCAAATTTACTTACTTTTCAATGTTGATATGGTTCTTATATACTATTATTAATTTTTATTTGAATCTCAGTAACTTGTTTTTCAATTATTATGTACTTGATTTTAAAATAAGAATACTAATAATAAATGGTTTATGAAATTTCAAAAGCATGAATAATAGTTTTTAGAAATTTCAAATATTAATACTAATAATAAAATATTTTATTTCCAACCATTTTTTTATTCAAGTCTCTTTGTCCACATTTGTTAATGCTATGCTGACCTTGTCTTTTGGAAATTTCAGTTTGAGCTATCATAACACATTTAATGCTTCTAAGAGCTGTTTGTTTTTATATTTTTTAAAAAAATTGATTTTTTTATTTTAAATTAATTTTTTTGGTATTTTATATCGTTTATTAATGTTAAAAATAAATTTTTAAAAATAAAAAAACAAACAGCTCTCAGAAGCATTAAATGTGTTATGATAGCCCAAACTGAAATTTCCAAAAGACAAAAACAAATTTTTAAAAATAAAAAAAATATTATTTTGATGTATTTTCAAGTTAAAAAAACTTTTAAAAACAATCGCTATCACATTTTCAAGCTAAAAAAACTTTAAAAAACAATCATTATCACATTTTCAAGCATCCCCAAAGTGATGAGATGTTTTCCCACTTGCTATAAAGGATATGATGGTTTGTTTGGGACTCTATCTCTAGGCATGTTCTATAGGCTGGTTCATAGTAGCCCTCCTTTCACTTGTTATCCCCGAAGTTAAGTTGTTGTTTCTACTTTAGCTCTCACCAGGTTTGTTGATTTTCCTTTCTTTCAATTGTTTCTTTTCTCTAACTACTAGGAACTTTTATTCTTTTGATTTCTTCCCACGGCTTCGACTGTGTTTAGAAGAGATATTGTCTGTTTTTTTTTTCTTCTTCTTACAGACAAGGGTGAAAGTTTAGTAGAGCTAATACAAACTTGAAGGGTAAAAACCCTAGAATTCACACACAAGAAAGACCAAACACAATAAAACTAAAATCAAATTTGGTTGATAAAAACTAAACATAATGATTACCTAAACCATCCAATGATTATAAAGAATATGTGAATGAAAAGTATAAGAAAGACATCATGAAAATAATTATTTTTTGATAAGTTAAAACAATTCAATGAAGAACCAAAGATACGAGAATTCTCTCGTACACAAGCACACAAAATACAACAATAATAATAAATATCAATTTGAATTGCAAACCTTACAAAAAAGCATTTAAAGTGTTGAAAAAAAGACTTACCCTAATGGACTAATGGGCTGACATCAAACCCAATTTAAAAATAACCAAAAGTATTAAAAGAATATTATTTCTCCCCCTGAATAATATTACATATATTATTTCAGAATACTTAATTTTTTTATGTTTAGAATTGTAATCTTTTGTACCAATTTTATTATAATCCTTAATTTTTAAAACTTATTTATCATCAAGTTTCATTTGATTAATCATCCCAATTTTATATATAACCAATGGTTCTTATGTGTGTGACACATTAGGTTTTCTAATGAGTTGGACCGAATATAAATCACAATTCTAAATAAAAAATGATTAAATAAATTAAACAATTTAACTTATTATCAATTCAATAAATTGATTGATTTATATTTGAAGATCTAAGTAAAGAATCATAATCCCCAGAATATATTATTGTTTTTTTTAACACTATCCTACTTAAAATGTGAAACTTCAATCTTGCACACAATTACAAAAATTGTAGTCATAAGTTACTTGAGAAACTTCTTTCTAGGATGAAATTTAATTCCAAGGTAAAAACTTTACTGATAAAATATAGAAATACACATCCATCCATGTATTTCAAATCTCCAAGGTAGCAAATTCCCATGAAACAAATTTCTAAGATGTTGCTTGTTCCAGTGCCTTGAGTACAATTAGACTAGTAAAAGAACTTTACTCTTAATTAATTCCACAATTATCCGTTGTATTTTACTTGAAATTCCATGAAAAAGAAGTCAAACACAACTTATCCTAAATCCCCCCCTATGATCCCTTTTCAGGGGTATCATCGACTAACATTTGACCTTATAAATAATGACACGTGGACAAGTTATAAAAGTAGTTCCATAAAATTCGGTTTTTT
>Ga0307513_10008660_pt1 | contig 12966 bp, 18 predicted proteins | sample 15_EM_MG_FD_202174 | JGI IMG/M metagenome (GOLD analysis project Ga0307513, IMG submission 202174) | Populus trichocarpa ectomycorrhiza microbial communities from riparian zone in the Pacific Northwest, United States - 15_EM | ecosystem: Host-associated > Plants > Roots > Unclassified | place...
AGGGACGTTGGATGGTGGGTCCTGGCTGGTCGACGCGAGGAGGGTGTTGAGGTCGCCGAGGACCTTGATTGGCGAGCCGTCATTGGTCGTGGCAGAGCTGGCCTCGAGACTGCCGGGGTTGGCGGCGAACATGGCACGGCTGTAGATCACGTTCTTGGCCAAGTCCATGTATGCCTCCTCGGGGATGTTGTCGACGCTCATGTTGTTACCCCAGGTGTCAGCCGGAGTGTCCTTGGTCGTCTCGTGTACGTTGGCCCACGCAGCCTTGAGATCGGGGTTCTATACGCGCCAGATCAGAAACGACAATAACCAGAGTGAAAACACGAGAATACGTACCGATTCGAGCCACTTGTCCATGTGGAAGCTGACGGTGTTGTTGCCACCCTGCTTAGGTTGGACCATACCGAACATGCCCTTTTCGCAGTGCTTGGCAACCGAGCAGTAGAAGAACTGTTGTTCTTCAGTCTGGATGGTGACGTCGACTACAAAGGGGCGTGCATGCAATCAATATCCGGTGCGGAAAGCCAATCAGCGAAAATACCCACAGGTTTGAGTACCCTCCGAAGCGTTGCGAACACCAGATACCCAGTTGAGCTCTTCTGCCTTTGCAGACTTGTTGCAGAGGGCCAAAGCAGACGAGAGAGTCGCGGTGTGGTTGTTGGGGCCGGTCCAGACGTAGCGGATGGTGTCACCGACGGTTGCGTTGACGGCGAACGGCCAGTAGCGGAGGACGCCCTCCATGGGGGCAACCATGACAGTGTGGACAGCGCCAGTGCCCTCAGGAGGGGCCATGGACTCGGATGGTTTCCATTCCTTCGGAGGAGCGCCATATTCAGCGACGCATTCTGGATGGGGAAGACAGATCAGCCCTGTAGTACTCGTGGAATATGTGCTAACTCACTAGACACACAGTCGTCGTAGGTCTTGCCCCATTTCTTTTCGCCAGAGCCGTAGGTCGGGGCCGAGTATTCGGCACTCGTAGTCTCGTAGGCCTTGGTCTCCTTGTACTCCTCGGCCTTCTTGGTCTCCGTGTACTCATAAGCCGGCGTGGTCTCAGTAGCCTCGTACTTCACCTCAGAAGTGGCGTATTTGTCTTCCTCGCTGGTGTATTTGTCCTCCTCGGTGGTGTATTTGTTGTCATAGCTGGGCTCGCTGGTATATTTGTTGTCATAGCTGGGCTCGCTGGTATATTTGTTGTCGTCATAGACGGGCTGAACCTTGTACTCTTCGCCCTTCTCATAGCTGTCCTTGTATTCTGCGGGCTGCTTGTACGAGTCCTCCTTCTTGTACGAGTCGTCATACATTCTCCGCACAGCAGGAGCTATCGGGCGAAGGCGCCATAGGTTGGTCGTTAGTGTGTGAAAAGAGCCGGGAGCTTCCCGAGGACGACCCACCTGCAAGGACGGACTGGGACAAGAGGGTGGCAGCGCCGATGATTGAAGCAAGTCTGACCATTTTGATCGTTTCAAGCGAATGTATGTGTCTGAAAGACGAAGGAAAGTTGCGCGTTGAACTTGTAAGTGCCGAGCGGGTGTTTCCTCGCAGAGGCAAAGACGATTTCTCTGTCAAAGAGTCTTGTGGTGTCTGTACGAGAACCCCAAGTAAGCCGCCGAGATTAATCGTCGAATAGCCGTGCACGGCGCCGCTTCCCGAAGCCCGCGAAAATCGAAAAAGTTGCTCACCCCTTGAACGAAAAGTCGGTTTGTCGAGTCAACCCGATGCAAACGCGAACGCCTGAACGACTGGTGTAAAAGAACGGCGGGGAAAGGGAAACGAAGAAAAGAGGAGGGAGGAGCGAGAGAAGTTAGAGAGTGGATGTCGTTGTTGGGCGGCTTTAAGCAGCCGTCGCTACCTAGACATCCGCCTTGATCGAATTCCCGTGGTTGACACCCATGTCATCTCAACCGCCCAATCGCCTGCCGTCTCCTTGAAGGCCAGCTCGGTCTCGGTCAACCCGGCTGGGGGCTCAAATTAGCAGGGCTAAATTGGGTCGCTGGGAACGGCAGTGCCTGCAGAGTACGTTGCTATATTGGGTGGCGGGGTATCTTTGAGTACACACTTAGAATGCCAGGCCCATCCCTCAGCAATGGAAAGGCCGTGCGCCTGAGAGCCCAAACAGTGATCTGCAATATATTGGTGCCAGTCGTAAACCCTGGAGGGAGATCTGAAGATAGCACGGTCATCAACGGTCACCGCTGTCAGCCCAAGCCCGCAACCATGGAGTCGCACAGCATAGTGACGCCTTGGTGCAAATTTGGATGAAAGTCGTCAGGGCCCATAAGGTGGCGTAGGCAAGCGTGGACATTGACAAATATGACCGTACCTAAACGACCAGCATCAATACCTATATGATGGAGGCAGGTCAAGGACTTAGCGAGAGCAAAGGGTTATGGATCCCTGCGACACTGGACTACAGGCTGACGACCCTCTCTTGAGCAACCAACAAAGATAAGAACGTCGTCCATTGGCACAACGTGACCCGTCAGAATGGACATGCGTCTGTGCACCACCTATTTTTATGGGCCTAGAAGCCGGTGTTCCCTCCCTAAGGAGACTGCGAGGTTCAGTGCCGGCGTCCTAGATATGAAGGAGGGCCAGCGACCTGCAAGAACCTGCGGAATCCCTCTTGGCGACTGGAGAAGAAGGTTGATTACTCTTCACGTCTGCTTCTCTTGACCACCAGGATGTGGCCATTACGGAAGGAACATTACAGCTCCTTTCAGCACCGCCGTGGAGCCCAACCCAGCCCAACCCACTGAGGCTCCACCGCTCGTCCCATATCGATGTGCCGTGAGGGTGCATGTTAACTGTGCACGCCTTTTGCCTGGGTGACCTACAGCGCGAGGGACGAGGTTGGAGTTGGGGCTGCAGTGGGGCTATCAACAATGTTGAGTTGGCTGCAAGCACACAAGCCTAGGTTTAACCCACTGGTCCCTTGTTCCTTTTATTCAAACACTGGCAAGGCTTTCGAATTAAGATCGTCCCAAATCCGTTCAGGGGCGAATTACAATCTGTGCTCAGGAGGGCACCGGAAGTGAAAATTTAGCACTCTAAAGCAAGGGTCTTAATGACAAATGTCAAACTCGTTCCATAACCTTCCGGGAGGGCTCAAGGAGGTAAGGAAATTCCAGAGCTACAAGCTCTCTGGACTTTCGTTCACCATTATGTGTCTTACGCGCTCGAAGAGTGCCGCGTTACTGTAGTTAGTGCAGGTGATACTTGGATAGCTAATAGTTATCTGTTTTAGGGCTTGCACAACGCATATCTTAGATTCAGAGAGTCTACCTGGAATACGTGGAAATGCAAGGGGAGTTACTGCCTTGGGAAACATGTCATACATTGTCACCGGGCACTATAGAGGTCTTAGGACGTCAGGACCTCTAGCTCATTTAGGCGATGTTGAAGGTTACCAAATTGAGAGCATCGAGGACTAGATCGATGTGGTTTACGCAGAGTTTACTGAATGGCATGAACTCCCTTAGCCAGTGCTGTGCTATGGTGTCGTAGTTCTCGAGTATTGGCCCACCTGTCAATTTGGCAATCTGGGCCATTCTCTAACCCGTCTCGAGGTTTCGCAAACAGGCTTGTATCTCGTATAACCAATCTCTTAGTTACAATGAATCATTAGGCTCTTTCCAAGGTGGCGTCCAACTTGCTCAAGACCTGTGGTAATCGGGCGGGCTCTGGAAAACGAAACAAACGCGCTTCGTGACGTCGAAAAATCACAGCAAAATATTTCAACTACCAATATGAGAAGCGCAAGGATGCTCTGGCGACGGATCATCGGACCATCGCTGCATTCAATCATTCGAAAGATGATATGATCTCGCTGCAACAGGGGTCCAGCCAGCTACCTAGGTCAATCAAGCATATTCTTCCTAGTGCCTCCCGACTTCTGGCAAAGCGATAAATTCATAGGCGATCGCGACTCCTTATCCGGTGTATCGGATCTTCTGGAGCAGATACCGAGTGACGCGATAGAACGCGCCCGTGCCAACCAACTACAACTGTTGGTCCACGACTCATCGCCCCATTGGTGTGAGATCGCAACGCGGACGCCGCGCTACATATGTGCAGGTTGCCATGTTCAGCACCCAAGTTCAGCACCCAAGACCTTCATGAAGGATTCACAACGACACAGGTATCCCGGCTCGTCGACTCAATTAAGGGTACCGTAATGGATCTGCGTGCCTCATCATGCAGGGAGGTATCAAAGAAGTGGGAGATATCGGGCCTCATCAGCGCTTCTGGTCAGCTGAAGAAAGTCGAAGTTAGATGGGTTTTGCGGTCCCACTTGGGTTGGTGGCTTTGTGGGATGCCAGTATGGGACCAAGCCTTGAGCAGATTTTCATCAAAGGCTATCCCGAGGGTACTCAAAAGAGGGGAAAGGTACCTTCCTGGAAGATCTCGTACTAGGGGTGTTGAACTGGTTATCTGAGAAGTTGGAATATAATGCAGAGCCTTTAGATGGGCTACCTGACAGAGATCATGGGCTGTGGCGATTTTGTGACTTGTTGAGATGAGGGATAAATCACTCTTACTTCCATGTTTCATTTGGGAAGTTCTGAAGTACAGCATCCATAGTTTCGGGACGGTCCAGTTTATCACGGACTCATACGCAGGAGTTCTCGCCCACCTTTGGAAGTAATCCCTCTTCAGAAACGAAAATACTATGTAGGCAACATGAACATAACGCTGCTGGTAGTCGGCCTCTATTTGCCTGATGGTCCTGAATAGACAGCTTGATGCGTTCACACCCACGGTGCCGGCCCTGACAAGAAAACTGCATCCTCTGTCTTCGAGTCATACCAATAATATATGACAAGGACGTTGATACCTATTCATCCATCGTCCCAAGAGAGAATGTAACTATAAGAAGTGGACAAACAAGCATTGGATCAGTCAATACAATATTCGACACTGGGGTCGGAAACAGACAGGGACTGGATGGATAGCGCCAAAGAGATGGGTGACAGCAGTGAAGGATAGGACAAGGGAAAACAAGTACATATACCCAAGAAACTCGGAGACGCGCAGCCAAAAGACGGCCAACGGTCGTGCAAGGGGGGATAGTATCATATGAGGAGGACACACGAGAACGTAATCAACGAGCGCCTGAGGGACCTATGTCTTCCGCTTGGAGAAGATCTTATTGAGAAGTGTTAGGACTTTTGGAACGTTGAGCTGTACATATTCCAGGTCAAGCAGGTGCTTGTTGTCTTTTTGCTAGAGGCGAAGCAATGTCAGGATGCCAGCCACAAGTCAAAAATTTGGCTGATGTACCTTCTCAAGCAAATCATCAATCTTAAGGTCCATCTCTAGAATCGCCTTCTCACGTCCCTTGTAATGCAGGGCGATGATGAATGTCCCCGGAGTTGGCGACGAAATGTTGAAATAGATATTCGGGCGCCTATAATCACCGTTAGTCATGGGCACCTAGTAACACAGGAGTGGACTTGAGACGCATACCGGTTTTCAGGGACATTGCTCTCCATAATAATGCCCTCTTTCTCGAGCTGAACATGCGTAAAGCGGTATGGACCTTGGGCTTGGCTCTTTGCTGGCTTCTTTTCCTTCCCACCAAATGCCAAGACGCCGACGCCTCCTGCACTGCCCTTATCCGAGGAGTTGCCACGAACGTTCTGCAAGTAGGCCTTGTATTGCTCGAGTTGGCCACGCAAATACGAATTGTGATCGCAAATGGTGCGATAAACAGCCTCCAATGAACGAGTCTCCTGCAAGACCTTCTCTCTCAAGTTACCAAGGTGAGCCAGCTCGGCCGCAACCTCCTCTTGCATGAGCTTGTAATCATCTTTTCTGTCAACAATTTTGTACTCCTCGAGTTCGCGAAGCATTTCCTTGACTTTGATTCCCTTGCGCACGAGGGTTGCGTCCTTCGTCGTCGCGGCCTTCTCGGCGATCGCGGCCAGGTTGATCGGCCGCTTATCCGCAGCGTGAGGAATTGACCGAATTAGCTGTACAAAGATCGATTTCGTCTCCATGTAGAGAATTTCATTTTGTGTGATGTTGTTCTCTGCCATCAGCGCCGTGGTGATGTCTTGGATCGGAGTCTCCCAACGGCTGAAGAGACTGAGGTCGATGGTCCGGTTCTCCTTGCGCGGTACTTGAGCTGGTGCAGGACCGAGTTCGTCCAAAAGAACTCGGAGGTGTTGCTTCTCGTTAGGGCTCTGGCGGAGAAGTCACCACTAGCGATCAATGCACAGTGCGAGATTCACTCACTAAGACATCTCTATGGTGTTGCAACAGTGAATGGGTATTATACAACTCGTTGAGCGTAATGTGAATCATAAGGTCTTTCTTGGAGAGGGCCATGTACTGGTCCATCTAATCCCAGCGTCAGCAGCGGCTTTCTGCGATAAAACGATGCTCACCTCCAAGGTTTCGTAGAAGTCGCCCACTTCGCAGAGGTTATTAAGGAAGAGGTTGATCCGAGATTTATTGTTCTCGACGAAAGGGTTGAGAGAGGCCATGTAGGCCTCTTTGGCGTAAGAGGGCTTGTTCGCCAAGTTTTGCAACATCTTTGCAATCTAACCAAACATCAGAGAGAGCACTTGGTGTGATTTCCTCCTACTTACAAGCGTCAGCGTCCGTCGGGGGTGCTTTGCCGGAACGCCCTCCACCAACATGTACGCTTGCGGAGTGACAATAGCAGGGTTGATGAACCGTAGGAAGAAGAAACCGCCAATGAGGGAGCAAATCGCATAGTCCGTCGCGTCTGGGTACTTGCGTCTGGTCAAACTGCGGATCTGCTTGCAGATCCACCGAATACCGTAAGGAACAGTCTCCAGACTTTCAATGATCGTGACTAGGAAACTACTAGCGATCTCCATAAGCATGGTGAGGCGCGGCGCAATTATTGCTTGAACGTCGGGGTTCGCCTGTGCGACTTCAGGAGGAACACCGCGAGGCAGGTTTGGAGGAAGTGATCCTGTCTCTTCTTCGATTTGTGTGACCATTTGCTCGTATACCTATGATCGTATTAACGCCGTCAAAGCTCGTTTACTATGCACCATACTTTGAGCGGGTTGATTTCTAAATTCAAGTCACGATGCTCGATCAGACTATTGATACGGTCTGCGAGCACGCTCTTGATGTAACTCTGACCAGGACCACGTCGTGTATAGGTCGTCATCATTCGGGAGACTGGGGTGTTGGCGCGCAGCAGCGAACCGAACTCCGTTGCAGTCTCAAACTGGGCGGAGAGTACGGACTAGATAAATTTGTCAACCAACATTCACTGTTCAGAGGGAGGGGAACTCACCTGGAACATGGTTAGGAGCAAGTGCTCCTCGCGGCTTTCGTATTGGTTGCCATACAAAGTAAACATCACGGTTTGTAAAAGTGTGTCGATCTCAGCGAGGCTGACGAGTCGGCACAGAGAGGCAACGTGACGGGGTTCTGACTGTAACAAGAAGAATAGATTTGAATATTGCTGTGGAGCAAGTGAGTAAGAACGATGATTCAAGCGATGATGTACCTACTGCGAGCTTCCGCTCATGCGGGTATGCCCCTTCCTCTGGATCGACGTCCTCGAGGTGTTGTTGAACTTCATGTTGCTGTAAAAATGTGTCAGCTAATATCCAATGTCAAGAAGCGAGGTGCAAAAGCAGATCAGGCTGAAGCCGCCGGTTTACGGCGTACAATGCAGCGTGAGGAGACTGCACCGGGGATTTAACTCCACAGGTCGCCTCGAGAGGTTCCACGATGCTGAGGAAGGTGCGAACGATCCGGATTGGGCTCTCAAGGTTTGGGAGTTGCTGGGAACCATCAATCCTTACCTCGTCCAAGGCCATTCGGTTCTGGATAAGCAGAGCAATGCGACCGTCGAGGTAACGAACATCGCGCTCAAGGACAAAGTTCTTCTTTGACTGGGCAGAGATCTTGCTCTTCAGTTCACGTAGACGCTTCTGAGCTGCAAAATGAAAGTCAGCATTTGGCCCGGATATCTGGTTGGCATCTTGACTTGCCTCTACTGAGGTCGTCCTCGACGTCTGGGTCCTGCTCAGCCGCCATAGAATAGAGCTGGTTGACACTGTAGCGATTAGTGTTGCGGTTTGTGAGGCGCCTGGAGGATATTCCGCCTGGAGACGCTGGCCCCGAGATATCGCTGGTCGAACGGAAAGACATTGCTGGCTGACTGTCTTTCGTGCAGATGGAGAATGTGCCAAATCAGGTTGGAGTCTAGCCACTGGAGTCGTATCAGAGCGTCGGGCAGGGAAGTTGTCACTGCGGCTGCTCGCTACTGCCGCAGAAAAGGAAGGTCGTGGCGGAAGCCGACGCGATCGAAAGTAGGGCAGAATACGAATTACAAGACGGCGTTGAGTGCAGGTTGGCGTGGGCCAAAGGCAGTCGGGTCCTGAAGAGGAAGGAAACAAGCTAGAAAGCTCCTTTGGGCCCCTGCCGCCCCTCACAAAGGTCGCGCCAGTATTCCCCACGGCCTTCATTTCCAGGTGCTATCCAGTCGTCCCTGTTCAGCAACCGTCGACGACTTCCACATCAATTATGTCAACCACCATCGCGGTGCGGCGAGCGGCGAGCTGGCATCGGTTAGGAACCACATGGGACGTTGAGATCCTTGTTCGTAATAGAGGAATGTGGGCAGTCATGAGCACTGGCAGACGGCGACATACGCTAACGAAGACGCCTCCAATAAGCAGTGCGAACAGAGCCGTGGGAGATCACGGCCACCATATGTCCAGATGTGATGTCAGAATGTGGTCAGATTACATACAAATGCGGGTAGACTGTTGTTGGGCGAGGCATTCAGGGTTACAGGAACCCGCATCCCGGACACACAGCCGTTTTTTTCTCTAAGAATTGAATCAAGGGAATAAAAGGGCCTGCGTTCTTGGTTATGAGATCCATTAAACTCATCGAGTACAGCCTCACCGCCTGAGCTGAGGAGAATGTCCATCGATCACAATTCAAGAGGACATGCAGTCAACCAGCAGAACTAGGATTAGCTGAGCACCGATTTCAGCGTATCCATTCGTGCTTCCCCGCATAAGATAATCGCAGTCACCAAAAGATAGAGTAGCCAGCCTAGTCTCCCTGTGGCAACAGGAGCCTAGATACTCACATATGGTCAAAGATACTATTAGTTTATACTATCATGAGTCCTGACTCATTTCCAGGTGTTAAGGAAAGAAAACGCGATCGTTGAGGCAATCGCCTTACCTTCAGGTCGAGGGCAAAAGAGGGCAAAAGAGAGTAGAATCTCAAGGATCAAGGAATAACTCAGTAGTTACATTCCATTAGACTGCGCACCGACATCGTGCCCGGGCGAGTGTAGTCCCGAAAGAAAGGCTACAATACAAATACAACTCGTGGGAATGCCTCCCAATTTTACAAGGATCCGGAGAGTTTGATTTGCCTGGCATGAGGTGGTCGGCTGGCTGTGTGCTGGCTGTGTGCTGGTGAACGAGTCGGGCCCGCTGTCAAACGTAAGACTGTGCTGTACCAACCAAGCTCGTTCCCTGGAGTTATACTCTGGTAGCAAATGCCGGGGTGGAGAGTCAATGTGAGAACGTCCGTAACCAGATCATGTGGCCCAATGGGTCGCTAGTAGTATCCGAGGTTCGCATAGTCAGAAACTGGCTGCCACCGGGATCGTCGCCTGGCGAGTACGTTTCAAGTCCAGGCGGTCGATGCACGCTTGGCCGGCAATGACCGTATAGGTGCACCAAGGACATGTGTCGTAGAAATTTCGTTGCACTGGACCCGGACCGACCAGGTCGGCCCGCATCGCAAACTCAAAGCTGGACAAAGCGAGGAAGAAACGCTGGACCGCTAAGCGCCGCAGAATCAGTCCCTACTGCAAAGTCTCATACGGTCCGTTTTGATCCGCTCCTCATTGGCTACTTAGTTAGTCCAGATGCCTCCCGATGGTTAACAGGTGCCCCCTCGCCGGATGCTGAGTTATTCCGTGGACCGATGGGCTCTCTTGGGGATCGACGTCCACGCTACAGAACGGGCGCGCAGTGACTATAGAGCATCGCCGGACATGGTCGGGTTCAACTCGTATACAATGACGCGTAATTCGAACCCTGAAAGTCGATACGGGAATGTACACATCTCATCAATGGTCACTGCTCTCATGAACTCATTCCAATAAGTACGAGTGATGAGCGCGGAGGGACATTGTTGGATCGTGAGGGTCAAAAAGTCTCTTCGGACTAAATTTCGCAGCACATGTACCCTGTCATCTCAATCACTCTTCCAATTACTCAATCGAATGTTCATTCTTTAGAATTGTTTGGCCGGGCCGTCGATCGATACAGCTAGCGCGTGTCTCAATTTTGAAAGCTACACAGTTATGATATCCAATTCTGTAGTGCAACAGCCTCAGTGTAGTTGCTTCCTAACATATGGACTCAGAATATTGTGCGGTTATTTCTGAGCAGCCCGAACCTCACGGCTGATGCATAGAGGAGCCTTTACGATAAGTGTACACACGTCATATACTTTGGTGCCAATTGTATATAGGGTCAATGTACCACGTGCACAGCACTCGACTAAATGCTGCCATCTTGTTCCAGCTGAGGACCGCTACTACAATTCCTTGGTGACCTCTGGATTTCTGCAAGGTCTAAAGATACATGGAGCTACCTTACAGCTCTCAAATGAGTCCTCCGCCTTATGACGACCCGATGCAGTCGGCAGTATTAATAGGAGGGCAATTTACCTATCGCCATTCACCTTCCTCACGATTTTTTTTAGGTGATTTACTTGTTCAGTTAGCGAAATGTGAGCGCTATATTTGAAAGTTTTGTCCAACGACTCACTCGCCTAAAGCGCAACTGAAGCGCTCGCTGGACCAGTGTGTATCGGCTCTGGCTGAAATTGCCATCCCATTTGCTACGTATCACGCAAACTGCACGCCCCGGACCTGGCTCTTGGAACCGTCCCGCCGCCAGCCTCATCTCCCAACATACCAGTAAGATTAATAACAAGAGGGCCACCTGTGGACAAGACGGTATATCTAGAATTGAAGGTGACCTACGTGAGTGAATACATCCCGGGTTCTCCGTCAACGCTGTCTCTCCTTTGAACTCACCGAACTTAGTGCGGCCGCGAGTGACATAACCGTCCACTGTTCATCTCTGAAAGGACGGACTGACATTAATGAGTCTATATGTCAGTAAAATCCCCAAGAGCTGCTTGCTGTATTGACCGGCCAACGATGTGAATCAGGAATAATATGTCCCCCCTCAGCCCTAACTGGAATAACTGCGAACTCTGTCCGCTAGTATATAATTTCTGGGGTTTTGTTGCTTCAAAGTTCCCAGAACACGACAACACCCGAACACAACAGCGAACGCACCATCAGCCTACAGCAGTAGCGAACGACTTGGCATGGAATCTATGCAACCTAAAAGTGCTACCCAGATACTCAACGAAACTGGTGGTCAAATCGTCTACAACGGACCTTCCCCAGGCCTCGGTCACACCGATCACGAACCCAAGTGGGCTTGCGACGTCTATGTCAACGGACATCTCCTTGGAAGAAGCTTCGACCATAAAAATAAGAAGGTGGCAAAAGAGATGGCTGCAGCGGACGCCGCCCAGAGGTTAGGTCTGATGTGAGGAGAATAGAGTGGCACCGATCTCCTAAAACAGTTGTAGTGTGGACGCAACTACAGTACTAGATGTAAAAGCGGTGCTTGGAAGCATCGAGATTATGTACAGCCGGAGTAATGGATTTGCCGATATTTATTGTATCTACCACCACCTTCGGTGCTGTATATCCGACCGTTGAGGATGCATTAGCACTCATATAATCCATTCAAGTAAGGTATTTCTCATCCGATGAATCAGCGCTGCTCAGAAACAGCTTTTTTGGCGCGTGAGAGCAAGGGAGCATGACAATCAAGAAAGGCTCCTTGGACCGATTCTCTCTCTGATGGCTTTCAAATGCCTGACATGCGCCTGCCGTGCGGAGCCTGACGATTGATAGGCACGTGGGCTTCCTGGTGGGCTTCTTAAGGCGTGTACCCAGAGGTACGCTGAAGAGCCCTCTTCTGTAAGTCGCCCTTCCCATTTGCACCCTGTTCCGCCTCTGGGGAGTGGACAAAGATAGCCATGTCATTGATAAAGCGACCGAATCGTCTTCCCAACAACACCGAACTCACAACGTTGAACGAACAGATTGCTGAAGAGGAGGCGATCTTGGTTTCTATTAGGAGGCTGAGGGGAGAAAGAGAGAAAGTACACCTGCGACTCCTCAATAAATCGACTCTTTTGCAGCGCACGCTTCAGTCGACGAAGGTCATCCAAGATGTCGCTTCGCAAATGGCCTCTAGTAACCGGCCGTTACTCAAGAAGCTGAAGGAAGAAATAGCCTCTCAAGAAGCGGATGTCTCGGCAATATCTGCATATTTCCCCTCCACTAGAGACTTTATCAACGGGGTGAAGGCTATAACCTCGTACGCTGCACTCCTTCAGACAACACTCGACAGGCAACTGCGATGTATCGGAGATCGTGTCAACGTTGTCGATGAAGAGTTGGAGAGTACCGTCGATTTGGATGCCTATACGGTCGACGCCGTGTCGTCCGCGTCTACCATGATTTCGGCGGCGAGAGATACAATCGAAAAGAAGCGTCAAGGGCTCCTTCATCCCATTCGTCGACTACCCGTGGAGATGTTAGAAGAGATTTTTCAGATCTGTATTAACGAAGAGACCCAAGGGTGGCTTGACGACCCCTCAATACTTCCAGGTCCACCAAAAGCTGCTATTAACGTTGCTTCGGTGTGCCGGTCTTGGCGCAGCGTCGCATTACAATGTCCTCGCCTCTGGAGGTGCCTCCGAGCACCAGTTCAATCCACCATATATGATCGCTACGGATATGGTCGCACAGTCACAGCCGGCGTTGATCACTTTCGCAATTCTCTTCGACTCTGCGGGAACCTCGCCATCGAGTTAACTATCCCGCACCAAGCATCG
>Ga0307513_10008662_pt1 | contig 12964 bp, 12 predicted proteins | sample 15_EM_MG_FD_202174 | JGI IMG/M metagenome (GOLD analysis project Ga0307513, IMG submission 202174) | Populus trichocarpa ectomycorrhiza microbial communities from riparian zone in the Pacific Northwest, United States - 15_EM | ecosystem: Host-associated > Plants > Roots > Unclassified | place...
TCTAATGTGATATATCAGAAATGGTGTCTAATTAGATTGATTATTGTATCAACAGCTGTATTCTAATTACATAGGTGTGATATATCAGCCTGCCAGTTAGTGGTGTCACTGCAAAGGACGAGGTGGATAATGAGGATGCTGGCAGTGTTTTCGGGTTGAAGGAGTGGGTGTAGAGAGCTGTAGCGCCCTTAACATCGCTGCATTGTGGCCGCGAAAAACTATGCACGTGACTTATTTAGATCACGTGCTCTGTAGAAAATTTTGTAATTTACAATGTAATTTACATTATTTACCCTCGCCAAAAATCGCCCTCGTAATTTACATAATTTTATACCTCGGCTGAGTTTTACACGCAACCCTATTGTTCTAACTTTTCGTTCTTCAATTGGTTGACAACACCGAATGAACACTTCATGGTTCTCAACATTCATGAATTTCACTGAGGATACGAACCCTTTTTATTATCAACCGAGGTATGCTTATTTAAGGATCCGACGACTTGCGTGTTACTGACGGTTTGGCGGCTGGCCTGACAGGTAACTTGGACCGCAGGCACCTTCTCTTTCACCACTACCACCACGTTCGTTTTCCCCTCCCGCCAGCTCGCTTGGACGCCATTCTTTTCATCCGAGTGGTTCTACGCTGGCTCATTTCGCCGCTCCTAATTTCACCCACCACGAGCCATCTGTCATCAAACCAGCTTGGCACCAAGACTAAATTTAAAGGGGGGTTGGTACTACTTAACGCACTTGGTAGCACTGCATCGTTACTCTAGACCATGTCATCGACCACCTACCACCCCGATTGCAAGTGCTTCGACAAAGCCAGACGCGACCCCTAAAAATGACCACCGAATCCTGATTGTGGTGGTTATCTTGGGCATTTGTGGCTGCTTTCCTCATTGCATACATCGTCTACATCACCATTCGTTTGAAAAGACGGCAGACGAGCGGGCAGGATTTAGGTCCATACCAGGGTACTGCCATGACTCAGGACCATCCCGCCGCTAATATCACACCGTTTGGCTCTGTTGGACCACACTCGGGAGGGAATTATCCACGATTTAGTGCGTATTTACTGACCGTGTTTTACTCTTTACTCGTTGCTAAACTCTTTCTTTTCTTTTTTTGTTTGGATTTCAGAGCACAACCCAGGAGAAGACACGCGCATCGCCTTTCGTCGCCCCGACGGCACATGGCACCTCACCGACTCTCGCACGCCTTTCACACCCGCGGGCGTATCAGAAATTGACGTCATTCCATCCCCCATATCTGCTCGATCGACAGCCAGTTTGCTCTCCTTCCACTCAAGCTCGCGATTCCTTCCAACAAAGCCAAAGAAGCAAGAACCGCTCGTGATCTATCCGATGAATTTGGCTTCCAAGTCGACCCCATGGCTCCGCCGCCGCCGGCATATCATCGCGAGCCTTGTCAACCCCACTTTGATGATCACCCTACATAGATGATGAGCCTTCATCGATCATCAACCCCCTTCGACGTCCTTCCTTTGGGCTTTCCGATTTTTTCCTTTACACGCACACATCCCACCGTATCTATACGTCAACGAAGATGGATGATTGTATTCGCCACTATTTTTCGAGCTCCCTCCTCCCTCCTCCATCTCGATTATCCCTCACGATCTCGTTACGTGCTCCATCATCTTTGCATGCTTCATGGTTCCGTGATCGTGACCGAGTCCGCCGGGTCTTACAGAACGGAGGCGAAGGTGGTTGCCAACGAGCTGAAGGCCCAGGAGATGGCTGGGACTGTCAAGGATCCACATGCGATTCGAGTATTGGAGGTATGCGATTTACTTCAAGAGAGGAAATGGGCTAACCTGGTGTGATCGTAGCTGACGATTTCACATGCCGAAACTGGCTTCAAGCCGGAAAACGACCGCGATGACGCCTGGGACCTCCTCTTTCCAACAAAGTCATGATGTAGGAATAAACTACTCATCTGCCTCTGCTTTTCTGATTATGTAACGTCATATAGTCTTAGTACCCCACCTGAAACTACGAAAGTTGAAGCGCGAACACGCGATGGTGATAAGAATCTGTTGATAGTTCGGCGCTTGGCGTCCTTAGATCAAGAAAATGGGTTCTATAAAATCGTTGTCGTCGTTTTCTAGCGAATGAAATTACAACATGGTATGCTCGTTGACTATGTCAATATAAGCCCGCCTCACTGCTCAGCCCGTACTAGTGGTGTCCACGATACTGTGTACGGAGGAGTCGGTTGATGAGGATTTTCCTTCGCCACCGCCGTCGACGAAATGGACGTAGGTGAGGAGACGCGAAACAAAGGCGTTGATGCCAACGACACTGGCGTGGATAAGTCTGCCTCGGCGGGTCCTGTATCTTGGGTCAGCATGTGTCCAGGAAACCACGGCCAGCTGCCACTTGCCACGAGAACGAATGCTTGATAAAAGTAGGACTCGCCTAGGAGAGGTTGGCGAACAACATTAGGAAAGGCGAAGGGTGTGCAGAAGGGCGTTGAGGGAGGTATGGACGCCGGTGTTGAGGTGGTAAATAATAATACAGTTACGAATGTCTAACGAATGCGGATTGTACATCGAGACTTCGAATTGGCATCCAGTAGATGAGGTAAGGTGGAAACGTTGTTGAGGGCTGAACCTACACATCGGCCGAAGAGATCGCAGTTGGGTCCAACAAAGCAAGCACAGGGGGTGGTAGCATGAACCTCTGTTCGTCTGTGATAACCACAAAGCGAAGGAGGAGGGAGTGGGTTTGAGGAGTTGAATCGTTGCGCTGTAAAGAAGGAGAATGAGGAAATATACGAAGAAGAGGCACTAAACGTGTGAGGAAAACAGATGTTAAGAGGTAAAAATTGAACGAGAATGATCGATGTAGGAAGGAATGGAGGTAGATAGCAATAAACGAACAAACGAACCTGCACGATCGACAGAAACTTGCGTCCTTCTCATCATGGATTACATGTCTCTATCGCCCGCTCCATACCATTCCTTGTCGTAAGACTCTGCGATCCTGAGCGTTCTCCACCCTGCGCCTCCACTGACTCCGATGGCCCCAGCCCACTGAAGGCTACACTGGCGTTTCTGTTAAGATAGGATTGCCCCCATACCACCCATCCCACCGTTAAACCTCTCTCATTTCTAATCCACTGTCCTCCCAAAAAACGTTCCCAGTCCGACGTTCGGAGGAACGTCGTCGTCCATACCGGTCGCCATTTGTGCGGCATGTTTGGAGGTGAAAAATAGAGAGACATTGGGAATTCGAATAAGCGTGCAGTCGTGTGTTGTCATCCCACAGGCACGGGTCGTGGTTGTAAGGAAAGGGTAGGATGTTGAACACGTTTGAACTGCTGATGGTATGCATCGCTGCACGGACGTGACTGAGAACCAGATATAAGTAAACAAACTTGAGACGAGGTGAAAAAGGAATGTACGAAAGCAGAGCAATATTGGGGGAAAGCTTTGCCGTTGTTTGTGACCGGGCGAGTGCGTCGTATTCGTCCAGGCAGTGGAGCACGGGAGGAGGATAAAGTCACAGTAGAAACCTTCGTTCAGTAACCTGAAGGGATCCATTCTGCCAGGAATTGATGAGGGGGTCATGGGGTCAGAGAGTAACGGCGGTTCTGGAGGGAGACTTTCGACGTGTAGAGGTGGGAGATCTCGAAATCTAGAGGGAATGGATTAGTTGAGAGAAAAGTAATCGACGGAAAGAAGTGGTGATGGAATCAGACTAAGGGCTCAGGTAAGAAATCAGGAGAGTCATTGTTTCGAGAGGGAATGAACGGAGGGAAGAGCAAGAGCGTCCGAAAAAGAGTAAAAAGAAAAGCTTACCAATGGACAGCCCAAATTTCTTCATGTGAGTCATCGAGTGTTCAGCCAAGCTTTGCGGCCATCATGAATTCATGCCGTGCGGGACGTTCAGAAGGGTGGACGACCTCGGAGTGTCGAACCACTTTCCTGCGCCATACAGAGGGTAACCGGTAAATTGTCCGGCTTTTGGTGGGAGTACATTGCAATTGGCACAGGCCTTGGGAAGGAGAGAAGAGATGCGGTTACCGCTTTGATTTGTCCGGAAAAGGAAACACGATCCTTGCGATAAGGCCGGCACTCGTTAATCTCTAACCACCACCTAGCCTCCAAACTCACTGTGCATTTCTCCTCTCTTCCCATGTCTGCCGACAATCAATCGTCTAGCGATGCCCTTCCATTTAGGGAAGGGGCCTTAGGTCCAGAAGAAATCTGCCATCGGTGTCCTCAATTTCGCATCCTTGTCATCGGCAAGGCGAACGCAGGCAAAACGACCATCCTACGCAAGGTGTGCAATGTGAAACAAGGCGCGAAGCCAATCATACGCGATGCAGAAGGAAAGGAAGTCATTGTCAAACGGAACTTCACTGATGTATGTCACGGGAATCTTGTAGTCTCGGGACAATCTAACACTTGGGTCCTTGTGGTAGTTATTTCGGCTGCATAAGGTTTTTGGACATGTGAAGGAACATTCTACAGATGTCCTGAACCCTTCTGTTGAGGTAAAGCAAATTATAACCTGTTTATCATTATTTCTAACGATTCACCAGCGTGGAGAACACAACATTGAATATCAGGTCACTTTTACTGGCAGTAACTTTATCTTTCATGATTCCAGGGGGATTGAAGCAGGATCGGAAGATGAATTGAAGAAAGTGAAGGAGTTTATCCAGAAACGAGAAAAGTTTGTTGACTTAAAGGATCAACTCCATGTTATCTGGTATAGCTTTTTTAGTCTCTTAGCAGATAGATGCTATTTATTTTATCTGCCAACAGGTACTGTGTCCCAATGGATGACCAGCGACCAATCTCTGGGGCTGAACAGGCATTCTTTAGTCTTGGAACTGGCAGAGGTATTTTCTTCTCCCTTTCTTTTTATCCAGCCCCTGATAATGTCATTTTTTCAAGTGCCTGTTGTGCTGATCTTCACTAAGTTTGATGCACTTGAACTCAAATGTTATAGTAAGTTGCGAGAGGAGGGGAAGAGTCATGAAGAGGCATCAATCCAAGTGCCTGAGTTGGCAAACAAAACCTTTCAGGATGAGTATCTTTCTCGTGTTCTAGGTGCAAAGTTTCCACCAAAAACATATGTTTGCTTGTCTGGTAAAATATTATATTCTCATTAATTAAAAAAAAATTCTCACAGACATTAGGGCTGGATAAGGAAGAAAATCAATGTTTTGAATTATCTGAAAAAACTATGAATATTCTTGACAACGATGTTCTTGTCAATTTGTTTGTTTCAACACAAAAGAACAATCTAGATTTGTGCATAGAAAAAGCAATTAAGTTAGTAATTTTTCAAATATACATATTTACTCTAAAAAATACACAGGACCATCTGGAAATATGGTAGCTTTTTGTTATCTTTGAACAGGAAAACTTTAATCAAACACAATATAGAGAAAATGTCACAAAGGGATGCTTTTATAAAAATTGTGGGATGGTTTCCAAATTTCTGGGTGAGAAAATTGATTGTTGTTAAAGAGAAATGAACTAATTAGTTGTTTTAGCGTTCCAAAGTAAAAGATATTTAATGTGATTTAAAAACAGAGCCTGATCTGGAGTTTAGGCAGTAATGTATAAATTTATTTCTAACAAACTATTTCTTACTTTAGCTTTAGTATGTGAGTGATAACATTAGTTTGCGTTGTGAAAATTGGTTGCTAAATAAGCTTTTACAGGAGGTTGGTCAAGATACATTTATTATAAATTTCTCAATCTAAATGTATATGCACTGATTGTCTAGCCAGTAAGTGTTCTTTATGTAATTATTAATTGCATTTCTAATCAGTCAAATGACCTTTTGCATGTTTCAACATAGCAAGTGAGTGCAGTACTTCTAATTGCTCAGAAAGAATAGTCTGATCAATCAAATGACCTTTGCATGTTCCAACATAGTTTGTGAGTGCAATGCCTCTGATTGCTCAGAAAGGATGTTCTGATCAGTCAAATGACCTTTGCATTTTCTGACATAGCTTGTGAGTGCAATGCCTCTGATTGCTCAGGAAGCATGTTCTGATCAGTCAAATAACCTTTGCATGTTCCAATGTAGCTTGTGAGTGCAATGCCTCTGATTGCTCAGAAAGGATGTTCTGATCAGTCAAATAACCTTTGCATGTTCCAACATAGCTTGTGAGTTCAATGCCTCTGATTGCTTAGAAAGGATGTTCTGATCAGTCAAATGACCTTTGCATGTTCCAACATAGGATGTGAGTGTCTGATTGCTCAGGAAAAATGTTCTGATCAGTCAAATGACCTTTGCATGTTCCAATATAGGATGTGAGTGCAATGCCTCTGATTGCTCAGAAAGGATGTTCTGATCAGTCAAATGACCTTTGCATGTTCTAACATAGTATGTGAGTGCAATGCCTTTGATTGCTCAGAAAGGATGTTCTGATCAGTCAAATGACCTTTGCATCTTCCAATATAGCAAGTGAGTGCAATGCCTTTGATTACCCAGAAAGGATGTTCTGATCAGTCAAATGACCTTTGCATCTTCCAACATAGCAAGTGAGTGCAATGCCTTTGGTTGCTCAGAAAGAATGTTCTGATCAGTCAAATGACCTTTGTATGTTCCAACATAGCTTGTGAGTGCAATGCCTCTGATTGCTCAGGAAGAATGTTGTGATCAGATCAAATCACCTTTGCACATTACAACATAGACAGTGAGTCCAGTGCTTCTAACTCTCAGCAGATATGTTTTGATTAGTTAAATGACTTTTGCATGTTCATAGCATGTAAGCTTACAAGCTTAGAAAATATTGACTTTTTTACAAACAAAAACAAAAAAAATCTACATTACTCAGATTGTAAGTGGTTGGTAGCTTTTATACTTAATCATTCACCATTTTTTTCACTTTTGGAAGGAGGTTTGTTTTAGTGTTTATATTCTTTAACAATATATTTTTAATATATTTTATAGATGGTAAGCAATTATTATTATTAACTAATATATTACACATGTTTTTATTCTAGATTTTCCTCAAACAATTTCCTTTTGTATTTTCAAAAGTGCGAAATGTGGAACACCAAGTAAGTTTAATACTCTATCCCCAATTTTTATACCATGCCCATTATATATACAGGGACTTTCTAAATTTCATGTTGTTGCAGGTATTACAAATCTCTTATTTTGCAATCAATATTTAATATTTCATTAGTTATTGCTCTTTTAGCAGAGCATTCTTTTTGGTTTTCAGGAGAAAATATGGCAGCACAGTTACCTCATGCCATCAAGTCCTTTAAATCTCAGAAGCACATCACCATTGGTATATTAAAGGCACAAGTTGAGACTGCATTCAACAATGCCACTAATAAAGAAAATCCAGCTTGGCTTATTCAATGGGTCATTAGCCACAAGCTTGTATGTGACATTATCTTCAACTTTCTGTTTCAAACACTGATATATTGATTAGGAGCACAAATAGTTCTTTTATTTCCCAGTGTAAGACATCAAACCATGGGTTGCTATTTTTATATATCTCTATTTGTAAAGCGCTAACAATTCTTCAGATGATACTTTGGTATCTGATCCACAAAATCATAACAGAAAAAGAAAAACAACTTGTACAATATTGATTCTTAGAATAGCTTTGAATGGCTCTGTTGGAATATTCATGAAAATGGTAGTTTGTGTTATGTCACTGGTGAATTATCCAGACCCTCTTCTTGAGTTTTCCTGCAAGAATCCAAAGTTTCATGCAGTAGAGCCCTACAAGGTCAAGCTTCTAACTTCTTTCGATGCATGCTTGGAATCGAAAAAGATCGTGCCAGAGTGAAATCGAAGGAAACAAGGGTGGATGGTTTGATTGAGCAGGTTGCGTCTGATGCCACCGGGTTTGGCGGATCACCTGATGAAGTGAGCATGTGGGACGTTGCTGCCTTGTTCTAACTTTTCGTTCTTCAATTGGTTGACAACACCAAATGAACACTTCATGGTTCTCAACATTCATGAATTTCACTGAGGATACGAACCTTTTTTTATTATCAACCGAGGTATGCTTATTTAAGGATCTGACGACTTGCATGATACTGACGGTTTGCCTGACAGGTAACTTGGACCGCAGGCACCTTCTCTTTCACCACTACCACCACATTCGTTTTCCCCTCCCGCCAGCCTGCTTGGACGCCATTCTTTTCGACTGAGTGCTTCTACGCTGCCTCATTTTGCTGCTCCTAATCTCACCCACCACGAGCCATCTGTCATCAAACCAGCTTGGCACCAAGACTAAATTTAAACGGGGTTGGTATACTACTTAACGCACTAAGTAGCACTGCATCGTTACTCTAGACTATGTCATCGGCCACCATGTCTACCAGCCCGATTGCAAGTGCTTCGACAAAGCCAGACGCGACCCCTAAAAATGACCACCGAATCCTGATTGTGGTGGTTATCTTGGGCATTGTGGCTGCTTTCCTCATTGCGTACATCGTCTACATTACCATTCATCTGAAAAGACGGCAGATGAGCGGGCAGGATTTGGGCCCGTACCAGGGTACTGCCATGACTCAGGACCATCCCGCCGCTAATATCACACTGTTTGGTTCTGTTGGACCACACTCGGGAGGGAATTTTCCACGATTTAGTGCATATTTACTGACACGTGTTTTACTCTTTACTCATTGCTAAACTCTTTCTTTTCTTTTTTTGTTTGGATTTCAGAGCACAACCCAGGAGAAGACATGCGCATCGCCATTCGTCGGCCCGATGGTGCATGGCACTTCACTGACTCCCGCACACCTTTCACACCCGTGGGCATATCAGAAATCGACGTCACTCCATCCCCCATATCCACCAGATCAACAGCCAGCTTGCCCTTCTTCCACTCACGCTCGCGATTTCCTTCCAACAAAGCCAAAGAAGCAAGGACCGCTCATGATCTATCCGACGACTTTGGCTTCCAAGTTGACCCCACGGCTCCGCCGCCACCGGCATATCATCACGAGCCATGTCAACCCCACTTTGATGATCACCCTACATAGATGATGAGCCTTCATCGATTATCAACCCCCTTCGACATCCTTCCTTTGGGCTTTCCGATTTTTTCGTTTACATGCACACATCATACCGTATCTATATGTCAACGAGGATGGATGGTTGTATTTGCCACTATTTTTCGAGCTCCCTCCTCCCTCCTCCATCTCAGTTATCCCTCATGATCTCGTTACATGCTCTATCGTCTTTGCATGCTTCATGGCTCTGTGATCGTGACCGAGTCCGCCGGGTCTTCCAGAAAGGAGGCGAAAGTGGTTGCCAAGAAGCTGAAGGCCCAGGAGGTGGCCAGGACCGTGAAGGATCCACATGCGATTCGAGTATTGGAGGTATGCGATTTACTTCAAGAGAGGAAATAGGCTAACACTCATGTGATCATAGCTGACGAAACTGGCTTCAAGCCGAAATACAACTGCGATGACGCCTGGGACCTCTTTCCAACAAAGTCATGAAGTAGGAATAAACTACTCATCTGCCTCTGCTTTTCTGATTATCTAACGTCATATAGTCTTAGTACCCCACCTGAAACTACGAAAGTTGAAGCGCGAACACATGATGGTGATAAGAAGAGTTTGGAGGTTTGGAGTATCTGTTGACAGTTCGGCGCTTGGCATCGTTAGATCAAGAAAATAGGTTCTATAAAATCGTTGTCGTCGTTTTCTAGCGAATGAAATTACAACATGGTATCCTCGTTGACTATGTTAATATAAGCCCGCCTCACTGCTCAGCCCGTACTACTGGTGTCCACCATACTGTGTACGGAGGAGTCGGTTGATGAGGATTTTCCTTCGCCACCACCGTCGACGAAATGGATGAAGGAGAGGAGACGTGAAACAAAGGCGTTGATGCCGACAACACTGGCATGGGTAAGTCTGTATCGGCAGGTCCTGTATCTTGGGTCAGTATGTGTCCAGGAAACCACGGCCAGCTGCCACTTGCCACTAGAACGAATGGTTGACAAAAGCAGGACCCGGCTAGGAGAGGTTGGCGCACAACATTAGGAAAGGCAAAGGGTGTGCAGGAGGGGCGTTGAGAGAGGTATGGACGCCAGCATTGAGGTGGTAAATAACAATACAGTTACTACTGTAGGAACGAATGTCTAACGGATGTGGATTGTACTTGGAGATTTCGAGTTGGCTCCAGTAGATGAGGTAAGATGGAAACGTTGTTGGGGGCTGAACCTACACATCCGCCGAAAAGATCATGGTCAGGTTCAACAAAGCAAGCACAGGGGGCGGTGGCATGAATCTCTGTTCGTCTGTGATAACCACAAAAGCGAAGGAGGAGAGTGAGTTTGAGGCGTTGGATCGTTGCGCTGTAAAGGAAGGAGAATGAGGAAATATGCGAAGAAGAGGCAATAAATGTGTGAGGAAAACAGATGTTAAGAGGTAAAAATTGAACGAGAATGATTGATGTAAGAAGGAATGGAGGTAGATAGCAATAAACGAACAAACGAACCTGCACGATCGACAGAAACTTGCGTCCTTCTCATCATGGATTACATGTTTCTATCGCCCGCTCCATACCATTCCTTGTCGTAAGACTCTGCGATCCTGCGCATTCTCCACCCTGCGCCTCCACTGATTCTGATGGCCCCAGCCCACTGAAGGCTACACTGGCGTTTCTGTTAAGATAGGATTGCCCCCATACCACCCATCCCACTGTTAAACCTCTCTCATTTCTAATCCACTGTCCTCCCAAGAAACGTTCCCAGTCCGACATTCGGAGGAACATTGTCGTCCATACCGGTCGCCATTTGTGCGGCATGTTTGGAGGTGAAAAATAGAGAGACATTGGGAATTCGAATAAACATGCAGTCATGTGTTGTTATCCCATAGGCACGTTGTGATTGTAAGGAAACTGTGCAGAGGATATTGAACATGTCTGGACTGCTGATGGTATGCTTGTCACCGCTGCACGTACGTGACTGAGGACGAGATATAGGTAAACAAACATCAGACGAGGTGACAAAGGAACGTACGGAAGCAGGGGAAAAGCTTTGCTGTTGTTTGTGACCGGGCGAGTGCGTTGTGTTCATGCAGGCAGTGGAGCACGGGAGGAGGATAAAGTCACAGTAGATCGGAACGGGATCTGGGAATGGGATCATATGTACGGAGAGGGAACTACCTCTGACATCACCCCCCCCTCAAAAGAGAGGGAAAGTCGCGATGATAGGATGCGACGATGGAGAGGGGGTCTAGCAATGTAGACATATGGTCATAGGTAATCCAAGTTGTGTCTTCTGGGTTTTGGTTTTGTAGGAGTACGAGATAAAGTGTTTTGTTGCGCAAGCTACAGTGGTCGATGATAGATTGCAGTACAGGGAGAGTGTTCGCAAGGTTAGGTACAATGATGGGGTCCAATTGCGAGGGGAATTTCGGCTTAATGTAGGGTGTTAGTTTAGAGGTGTGGAAGACATCGTGTATTCTCCAAGAATGTGGTAAGCGGAGGCGGTAATCTTGAATGCCAACGGTTTCCATGACAGCGAACGGGCCATAGCGTTTGTCATCCAGCTTTTTCAATGGACGCATCGTTTCTAAGCCCTTTGCTTCAAGTAGGACAAGGTCTCCGACTTTGAGGGGTGATGCAGGTTGGTGTTTGTGGTCATACCCCTGTTTCATGGCTTCAGCCGCAAGGGTAAGTGCTGATGAAGTCTCCTTGGCGAGCGCGTCCATTTGTTTCGCGAACTCGTTAGCCTGAGGTACGTCTGTTGGTGGGCGACATATTGGTAAAAGTGGTCGACGAGGGTCACGTCCGTAGTTGAGGTAAAATGGAGAGTAACCAGTGGAGGAGTTGACCTTGTTGTTGAGGGCAAACTCGGCGCAACTCAACCACTCAGCCCAGTCGGATTGTCGTTGGTTGCAGAAGACTCGTAGGTAGTGCTTGATTTCTTGGTTCATGCGCTCTGTCTGGCCATCCGTTTGTGGTCGTCGAGCGGTGGAAAAGTTTTTGGTAATACCAAGTAGGCTGTTTAGCACTCGTGTGAAGTTGGAGACAAATGTGGAACCACGGTCGGAGATGATACGCGAAGGTAGGCCAAAGTCTTTCCATTGTATACATTCATTTCTAACAAACTATTTCTTACTTTAGCTTTAGTATGTGATGTTGGGAGCAGCACGCGGAAGGGGCACGATACAGAGCAAAGGGATAAAGATCGAGGGCGACGTGACGAGTGACAGCGTGTCCGTATGTACACATGTTTGTAGCTACACGTGACCTACTGAGCTCGTACCCGATATATCCAACACACTCCCTCGAGCGAAAGAAGATCACCTAAAAACAGTACTTCTCTTGACCAGTATCTTTCTTGGAACTCTTCCTCTTGGTACGAACATGACGGGTAGTCTTTGGGATATCCTGGACAGTGGTAAGGGCACTCCCTGAATCTTCAGGTACCGATAAGAGGGCGACGTTATCAACTTGACTAAGAAAAGCATAATCGTCTTCGTTGTGTTCTACCAGATTGGCACTTGGTTTGATCTGGTTTGGCAATGCATTGATAATCCCAAATTTGATTTGTGGTGGCATATCATGAACGCATTTGGCGGCAACATGACCAGTTATGCCGCAACGAAAGCAGGCACCGGGGGTATTATTGGTGTTACCCCAATCGAATCGATGATCCTTGAGGGGGACAGGACCGAAAACGGATGATTCTGAACCGGGAATGTTTCCATCGAAATGGCCATGACGTGGTTTCCGTGAAGAGCCTTTGTGGTAAGCGGCGAGTGCTTCATTAGCCTCGGTCTTGATCAATGGGGATGCAGAAGAACCATGCGAGACACGTTGATTGATCTCGAACTGCTTGATGGCGGAAATGATCTCGGTTAAAGAAGGGCTGGTGGCGCGAGTAATGAGGGACGATCGGATAGCTTCGAATGAAGGGTCGAGACGAAGAAGAATGAGATCCTCAACTTCATCTTTTCCGGGTGGGCGAGAGATGGCAGT
>Ga0307513_10008664_pt1 | contig 12964 bp, 12 predicted proteins | sample 15_EM_MG_FD_202174 | JGI IMG/M metagenome (GOLD analysis project Ga0307513, IMG submission 202174) | Populus trichocarpa ectomycorrhiza microbial communities from riparian zone in the Pacific Northwest, United States - 15_EM | ecosystem: Host-associated > Plants > Roots > Unclassified | place...
ACGTCGGCCGCGTCCAGCAGCGCCGCCACGGTCACCGTGGTCAGTCCCTCCAGCGTCTCTATCCGGGCGCCGGCGCGGGCGCTGGCGCCGTCGAAGACCAGCATCAGCTGACGGGCCAGGAACTCCGGGTCCTTCGCGCCACCGAGTTCCGCCTGCTTCTGGAACGCGTCCTGCAGTTGCCGCTTGGCCGCGCGGGCGACAACGCTCGCCGGGTGCTCGGGGTCCTTCAGCTCGACCAGCGCGGCCAGGAAGGGGCATCCCTGGTAGCCGGGCTGGGTCGAGAGCCTCTCGGACTGTTCGAAGGTGTACAGGATGCGCTCCCGAGGCGTACCGCCCTCTGCCGCGCCACCGGTGAGCTGCTCCGCGTACCCAGGAGCGCGCCGCTCCAGGCTCGCCGCCAGGACCTCGTCCTTGCTGGTGAAGAGCTGGTACATCGACCGCTTCGAGACACCGGCCTCCCGGCACAGCGCCTCGACGCCGATGGAGACACCGTCGCGGTAGAAGAGCTCGGACGCCGCGTCGAGCAGCCGGTCCTTCGTCGACGCCTTGTCTGTCGTGGTCATACAGCGAGGTTACCTCCACGGGAGCCGGTATGGAAACCGATCGGTATCCCGCTGGGGCGGCCCAGGAGGCCCGTGACAGACTGGGTGAACAAGCGCTTAGATAGTGGCTCCGCGCCGCGCCGATCTGGAGGCCCCGTTGCTGTTCACATCCGTCGACGACGTCTCCGCACGCCTGGCCGAGACCGGCTATCTCGCCTCGCCCGCGGTGGCCACGACCGTCTTCCTGGCCGACCGCCTGGGCAAGCCGCTGCTGGTGGAGGGGCCCGCCGGGGTCGGCAAGACCGAGCTGGCCAAGGCCGTGGCCGAGGTGGCGGACGCGCGGCTGGTCCGGCTGCAGTGCTACGAGGGCGTCGACGAGTCCCGCGCTCTGTACGAGTGGAACCACGCCAAGCAGCTCCTGCGCATCAGCGCCGGCCGGGACGAGACCTGGGACGAGACGCGCACCGACATCTTCAGCGAGGACTTCCTCCTCCCCCGCCCCCTGCTGACCGCCATCCGCGGGGACGACCCCAAGGTGCTGCTGATCGACGAGACCGACAAGGCGGACGTCGAGGTCGAGGGCCTGCTCCTCGAAGTGCTCAGCGACTTCCAGATCACGGTCCCCGAACTCGGCACCGTCACCGCGACCCGCCGCCCCTTCGTCGTCCTCACCTCGAACGCCAGCCGCGAGCTGTCCGAAGCACTGCGCCGCCGCTGCCTCTTCCTCCATATCGGCTTCCCCGAGGAGGAGTTGGAGCGGCGGATCGTACGGCTGAAGGTGCCCGCCCTGGACGAGACGCTGGCCGCCTCGGTGGTCCGGGTGGTCGGCGCGCTGCGCGCCATGGACCTGCGCAAGGTCCCCTCGGTCGCCGAGACCATCGACTGGGCGCGCACCCTGCTCGCGCTCGGCGCCGACACCCTCGACGAGACCGTCGTACGGGACACCCTGGGCGTCCTCCTCAAGCACCAGGACGACGTCCTCAAGGCCGCCGCCAAGCTCGACCTGGACGCCGTGTGACCGCCCCCGGGGTCGCCGAGCGGCTGACCTCGCTGGTCGGGGCGCTGCGCGCGCACGGCATGCGCATCGGCACCGGCGAGACCGTCGACGCGGCACAGGCGATGGCGGAACTGGGTCTCGCCGACCGCGAGTTGCTGCGCGAGGGGCTGGCCGCGACGCTGCTGCACGGCCCGGCGCAGCGCCAGGTGTTCGACCCGGTCTTCGACCTGTACTTCCCACGAGGCGTCGGCGCACCGGAGACGGAGTCCGCCGGCCGAGAAGACCTGCGGGACCGGCTCGCGGCGGCGCTGGCCGCCCAAGACCTCGCTCTGATGGGCCAGTTGGCGGCGGAGGCGGTCGACGGCTTCGGCGGGTACGGCACTTCACCGGAGTCGGACGGCTGGTCCTCGTACCAGACGCTCGAACGGATCCGTCCGCAGACGCTGTTCGCGCGGGTTCGCGACAACGTCCGGACGCGGGACGGTGGTTCGGGGTTCGCGGACCGGCTGCTCGACGACGAGATCCGGCGGCGCATCGAGACGTTCCGGCGACTGGTGGCGGCGGAGGCGCGGCGGCGGGTCGCCGAGCGGCGGGACCGGGACGAGCTGGCCCGGCGCGCGGTGGCGCCGACGGCGGACCGGGTCGACTTCCTGTACGCCGGCAAGGACCGGCTCGCCGAACTGCGCCGGACGGTCCAGCCGTTGGCCCGCAAGCTCGCCACCCGGCTCGCCGCGCGCCGGCGCCGGGCCGCGCGGGGCAGTATCGACCTGCGGCGCACCCTGCGCGGCTCGCTGTCGACGGGCGGGGTGCCGATGAAGCCGGTACTGCGCAGGCGCCGGCCGGTGCGGCCCGAACTCGTGCTGCTGTGCGATGTGTCGGGCTCGGTGTCCGGCTTCTCTGACTTCACGATGCTGCTGGTGCAGGCGCTGCACGACCAGTTCAGCAAGGTACGGACGTTCGCCTTCGTCAACAGGATCGACGAGGTGACCGGCTTCCTGGTGCACGGCACGGCCGACCCCGAGGGCCTGGGCGCCCACATCAGGACCCGGGCCACGCTCACCGGCTGGCACGAGAGCAGCGACTACGGCGTCGCCCTGGGCGAGTTCGCGGAGCGCTACGGCGACGCGGTCGGCCCGCGTACGACGGTCTTCGTGCTCGGTGACGCCCGGACGAACATGAGCGACCCGAACCTGGCGGCCGTCCGGCAGGTGGCCCAACGGGCCCGCCGCGTCTACTGGTTGAACCCCGAGCCGCGCACCCAGTGGGGCACGGGCGACTCCGCGGCACTCGACTACGCCGGTCTGGTGGAGATGCACGAGTGCCGCAACGCCCGGCAGCTCGGCGCACTGGTGGCGCGCCTGCTGCCGGTGTGAGCGACCCCGCGCACCACTACGCCTGGGCGACGAGCTGCGGGTAGAGCACCGAGGGGTCTGCGGCCAGACCCGCCTTGACCTGACGGGTGAGGTCGTCGGCGAGCACTTCGTAGGCACCGGCCTCGATGCCGTCGAGGGCCTGGGCGGCGACGCTCTCGGGCGTGGTCTTGGGCCCGTCGACATGGGCGGCCATGTCGGTGTCGACGTATCCGACGTGCAGCCCGGTGACCTCGATGCCGCGCGGCTTCAGGTCCAGGCGCAGGGAGTTGGTCTGGGACCACAGGGCCGCCTTGGAGGCGCTGTAGGAGCCGAGGAGGCCGACCCACGACAGCACGGAGTGGACGTTCAGGATGTGGCCGCCGCCGTTGCGTTCGATGACGGGGACGAAGGCGCGGGTGACGAGCAGCGGTCCGTAGAAGTTGGTCTCGAACTCGCGGCGGACGTCCTCGACGGGCGAGTCCAGGAAGTTCGCGTTCACGGCCGCGCCCGCGTTGTTGATGAGCAGGTTCACGTCCTGGGCCTGTGCCGCGGCCGCCGCCACGGACGCGGGGTCGCTCACCTCCAGGGCCAGCGGCACGGCGTCCGGGTGCGTGACGGTGCGCGGGTCGCGGGCGGTGGCGTACACCTTCTTGGCGCCCCGCTCGTAGAGGGCCTGCACCAGCGACTTGCCGATGCCGCGGCTGCCGCCGGTGACCAGGGCGACGGAACCTTCGATGGTGGTCATGGGGGTTCTCCCGACTGTGCGAAACGACTGACGTGCGGAGGGACCGGAAACCGATCGGTTTCCATGTCTCGAACACAGTAAACCGATCGGTTTCCAAGAGCAAGCGGTAGCGCGCGTCATCCCGCAGACGTAGGGCTCGTCCCGGATATCCGGGACAGCGGATTTTCCCTACTCTCCCGAGTGATGGAGGGGGATCCCATGAAGGCAGTCGTTCAGGACCGGTACGGCTCGGCGGACACGTTGGAGTTCAAGGAGGTCGACCAGCCCGTGCCCGGCGAGGGCGAGGTGTTGGTGCGGGTGCTCGCGGCCTCGGTCAACGCGTACGACTGGCACTTCATGCGCGGCGATCCGAAGATCGCGCGGCTGAGCATGGGGTTCGGCGGGCCGAAGGCGCGGATCAGGGGCCGGGACTTCGCCGGGCGCGTGGAGGCGGTCGGCGGCGCGGTCAAGGGGCTGCGCCCCGGTGACGAGGTGTACGGCGAGGCCGACGGCGCGTTCGCGGAGTTCGTCTGCGCCGCCGACCACTCGGTGGACGTGAAGCCGGCGGGGTTCACCTTCGAACAGGCGGCGGCGGTGCCGCTCGCGGCGAACACCGCGCTGATCGGGCTGCGGGACATCGCGCACGTCGAGGCGGGTCAGTCGGTGCTGGTGAACGGCGCGTCGGGCGGTGTGGGCACGTTCGCCGTGCAGATCGCCAAGTCGTACGGCGCCGAGGTGACCGGCGTGTGCAGCACCCGGAACGTGGACCTGGTCCGCTCGCTCGGCGCGGACCACGTCGTCGACTACACGCAGGAGGACTTCGCGCGGGCCGGGCGCCGCTACGACGTCGTCCTGGACCTGGTGGGCAACCGCTCGCTGACCGAGTTCCGGCGCGCCCTCACACCCACCGGAACGCTCGTCCTGTCCGGCGGCGGCTTCTACGACGGCGGCAGCCTGGTCGGGCCGATGGCGCTCTTCATCAAGGGGCGCCTGACCGCGCCCTTCGTCCGCCAGCGGCTGCGCGAACTCCCCGCGAAACAGAGCAAGGCGAACCTTGCCGAGCTGCGCAGGCTCGCCGAGTCCGGGAAGCTCTCGCCGGTCGTCGAGCGCACGTATCCGCTGAGCGAGGTGCCGCAGGCGATGCGGCACATGGAGGTGGAGCACGCGCGCGCGAAGATCGTCATCACGATGTGAGGGAGCCCTGCTCCTGCCCTTCTCGGCGGAACACGGTTCCTAGTCCTTCGCCTTCGCGTACTCCTGCGCCATTCCACCGGCGAAGTCGTACACGACGACCTGTTCGTCGCCGATCACCCAGGCGTCGTGCCCGGCCGGAGCCACGAAGACGTCGCCCGGTCCGACCTCGCTCTCACCGCCATCGTCCATGCGGACGCCCATGCGCCCCTGGACGACGTATCCGTTGTGATGGACCTGGCAGCTCTCCGTACCGGCGATGGGCGCCACGGACTCGGACCAGCGCCAGCCGGGTTCGAAGGTGCCCACCGCGAAGTCGAGCCCGGTGAGATGGACCGCTTCCAGGTGCCCGCGCGGGAAATCGCGCCGCTCGTCGGGCTTGTCCACCGACTTGACCTCGATCATGACGGCTCCTTCCGTTCGAACCCGCCCCACCACTCCATCGTCGGCCTGTCAAACCGATGGCGCCATTCGAGGTACGGCAGCCGCCGATCAGCGGCCGCACAGCTCCGCGAAGCGATCGGCGGCGATGTTCCCGCCGGAGACGATCACGCCGACCCTGCGCGGCAGCGCGCCCGCACGCCCGCTCAGCAGCGCGGCCAGCGGAGTCGCGCCGCTCGGCTCCACGACGATCTTCAGTCGCTCGAACGCGAACCGCATCGCGTCCCGGATCTCGTCGTCGGACACCAGGGCGATCTCGTCGACGAGCCGCTGGTTCACCGAGAACGTCAGCTCGCCGGGGATGTCCGCGGCCTGGCCGTCGGCGATGGTGCGCGGCACCGGGATACTGACACGCCGGCCCGCCGCCAGGGACCGCTTGGTGTCGTCCCCGGCCTCCGGCTCGACGCCGATCATTCGGATCCCCGCGTACAGCCCCTTGGCCGCCGTGGCGCTCCCGGCGATCAGCCCGCCGCCACCGACGGGCACGACCAGCGCGTCCAACTCCCCCGTCTCCTCAAGGAGTTCGAGGGCCGCGGTGCCCTGCCCCGCCATCACGTGCGGATGCTCGTACGGCGGGATGAGGGCGAGGCCGCGCTCGACGGCCAGGGCCTCACCGACGGCGACGCGGTCCTCGGTGTAGCGGTCGTAGGTGACGATCTCGGCGCCGTATTCGGCGGTGGCGTCCCGCTTGGAGCGGGGGGTGTCCTCGGGCATGACGATGACGGCGGTGCTGCCGAGTACCCGGGCCGCCAGGGCGACCGCCTGGGCGTGGTTGCCGGAGGAGTAGGCGGCGATGCCGCGGGCCAGTTCCTCCGGGGTGAGCCGGGAGGCCGCGTTGTAGGCGCCGCGGAACTTGAAGGCGCCGATCCGCTGGAAGTTCTCGCACTTGATGTGGACCTCGGCGCCGACCAGCGCGTCGAGGGTGCGGGAACGGAGCACGGGGGTGCGGTGGGCGATCCCCTTGAGCTGTGCGGCGGCGTCACGGACGGCGTCGAGGGTGATCGGCGGGGTGGTGGTCGTCACGCGGGTCCTCCATCGGGATCGGGCGTCGGGGCCGCGGCGGCGCGGGCCTGGGAGAGGTAGCTGTAGGCGGAGGCGCGGGAGATACCGAGGCGGGCGCCGACCTGTTCGACGGCGCGGCGCACCGCGAACACGCCGTGCTCGTCGAGACCCCGGAACAGGTCGAGCCGTCCGGCGCGGTCCAACCCGGCCCAGGTCTGGTGCTGTCCGGACAGGTGGGTGTCGAGGATGGCGTCCACGACGGAGTCGACATCGTTGCCGAAGGTGGTGACCGGTGCCTCGGTGACGCCCCGACCGAGGCCGGCCAGCGCGCCGAGCAGGGCGTGGGCCTCGCCTACGGCGGTGGCGTCCACGTTGACGCACAGCGCGCCGAACACCGCGCCCGTGGAGTCCCGCAGGACCATCGTGGACGACTTGACGAGCCGGCCGGCCGGGGTGCGGGTGACGTAGTTGAGGTCGTCGGCCGCCGTGTCGCCACGGGCGACGATCCGCAGGCCGATCTCGCTCATCGCGCCGCCCACGGTACGTCCGGTGACCGAGCCGGCGAGGGCGACGACGGACTTCTCCGGCTCCCGGTAGTCGTGCAGGACCACCTCGCACATCGGCCCGAACGTCGCCGCGATGCCGTCGACGACGGGTCCGAGGGCGGCGATGATCGCGTCGCGCTCGGCGGTGAGCGCGGCTGCCTGGTCGGCGACCATGACGTGTCCCCGTTCTCCCGTTCCGCTCGTGGCCCGAGACGGGCCTCGCCCTAGACTACAAGTCCAACGCTTGGACTTAAAGTCCAGGCGGTGAGGAGGCGGCGAGGCGGAGCCTGCGAGACCTAGGAAACGCTGTCGTGTGTCGCCGCGTGGACCAGCGCCTCCCTCGCCGCGTGCCGGTCGCCGACCGTCTCCCACCAGTCGTGGGTGTGCATCTCCTCGGCCAGCCGGCGGCACCGCTCGCGCGCGTCCGACAGCCGCTCCCGCTGCTCGCCGGTGATCTCGGCCCGCCCAGCGGCCACATCGGAGCCGCTTGGCAGGTGCGAGGCGATGTCCTGGCAGTGGGCCAGCGCCCTCGTGAAGGTGCGCCGGGCCGCGACCAGGTCGCCGGGTATGACGAACTCGCCCACGGTGAAGGGCCGGGAGAACTCCCAGGACGGCGGTTCCGTGTGCCACAGCGAGGCGTCGAGGGGCCGTTCGTCGTCTCGCGCCCGCGCGAGCTCCGCCCGGACATCCGCCTCCGTGCCGTCCCCGGCCCCCGGGTCGAGCGGCCGGCGTACGAGATCCGCCACTTCTCCCCGGCGTTGCGTCGGCACCCCAGGCAGGGGTTCCGGGCGGCCTTCGAGGAACTCCTCCTTGTCCGCCGGCGTGACCCACATGTGCCAGCCACGGCGGCCCGCCGGGTGGGGCAGGTAGAGCGAGACGAGTTCGCCGGTGGCCGTGCGGCGGATGACGTCTTCGTAGTAGAGGCCGCGCACGGGTTCCCACAGCCCGTGCCGGCCGCCGCATCGACTGGTGCCCTGGCGTGGGCACGGGACCGGGTTGGTCCAGTCGCAGCGGGACATGTGCAGTTGCTTGATGCCGCCGCGCACCGGCAGGGCCGCGCGGTCGGTCACGTCACGCCAGCTCTGTACGTTCAGCCGGGCCCAGGGGGCGCGGTCGATGGGGATCGCGTTCTCGTTGTTGACGAGCCACAGCGGGGTGAGTCCGGCCTCGCGCGCGCCGCGGGTGCGCTCGTCCACGGATCCGCCCGCTATCGCCGAGAGCTGGATCTCGTACCCGAACCGCCTGCTGTCGGTGCCCTCCACGGTCACGTCCGTGCGCCGCTTGCCACGCCGGCCGCCGTCCGGGCGCGTGACCCGGAATCCCTCTCCCCCGGCGACCACCGCGGTGTATTCCTCAAGTGCCTTGTGGAGATCGCTCTCGGCCTTCGTCTCGGGGCGCTCGCCCTTGGCCACATGCATCCCGTGCGGACGGCCGTCGACCTTGCGGATCGCCATGAAACCGGGGCAGATGAAGCCCTCGTCCTCATGGGCTTCCAGGCAGTACAGAAGATCCGGCTGGTAATTGCCGTAGATCTCGTCGAGCAGCCCCGGGTATTCCGGGTGCCCGAGATCGGCCTCGGTGAGGTCGAGCGTGATTCCGAGGCCCCTGTGCCAGACGCTGTAGGTCATGCTCCGAGCGTAGGACGCGCCACTGACAACGGGGTTCGGGCGGCAGGGCGGGAAGGGGCCGTGAAATTGGGTTCGTTGATATAACGGGAATCGCAGGGCGAGAGCAGGGCGGCTCGCGTCCCGCATGTCCCGAGCGAACGAGGACGTAATGCTCCGTATTCATTTCACCCCCCACGACCTGCAGAGCATCCGGATCCTGCGGCGCCCGGACCCGCTGTGGGAGCTGGTCTGCAGTATGTGTCGGCTGAAGACCGGACAGGGGCCGCTGGAATTCGGTCAGTGGCGTCGTTCGGCGCGTTCCAGAATCGCCGGCGAACCGGCCTTGCGGGAGGCCCTGCAACCGCTGCGGTCGCTGATCCCGAGCGCGGGCTACATCCCTGATTTCCTCACTCCCCCGGCCTCCGGGGCGGAGTTGACCGCCGGGCTCGACGAGGTGCGCGCCACCCCGCGCCGGCGGATGGTGCGTGAGCTGACGCGGCTGAGCGCGACCCGTTCGCTGCCCGGCTGGACCACCGGGCTCGGCCGCCCCGGCGACGGCGGGCTGACCGCCCTCACGCGCGCGTTGCGGGTCTACTTCCGCACCCTGGTCGAGCCGCACTGGTCCCAGGTGCGCGCGATGGTCGGCGACGACCTCGACCGGCGTACCGAGGCGCTGCTGGACGGCGGCAGCGTCGCCCTGCTGAACGGGCTGCATCCACATGCCCGTTGGCAGTCCCCGGTCCTCGAAGTGGACTACCCCGTGGACCGCGACCTGCATCTCGAAGGGCGCGGACTGCTGCTGGTCCCCTCGTACTTCTGCTGGGGCCGCCCGACCGCGCTGGCGGATCCGGAGCTGACTCCCGTGCTGGTCTACCCGGTGTCGAAGACCCCGCTGGACGTCTCCCGCAGGACCGGGGAGGCGCTCGTACGTCTGCTGGGACGCACGCGTGCCGCGGTCCTTGCCGACGTGGCCGAGCGGGAGGGCCGGACCACCTCCGAGGTCGCCGAGGCGGTGGGCCTCTCCCTGCCGAGCGTCAGTCACCAGCTCGGCGTGCTGCGCGAGGGCGGCCTGGTCGACAGCCAGCGCGCCGGCAAGTACGTCCTGCACTCGGCGACTCCGCTGGGACTGCGGCTGCTCGACGCGGGGTGAACACCTCGCCCACGCGCGCGTGGTGATCGCGCCCGCCCGGTCAGCCGACGCTCGTCCAGCGGGAGGAGTCCGCGGCGCTGCGTTCGACGGCCCGCATCACGTACTGGACCTGGAGGCCGTCGGCGAACGACGGGCTCGGCTCACTCCCGTCCTCCGCCACCGCTGTCAGGAAGTCGTGGACCTGGTGGACGAACGCGTGCTCGTAGCCCAGGCCGTGACCGGGCGGCCACCAGGCGCCCAGGTAGGGGTGTGCGGGTTCGGTGACCAGGATCCGGCGGAATCCCGCCTCCGTCTCCGGGTCGGTGGCGTCGTACAGCAGGAGCTCGTTCATCGACTCGAAGTCGAAGGCGACCGAGCCGCGTGAGCCGTTCACCTCGATCCGCATCGCGTTCTTGCGTCCCGTGGCGAAGCGCGTCGCTTCGACCACGACGAGTGCGCCTCCTTCCAGCCGCCCGGTGAACGCGGTCGCGTCGTCGACGGTCACCTGCCCGCGCTGTTCACCGGCGCGCGCCGAGAGCCCGCTGGATTCCGTCGGCAGGGGGCGCTCGGTGACGAAGGTGGCCTGCGTCGCCGACACCCCGGTGAGCCGTTCTCCGGTCAGGTGTTGAAGCAGGTCGATGACATGCGAGCCGAGGTCCCCGAGCGCGCCGGAGCCGGCCCGTTCCTTGCGCAGCCGCCACACCAGCGGGAACTCGGGGTCGACGATCCAGTCCTGGAGGTACTGGGCCCTGACGTGCCGCACCTCGCCGATCCGGCCCTCGGCGATCAGTCGCGCGGCGTGTGCCAAGGCGGGCACGCGCCGGTTGTTGAAGCCGACCATCGACCGGATGCCGGCTTCTGCGGCGGCCTGTGCGGCGGCGGCCATCCGCTCGGCCTCCTCGACCGTGTTGGCGAGGGGCTTCTCGCACAGCACGTGTTTGCCGGCGGCCAGGGCGGCGATCGCGATGTCGGCGTGGGAGTCGCCGGGAGTGCAGATGTCTACGACGTCCACGTCGTCGCGTCGTACCACCTCCTGCCAGTCGGCCGCCCAGTCGCCCCACCCCAGCCGCTCGGCGGCCCGCGCCGCGCCCTTCGGGTCACGGCCGCAGACGACGGTCATGTCGACGTCGAAGGGCAGGTCGAACACCCGGGGCGCGGTGCGCCAGGCCTGGGAGTGCACGGCTCCCATGAACGAGTGGCCGATCATCGCCACCCCGAGGCGGGGGCGGCCGGAAACGGGGTCGGGCGAAGGGCGGGGCACGGGGTCTCCGTATCGGTAGGCGTCAGGCGGAAGCGGCGGCGGGCGGTGCCTGGTGCGGCGCGAGGGCAGCGCGGACCGACGGCCAACCGGCAAGCGCGGCACGTACGTCGGGGCGTTTCTCGTCCCGCAGAGCCGCCGCGTACGCCTGGTCCAGGACGTCGTCGACGAGTACGCGCCGTCCGGTCCGGGCCGACTGCACCGCGGCCTCGACCATCGCCAGGCTCATGGTGTTCTCGTGCACCTCGCCCATGGGCGTACTGCCGGTGCGCAGCGACTCGACGAAGACCCGCAGCGCTCCGGCGATGTCGGAGTACGGCGAGCGGGGCCGCTCGGCGGGTTGTACGTCGGCGACGAGCACGGGCTCGGTGTCGCCGTCCCACAGCGCCGAGCCCTTCTCGCCGCTCGCCCGCCACGTTCCGTTCCACGAGGTCTCGGCGCCCGGACTGCACCAACTGCCGTTGTACGCATAGCGCGCACCGCCCTCCATCTCGAAGACTGCGCTCGCGGCGGCGTCGCCGTCGTACCAGCTCCACGGCGGGTTGTACGCCTGGCAGTAGGCGGAGACCGGGTCAGCGCCGAGCAGGAAGCGGGCCGAGTCGAAGGCGTGGATCGCCATGTCGATCAGCAGCGGATACGCCATCTCCTCACGGAAACCGCCCATGTGCGGAGCCTTGAAGAACTCGGTCGTCAGCGTGCCGATCGCGCCGAGTTCCCCCAACATCCCGCGCAGGGCGAACAGTTGGGGGTTCCAGCGCCGTGACTGGCTCACCATGAACAGCTCGCCGCTGACCTCGGACGCGGCGGCGAGGGACAGGGCGTGGGCCAGGGTGTCGGCGATCGGCTTCTCGCCGAGGACGGGCAGCCCGGCGAACAACGCGGCGGTGGTGACGGGGTGGTGGGCCACCGGAACCGTCACGTTGACGATCGCCTGGGCGCCGGTGTCGGCCGCGAGCGCGACCGCGTCGGAGCCGACCGGGAGGTCCGGGCGGCCCAGGTCGGCCGCGGACCGCCGGGCCGCGTCCAGGTCGAGGTCGACGATGCCGACGAGTTCGGCCTCGGGTGCGGCGGTGAGGGTGGTCAGCCACTGCTGTCCCATGGAGCCGGCCCCGACCACCAGCACGCGCAGGGGGTTGTCGGGCCCGCAGGGGATGGTCCGGTGGGTCATCGAAGCGGCCCCGAGTAGTCGACGCCGTTGAAGAAGTCGTCGGTGTCGTAGCGCAGCAGGACGGGGTGGCTGCGCTCGGGCCGGTCCGTACGCGCCCACTGGACGGCGTTGGCGATCACCCGGCGGATGTCCTTGTTGTGGTAGACGGGGTAGTCCTGGTCGCCGGGGCTGAAGTAGAAGATCCTGCCGTGGCCGCGGCGGAACGTGCAGCCGCTGCGGATTACCTCACCGCCGGTGAACGAGCTGACGAAGACCAGCTCGTCCGGGACGGGGATGTCGAAGAACTCCCCGTACATCTCGTCCTCGTCGACGACGAGCGGATGCGGGACCCCCTGGGCGATGGGGTGCGTGGGATTCACCGTCCACACCAGCTCGCGGTCGTGCTCGTTGCGCCAGCGCAGGGTGCAGCTGGTCCCCATGAGCTTGACGAAGATCTTCGACCAGTGGCCGGAGTGCAGCACTACGAGGCCCATGCCCGACAGCACGTGCCGGTGCACCCGCTCCACCACTTCGTCGGACACCTCGGCGTGGGCGGCGTGTCCCCACCAGGTGAGGACGTCGGTCGAGGCGAGCACCTCCTCGGTCAGGCCGTGTTCGGGATCGTCCAGCGTGGCGGTGCGTACGGTACAGGCGTCGCCGAGGTTCTCCTTGATGCCCTCGGCGATCGTGGTGTGCATGCCCTGCGGGTAGATCTTGGCCACGTGCTCCTCGATCTTCTCGTGGCGGTTCTCCCCCCACACGGTCACTTGGATCGGGGCCGGGGGCGGTGCGGAAGACGTGGTCACAGGGGTGTTCTGCCTTTCTCCGAAGTCGCCCTGGGGGCGGGTCATTTGACGGCTCCGCCGGTCACGCCGGTGGCGATGTAGCGCTGTGCCACCAGGAGCAGCACGAGAGCCGGGACCGAGGCGAGGGTCGCGGTGGCCATCACCGCGTTCCAGTCGCTGACGTGGGAGCCGAGGTACTGGTAGAGGCCGAGGGTGACGGGGCGGACGTCCTCGGTCGTCGTCA
>Ga0307513_10008665_pt1 | contig 12963 bp, 6 predicted proteins | sample 15_EM_MG_FD_202174 | JGI IMG/M metagenome (GOLD analysis project Ga0307513, IMG submission 202174) | Populus trichocarpa ectomycorrhiza microbial communities from riparian zone in the Pacific Northwest, United States - 15_EM | ecosystem: Host-associated > Plants > Roots > Unclassified | place...
AAAAAAAATTTAAAATCAAAACGACATTATTTTAGTTTAAAAAATCAACGGGTTGAACCGGGTTTTTGACCGGGTCTTGCCAGGTGACACTGAGTTTTTTCTTCCCTTATTTTTTCTTTAACTTGACCCAGTTCCAGCCCCGGATCGACCTATAAATTTCATAAATTAATAGATTTCATAATAATAGCGTTCTCTCAACAATTAATGACCTATAAATTTCATATTTTCTCTAAAAATTATTCTATAATCATAAAGTGCATATAAAAATAAAATACTCACTTCCATCCATGGTCAAACTTGCGAGGAATAGTCTAATTTTGGTGAATTAACCCAACATGCCCTGTCCTTATATTTTAAGGATTTTCTCCCAGTATCATTAATTACATGTTTAAATTAGCCACTATCTCCCTAAATATATACATAATCTTTAATGGGTCCTTCCATTAAAATTTTTCTTTTGTATAATTTAAAACTGATATATTTTTATGCGTCCCTTGTATATGACTTATTTAAAGATAACTTTCGAGAAAATTATATATCCTTTACCTATTGACACATCCCTCGCTGCATAAAACGATATTAAAAGTTTTCAAAATGATTATTTATTTTTTGGATCAACAAAATGATTATTAATTTAAAAATTGAAATACCTTAACTCAGAAAAATAAAAAATAAATTATTTATTTAATCAAGGAAAAAATCTCAAATACAAAAGTTTAACAAATGATAGAAATTATGCAGTGTAGAAGTACGAGAATTATGGAGCATTGTAATAAATAAATTAATAAATGGTCAGGAGTTGAAGATATTAATTTGCATATATTAACTAACTGGTTATTTTGGTTGTTGAAGTTATTTAAATTGTTTCAGGTTGCTGTAAAATGAATTTCAACTATCCAAAATAAAGAAAAAATAGAGAAAACAAATCAATTAGACGACAGGTTATTAAAAAATAAAATATTACTTCATGGATGTACAAGACACGTGTATACAAAGATGAAAGAAAAATCATAGCAAGCGTCGCAAAAATTGATTTAAATATATTTACCTATAAAATCTCTCTTCTATTTCTCTACTCCAAAATAATATAGAATTTATCGGATATATCATATGGTGGTTGCCACCTTTTATTCTGGCTACGCATCGCAGAGGCCGATTGAGTTTGTTGATTTGGACGACCCCAGAACACCAAGAAAAGTAATCATGGATGGATGAACACAACCCTAGGTTAATATGGGTGAAGCTTTAAAAAGATAGTAATTGAATTGAAGTATGGAGGGAAAAAGGAGATGGAAAGAAAGAAAAGCAGCTACAACTTGCTCGCTTTATTGTTGACATGTTGGACTACAAACATAATTCAAACTAAAAAGATCTTTGACCCCCGATTCGTCCTTTATTCAAGCTTGCCATGGTGAATTCAGCTTTTCCATGGGGCCAAGAGTGCATAATTTAATTAATAAATAGTTTGTCAATTCCGGGTTAAATAGAACTCAGCTTTTCCCTTCACTATAGAACTATTGTTCTCTCAAAGGTAGATATGGGTCTGTTTATTACACCTAGGAGGACTCTCTGGTGATTAATTAAATTAATAGCGTCGGGCTTGTGTTTTGTAATGTGCATTGGAGATAAACGAGGGAGAATTGCCTCGAGCAAGGGGTTCCGAGAAAGGGCAAACAAAAAAAAGCAAAAAAAATTACGAATATATTGTCTGAGGTAATTATATAAATAATAAAGCCAACAGGTGATCAAGGGGCATCTGTTGATAAATATTTAATGAGGCTAATTATTGTTGATCGCCAAGGGATAATTATTATATATTAAAACCCCTTTATTAAAATTTAAATTCACTAATATGACCTTTTTTCCATTTCTAAAAGTTTCTCTCTTTTTTTTTAACTTTAATGATAGCATGACCATTATTTTTTTAGGGGTATCAATTTAATTCTCCTCCTTTTATGGATGTTTTAGGAATTTCTTGTACCAGTGCAAAAATCAGTACTCTTTTGTTCTTTATTATTATTTTTTCGTTGAGGAAAAATCCTTCGTATTTTTTTTTATATTAAATTATAACACCTTCAATAAGAAGGGTGAGAAGGAAAAAAATAATATGAAAAAAGAACATTTTTTTGCCATCGCTGCACCAAACATTCAAACTGAAAATAAGAAAGAAAAAGAAAAAAAATACTTAAGAAAAATTAACTACAGAAAATAAAAAAATATTTGTTAGCAAATTCCTTGTATAGAAATTCTCGGGACATTTGGTACAAAATCGAAGTATGATTTTTTTAGTTATTAGTTATAAATCTAAATATCCCTTGTCAAAGGATAAGAAAGTCCCCAGCGAATCTCGATGATGAGACTCTTTAGTTCTAGGCTTTTTAGAAAACTTTACTAGATTATTTTACGCGTTGACTCAAATTCTTTCTCAGATATTATTAACGTGTTTTTAAGTAAAAATATAAAATTATAAAGAAATTGATTTGATATGATTTAATTATATTGACATGTTTAAAAATAACTTGAACCACCAATAAAAATATGATTTAATTTAAAAATAAAATCAAGACGGCTTCATTTTTTGGATATTAAAACAAAAATACATTAAATCGATTCAGATCAACTCGAGTTAACCTGTTAATCTATTATCTAGGTCACAAGACCCTAATAACCATAACGAAACCAAATAAAAAAAATCATTAAACTTAATTCTTAATCAACCTAATGTTGAAATATGAAATTGAAAATAAAATTCAACCAAGAAAATAAGTCGAGTCAACCTGTTAAACCTGGATTATGAGATCGAAATAACCTCATAGAATGCAAAATAAATTATGAAGCCCGATTTCTAATCGACTCAATATGAAAATATGAAATTGAAAAAAAAAATCAACTAAAAAAGGACAAAAAAATAAGTCAACCAACTTAGCTCGCGACCTGGGTTTTCTTGTAATTGGGTTCGTGATTTTTTATTTGTTTGTGCTATACTAGGTTATCTCAATATCATTAATCAAGTTGCGAGGTTAGCAGATAAATCTGAGTTGCCTTATTTTTTTTGTTATTTTTTAATTGATTATTTATTTATTTTTTATGGGGTTATTTTAGTATTGTGATCATGGTTGCAAGTTTGACAAGTTATCTCGGGTTGACTTGGGTTATTTTTTTTGTACTTATTGTTATTTGATTTTTCTTCTCGAATTCATCATTTAACATTGGATTGGTTAGGCATCGGGCTTCATGATTTTTTAATTTGTTTTTCATGGACTTGCCCCAGTCTCATAACCTATTGATAAGCTAATCAAGGCTGGCTTAGATTTTTTTTTTAATTTCATCATTCAATATTAGATTAGTGGGGAATTGAACTTTCTATTTTCTTTTCATGTAGTTATCTCGTTCTCATGACTCGTGTTGTTGGCTTGGAAGGTTAAACCGAGTTGAATATGTTTTTTTTTGTTATTTTTAAAAATTTTGAATGGTTTATTTCTCCTTCAACATTTTATTAATTGAGAATTGACTTTCTAATTTGTTTTGACTTATTTTTTATGAGATTACCGCAGTCCTGTAGATTTAGCAGGTTATCTAAAATTAGTACATGTCAATCTAATATGTTGTTATTTAAGTATTTTAAAAAAATTTACATGCAATATATTGTTATCTTAATATTAAAAAATACGTTACCCAATGTGCATTGAATTTTAAATTCATGATAAATATCCTACTAAAAACACGCTGGTAATACCTCAGTATTTGTTTTTACTAAAAAAACAATTAATCAAACCTAGTGTTTGTAGCACCTGTTTGGTATTGCGTTTCAAATGATGGTCAAGTAAAATATGAAATTTTTATTTAAAATTAATTATTTATGCTTTTAGATTGTTTTGATATTAAAATAATAATTTTTTAAGGAGAAAGGTTTTTTCTTATATCTTTTTCCTATTTACAGCCATGGTAAAACTTATTTTTATTAATTATTTTTATTTTAAATTATTTTTTAGTGTTATTGTATTGTTTTTATGTGAAAAATAAATTTTAAAAAATAAAAAATAAAAATTTATTTAAATATATTTTTAAATAAAAAATATTTTTTAATTCACTCTTAAACACCCCTAACCCTAGATTGAAAGTTGTTCTCTAGTGTCTTTTCCACTAACGGTTAAAATCTTCTTTGCGAGTTACTGTACCTTTTGTTTTATATTGGTTTGGCCTTCCGTTTTCTTTTTTACTAATGTCAATTTTTTATTTTTAAAATTACTTTTGCTTTCTTTCTTAAGTTTAAATCACTCTTATATTATACATGTCAGAATAAAAACATGATATGATTTCATATAGTTAATGATTTAATAACAACCAGATTTTCTAATCAAATAACGACAAAAAGATAATTTTAAAAATAAAAAGTTTTCATCGGTATAAAACCAAGAACAGGGAGACGAATAAAATTTGGCCGCTGTATAGATAGATTGTCACGGTTTAGAGGAAAACCCTACCATGCATGTGCAGATCTACCATGAATTAAGAACTTGTTTTGTACGATGGCTGCCTGAATGTTTGTTAAAAATTTAAATTCAAATTTTTTATTTAAAATTAATTTTTTAATATTATTGAATGGTTTGATATACTAATGTTAAAAATAAAATTTAAAATTTAAAAAATAAAAAATATAAATTATTTTAAAATAAAAAATATTTTAAAAAATAAAATAAAATACAACGCTATCCAAGTAGAAAGGCACTGGAAAACTAACCACGGACTCCCAAACGAACAATTATGTCAAACTTTAAAAGACGAGTCTCACATGCCACCAACCACACAGTCCCATCTCCTCCTTGCTAGTGGACGTGGTGTCGTGGTCCATTAACCAGCTAGCCGCAACTTCCAAGTGCCTCTCCAACCAAAGAAGCAACACTTTACTTCCGAGGTAATGACCGCGATGGAAATCGAAAAGAATCAATATTTGGAAAGATCATCATCCTCTGAAACTTTTGAAATTTTAATCTTAGCATTGCTCATATAGTTTGAATTCTTTCTTCTTTTAGCATTTTCTCTGACGTTCGAAAGGATAGATAGGTTTCACCTGAGGAGATCGAAGATGGTTAATTGGATATTTAGGCACACCATTGATTGGGTAGACGCAGAGAATGGTAATGAGAGCAAACAAGATCAATGCCCTTTTGTTTTGTCACTCTTTCTTTTGTGACAAAGACGAAGAAAGTTCATTGATTCCATTCACATGGAGTCAATGGTGAATCTAATTCTACCTCAGATTGCACTAAAGACAGTTTGGCGATGAAACCGTAAAATCAGGTATAAAATCATGATTTTTTTTTTTAAATCAAAGGTTGTGATTAATTAATATGTAGACATTATAGCTAAAACACTCTTGTAGGTTTATCTCCGTTTATTGAGTCGAACAGGCACCTCCCATTTTTAAAAGTGAAGTCAGGAGTATTGCTGACATAGTTGAGCTATCTGAAACTTAAGAAAATATTTCAGAGCTATCTGAAACTTTTCTAAATGTAAGGAAGGGGAATTAATTAGGTCCCATATGACCATATCTATCCAAAGACAACTGTACTCGATCGTATGCAAAGACTGTTGGATGAACAAGAATAGAAAAATGTTCGAGAGCCAACGAATCTCCTCTAAATTGGTTGACTTACAATTTGGTTAATTACTAGAACGATGCTTCCTTCGCCATTAGTGAATTGAGAGAGTACTCTACTCCTCTGAAACTGGGCCTTTCAGTGCCGAATCTACAGTATGTATTTAAGTCCTCGAAACGCATTAAATATACGTTATTGAAGCAACTAGAGGGAGGAAAACAGTAAATAAATACATAGGAGGCGTTTGCTCGACCACAACATATATATTTCCAAGTGATATTATTCTCTTATGCTTATGCTCTTCGGACTTGTCCATATCTATATTTTTAACACCTCTTAAGATACGCAGAAAAGGAAGTTCATTAAGAAAATCCATGCTTTAAATATTCCTTTTCATGCTCGGGGAACTTGAAACTTGGAAGTGGGAAATGGACAAGCTTAACGAGTCTCAAATATTCTCTTCTATCTTGTTTTGGCTCTCTTATTAAAAAAAAAAAGTCTGTTGATTTCGCTCATTCCGACGCTGCATGCACGCAGCACTCTGCAATCTCTATGACTAGCTACTGTCGTTATGATTTGTTCAAAAAAAATATGATTACCAAATACAAATAGCATTGAAAACCTGCTTGGTGCTTGGATTTAATTAAATCTAATTACATAAGTAATTAACAACTACTAATTTTATCAAAAAAAGCAATCACTACTAACTCGATGATAATTAACAGAGAAGTCTTCACTTGCGATTCTCATTATTACATGGCTAGTGAACACTACACATGCGTGTTTGCTTCTTTCGAGTTTCAACCTTACTCTGTGGAACATAAAATAGGAAATTCCTCATGCATCCAAATGCAAGATATTAATAGGTATATAGTTCAATTTGATTGAATTTGCATCTTTTATTTGTTAAAGTATACCCAAAGTGTCATGGTCGGTCAAGTATGAGGACCATACAGTGGTCCTCAGTGAACTGGACTAGTCTTGTTTTACTTGCCAGGTCTCTCTCTGCTGCTACTCTCCTACCTTCCAAGTTCTGACATGGCCAGCAATGGCTGAAAAGGAATAGGAATATAGACACTGCACAGGTGATGAGGACAGAATCGTCCACGTAGTGAATGAGTAAGGGTAATTTAGAACGTGCAAGGACTCTTGGCAGCATCAAACAGAGCAACTAAACAATTGAAGAGATAGACCCACTTCTTAAGAACTTTGCAGTGGAGAAAATTGTTTATCTTTATTTATTTTTTCTTAATGCACAGTAACCGAACTCTTTTATGAGCTCTATAAATTCCCCGACAAATGCTGTTTCCCTTGTGCTTCCATTCTCTATACAAACTTACTGAACTCTTTACTCTCCCTCTCTCTTCCTCTTCGCCCCACACCCCCCCCCCTACCCGTAAAAGTGCCATAAGCATCTTGACTCTTTACCCAGGCCTAAAGTTCCCTAAATGGCAAGCTGTACTGTGTTACATCTTCTCGTTCTTGTTCTTCCATCAATCATTCTAGCACTAACAAATGCAAATTTAGAAGGTACACATAGGTTTTTCTTTCATTTTTCACCAACTGCGAGTATAATTGAACTGTGATTTTAACCTTTTGGTCCATGAACTAGGGGATGCTTTGTACGCTCTGAGGAGAGCAGTGAAGGATCCAGGGCATGTTCTCCAGAGCTGGGACCCAAACTTGGTGGATCCATGTACTTGGTTCCACGTTACCTGCGATGGTGATAATCGGGTTACCCGACTGTAAGCAGCATACGTATATTTACTACTAATCTTCCAGTATCCCTATTTTTTATTTTTTTTCACATTTTATTTGAGCCTTTGTGCATGTTTGCTTTAGTTTTTGTAGTTTGTGTGTTGTCTGGTTGTTAAGGTTTGAAAACTATGACTATATTTTTGCTTCTCAAAACAATTATCTAGACCTTAAATAGTCCAAGACATCTAATTAGGCACTAGAGACAAGCCCCTCATTTCTGACCAAATTTACTAATCTGCATGCGTGCGTGACATCTATTTGTACATGATGATCTCCTGGGTGGACAACTTTTTCAAACATGATGTTCGAAGATCATAGTACTACTATATCCTTAACTCATTTTTGTTTCTTTTTTACAACTCAAAATCTTTGAAACAGGTTGTGTGACTCTGATGTGCTAGTAATAAAGGAGAAGATAGGGAGAAAAAAATATGAAAGTCGTTGCTATGTATATACATGCACATGTAAATTTAAGAGTAGCATAAATTCTGTCATGGAAGAAGTAACTCAACAGAAATAATTATCTGTTAAATTGTCAAGGAAGTCGACAAATTATAGAAGTAATAAATAGTGAGTACTAAAATATTGGCTGTTGCAGAGACCTGGGAAACGCAAAGCTTTCAGGCAGTCTGGTTCCTGAGTTGGGGAAGCTCGTCCGTCTTCAGTATCTGTAAGCACTTCAAACTATCCAGAGAATTTAAACCTGCCATAGCAGCAACACCATTTTTTTCATTTTCTTAAATACATAGATTAACCATCAAAACGTTTGATGTTTAAGTGATTTGAATTCGTTGAAAGAGCACAGCAAATTGGGCTGAAATGTAAGCGAAATCGGGTTTTATCAGTCTATGAACTAACTGGATTTTATCAATCGAGTACGGTCAATAGGGTTCTTTACTAGTAGTTTATCAGCTTGTTGCTAGTTTATCCAGGACTAGATCAAGACAACATTCACCTCACCTACCATCTGGTGGACTTGTGATCAAATGGATACTAGCATTAAATTCGACATGATTTATAGTGTGCTAAGAGTTTAATGCTAACAATACTAATGTTAGGTTTATGTTCCCTATATAGGGAACTGTACATGAATGAACTGGTGGGTCCTATACCAAGGGAACTTGGAAACCTGAAGAGCCTTGTGAGCTTGGATCTATATCACAACAACCTCACTGGGACCATTCCTGCTTCACTTTCTAAGCTTTCCAATCTTAAATTCCTGTAAGCATTCTTTCAGATCTGTGTTAATTTTAATTACCCACACTTTCATTTACAGATGCTTGATCAGAATCAAGTGGATAAAATCATTAATATTGTCAGGTTCGTTTTCACTTTTATGACGACCTAGCTAACGTATTGCTGATGGTCCATCTTTGCCTGGTGTGTCACGTAATTTCCACGCAGGAGACTGAACGGCAACAGACTGACTGGAAGGATACCAAGAGAACTGACCAAATTGGAGAGCCTAAAGATCATGTGAGTCTTCTTTGTGATCTCCAAATCACCTTTTCTTCTACACAATCTTTTGCCCGTCCAACAATCTAACCTCTCTGTGCAGTGACGTGTCAAACAATGATTTATGTGGCACCATACCTGCCTCAGGTTCTTTCTCCAAGTTCACAGAGGAAAGGTAAACAGACTGATTTATTGGAATCAAAAGCTTTCGTTTAATTTCTTTGCTGGAAGTGTCTTTTAATTGTTCTTTCCTTGGTGCTGGTTGTTCGAAAGCAGTTTTGTGAATAACTCAAGACTGGAAGGACCGGAACTGATGGGATTTGTGAGATACGGTGCTGCCGGAAGCTGTAAATGACAGGCCACTAAGAGGCAGTTACCTAATTCCATATATTAACTCATTATATGGCAACGGTTGTGTGCTTGTTTACTCGTATAATTAATTATTAGATGCATCTAGTTAAAGTCACACCAAGAAATCATCTTTATTATGAGAAGAATCTCTCGTCTTCCATCAAAAAAAGAGAAAAAACAGAGTAGAATCTCCAAGAACCGCAGTTCCTTTTGCGGTTACACAATATAACGATAACATGTAGTCCACTCTTTGATGATATTAACAAGGTGGAGATAAAAAGAGAGGGAACGAACCTCTGCTGTCAGAAATGGAGGTCTTTATTTTTTTATCTTTGGCAAGTCGGTGAACATCATGGAACATGATTCCTGTGGGACAGCGAAATCACTCGAGTGAACATGATACATCACGGGAAATGTAGAGAATAATCTATCCGGTTAGCACTCCACTAGACAACTCAACTCTGCTATGCGAAATGGTCCTTAATTAAGGACAAGAAATCAATGAGATTATACAAATGGGGGAAATGCTTAAGGGGAAAATAAATGGAATTTGGCTATTACTTCCAAGGAGAGCAAAAAAAATATAAAAATCAACGGATTAACAAAAATAACAAAGCAAGCCAGAAATCAGTAGACAGGGATTATATTTACAGTTCTCCACCTGTACCAAATGATGCGAGAATCGTGTGAGCTCAAATTTTGGTTGCTGAACTTGAAGCAAAGCTATCACTATAAAAGAATAGAATCAAACTGCACCTGCATTCACCAAATGTGAGATTTAGAAATGATACCACTGTCATTAATGAAAACAAAGCTCGGATGCATGAGTATGTATACATTAAAAAACTAAATTCATTTACATTTGGTGCATGTTCATGTCTATCTAAGCAACTAAAATTATGCATCTCTATAAATTATTTAAATGGAAAATTGCAACTGATGAAAAAACATGCAAGAGTTTCTCAGATGCATACAATTTGTTCTCATTGGGACTTCAGCTAGTATAAGAATGGTTTTATGCGATCCAAAAATGTACCTAGATCAGTCTAACCCCACTGTGACGGTGATGCGTGAGCATAATTTATCCTAAACTAAATAACCATTCAAATGCTTTGGATTATGAATTACCTCTGATTTGAACTGTCTGATTGACGATCCGGGAACCAGTGGATGATGGCTGGGTGTTAGATAAAGATATTGGGGTTAGAGGAGGTGAGGCAACATTCTCAACAATCCCTGAATTCTGAGCGACCATTACTCTATGTCTGCTAGAGGGTATTGAAAAACTGCGAGGGACAACTTGAGAAGGTGTAGGCAGTTGAGATTCTACATTTGATGCTGACGTTTTGCTTGTACCAGGAAGCATGTGGCCTTTGGGCAACAGTGGAGCTGAATGACCAACCAAACCTCCAGCCCCCGGAGACTTGGAGGTTGAACTGACTGGGGGTCTGGGAAGCTCATGTAGCTCGCTGATTTTGGGTGAGGACACAAATGGAGGGGAAGAACTAGGAGATACTTTTGGTGAAATTCTTGGAGACACTTTCGGAGGTGATGAAAATAATTGGGCCGTTGGATTTCGCAAAAGGGGTCCAGAGAACAATTGTGGATGTTCTGCGGAGACTGCCTTGGTAGACCATGGCTGGGATGTAATAGGACCAGAAAAGGCATATCTTTTGATTTTCTTAGATTCAGCGCCAGCTGGTGGCTCAAGCCTTGAAAAAAAGAGTCCATCAGCTAGAGGAGGAGGTAATCGGGTGGATGCCGTGTTGTTGTTGCTCTCCTTGAGTACTGACTGCGAATTTATAGCAGGGGGCTTGCTAGACATTTCAACTCCTAGTAACTTATCATTTTTTTTATGGCCAATAGGGGATGAGTGCCACAAATTCAGAGGACGTCCACTCAAACTTGTCTTTAATGTTTGAGAAACCGGGCTACCAGGTCCTGTAGAATTTGAACTCTTTGGGTCTGCTGGAGTAGGCAACACATAAGTGTTGAACTTTCGGGTGGATGATGGCATCAGTTGTTTTGTTTTTCCAGCTGGATTAGATTTCACTTGAGCAAAAAGTGGAGCTGATTGGGTGCCTGCACTAAGTTCTCCCTTAATAGGAAACGATGTCCTGTAACTTCTATCTGGATTTTCCTGCAAGCAGTCCAAAGAGAAGTATAAAACTCACCATCAGTCAAAGATCTGATGTCCTGGTTTTGCATTATAGAAATAGATTACAGCAAACATTCATGTTAGCGCTGAAATAGAGCAAGATATACGGTGCTCTATGAGTAGAAAGGGTGAAAGTCTGTATGTATCTGTCAACACATCCAACCCAACTCAATTACTCAAATGGGAGATCTATAAATACACGTTCAAGTGGATATCCAAAAGGAATAAATAATATTATCTAATAGCAGGAAACACTAAGAGCAGATATGGCATGTATTGTGTTCCATTACGTTACTTATCATTGAGATTATCCATGCTAAGGCTTTCATACTGATTTTGCCAGGTTATTAGTTCAAGCACACAAATCATTTTTAAGAAAAAAAGTTCAAGCGTGCAAGGATGGTGAAATATGATAGTAGTTCTTAGATTTAGAAAGCCTGGCCAGGCAGATTAGATCACTCATTAACAGGCCTACAATTGCATTACACAGATATGAAATCAGCATGATCACTCAGAACACCCAAGTCCATAATATGAAGGTTTACCTTTGCCATTTCCAATGTCACAACTTGGGGAAATGTAATGTCCTCTAAATCCAACTGCACAAATTGTTATACAGCAAGTTGAAGTTAAAATGGAATAGAAATTCAGTTGAAGGATGCATTGATTGAAAAAATGGAAATCATGACGAGTGACTATAAAAGATCGTCTTGAATTGTTTATCCTGTGGAATACGTTTCAACATGAACAGGTAACACAGAAAGGTCAATCCTATAATTCAGAATTCATGCACTAGAAACCACAAGTGAAACGTGCAAATTTCCTCCTTTAAAAGGCAATGCTATTCATAAAATCCTAAAACACAATGCATTATAGTTGCTGTTCTGAAAAGAAATGGTAAGCTGATTGGCTCCACTGATGACAAGTGCATTGAAGTCTTACCTCCATTGACTTTATTGATTTGGAAACTTCTTGCTCCTGGTCATTTTGTCCATAGTCAAAGCTCAATTCTCCATCATCAATGGCATCATCATAATCTTCATCATCATCATAATCCCTCCCATCATCATCAAGGCCACTAAAGTGGTAATCTATATGCTGCTGTTCTGAGACCAATTTGACATGCGGCTCAACAGCTTCAAGAGATTGAAGAGCCTTCTTAAAGAAGCAGAGCTGCTTTCAAGAAAGAAACAGAATTAACTATTAAACCAACAGGTTTAAAAACAAAATTGTTTGAAGAAAAAGAAACCTGAGCAGCATGGTGCCGAGCCGCCTGTGTAAGAAGACTGCGAGATTGTCCTTCCTTCAGGGATTTAAGACGAAAAACAAACAAAGTGGCCTCCTCATCATATTCATCATGAGCTGCTTGTATTTGCTGCATAGAAAAACACTCTCCCTTTCCATTTCTTCCACTCACTCTTTCTCTCTGTCTCGCCATGTGAGCATATACATCTCTGTAAACCAAGTAACACGGGGAGAAGAAATTTATATCAAATTTCAGGGCTTTCATTTTATTTTTTTTATTTGTTTCTGATCTTTCCTTCCTTCCTTCTTTAGTTTTTCTTTCTTTCTTTTTTTGAGTGTGTGGGTGCAGGTGCAAGTTTAGAAAGGTGCTTGAAATAGTACCACAAACCTTTTCTC
>Ga0307513_10008666_pt1 | contig 12963 bp, 11 predicted proteins | sample 15_EM_MG_FD_202174 | JGI IMG/M metagenome (GOLD analysis project Ga0307513, IMG submission 202174) | Populus trichocarpa ectomycorrhiza microbial communities from riparian zone in the Pacific Northwest, United States - 15_EM | ecosystem: Host-associated > Plants > Roots > Unclassified | place...
TTGCAAGATGCGTTGCGAGTCAAAAAGGCCTTGAGCAAGGCGCAAAACGCAGGCGGGGTGAACCCCGTCAAGGCTTTGCAACGCCGCGCAAGGCCTTTTTGATCGCAACCCGGAGGGAATGGGGTGAAAACGGCGCCACTCCGCGTTGCGCTCCTAGCCCAGACACCCGGTCTGGGCGTCGTCGCGCGCCTTGATTGGCGCCGTTTTCACCCCATTCGCATTTGCAAAAATAGTATTCATAGGACCTATATGCTTACGACCACTGAACTCGCCTGGTTTGCCCTCGCCGCCCTGGTGCTGGTGCTCACACCCGGGCCCAACATGATTTATTGCATCTCACGCACGCTGTGCCAAGGCCCCCGCGCCGGACTGATTTCCCTCAGTGGCGTGGCGCTGGGTTTTGTGGTGCACCTGCTGGCCGCGTCTTTCGGACTGACTGCGCTGCTGCTCGCCGTGCCGCTGGCGTTCGATGCGATCAAGGTGGCGGGCGCGGCCTATTTGCTCTGGATGGCCTGGCAGGCCGTCAAGCCCGGCGGCCTGGCGCCTTTTGAAACGCGCGAGCTGCCAAACGACCCACCGCGCACGCTTTTCCTCATGGGCTTCATGACCAATCTGCTCAACCCCAAGGTGGCGATGTTTTATCTTTCCTTCTTCCCGCAGTTCTTGCACCCCGAGCGCGGCGACCTGCTGCTGCAAAGCCTGACGCTGGGCGCCGTGCAGATCAGCGTCAGCACGGGTGTGAACATGGTGCTGATCTGCTTTGCCGCAGCAATTGCGGGCTTCCTCAACCGCAACATCAGCTGGATGCGTGTGCAGCGCTATGTGATGGGCACGGTGCTGGGGCTGCTCGCGCTGCGCCTGCTGGCTGAGAAGCGGGTGGCTGCATGAGCCGCCGGGCCGCTCCCAAGGCGAATACCGCAGCTCGCAGAGCGGAGGCTACCCAATGAGCGCCGTACTCGACCACGCGCCGGAGCTGGGCAACAGCATGCTGCCTTCGCTACGTGAAATCGAAGACGCGGCGCGTGTCGTCTACCGCGAATTCCAGGCCACGCCGCAATACCGATGGGGCCTCTCGAGCCAGCGGCTGGGCACGGACTGCTGGATCAAGCACGAGAACCACACGCCAGTGGGCGCGTTCAAGCTGCGCGGCGGCCTCACTTACTTCGACGGGCTGAAGCAGCGCGGCGAGATGCCCAAAGAAGTCATCAGCGCCACGCGCGGCAACCACGGCCAGAGCATTGGCTGGGCCGCACGCGCGCACGGCGTGCCCTGCACCATCGTTGTTCCGCACGGCAACTCGGTGGAGAAAAACGCCGCCATGCGCGCGCTGGGTGTCACCTTGATCGAACACGGCGACGACTTCCAGGCCAGCCGTGAGTTTGCGATTGCACTAGCCGCAGAACGCGGCGCTCACATGGTGCCCAGCTTTGATGCCGGCCTGCTGCGCGGCGTCGCCACCTACTGGTGGGAGTTCATGCTCGCAGTGCCGCAGCTCGACGTGGTGTATGTGCCGATCGGCCAGGGCTCGGGCGCCTGCTCAGCCATTGCGGCCAAGCTGGCGCTGGGCCGCCGGCTGCGCATCGTGGGCGTGGTGAGTGCGCATGCCACCACCTACGCAGACTCGCTGGCAGCAGGGCGTGTCGTCGAGGCGCCAGTGACCACCCAACTGGCCGACGGCATGGCCTGCCGCGTGGCAGACCCCGCCGCGCTTGATATCTTGCTGCCGCACCTGGATCGCATCGTGAAGGTGACCGACGCCGAAGTGGCCCAGGCCATGCGCGACCTCTATGCCGACACACACAACGTGGCCGAAGGCGCGGGCGCGGCCAGTTTTGCTGCCGCCATGCAGGAGCGCAGCCAGCTCAAGGGCCAAGTCGTAGGCACGACGCTCTGCGGCGGCAATGTAGACACGGCCACTGTCGCCAAGGTGCTAACCGGCGCTTGAGCGGTCACTCGCGGGACTGGGCACGCCGCAGGGTGTGGCCACAATTTGCCCATGGGAACCCTCTACCTCGTGCGCCACGGCCAGGCCTCATTTGGCGAAGACGACTACGACGTGCTCAGCCCCATGGGGCGCCAGCAAAGCGTGCGCCTGGGCGAGTACTTCAAGTACAAGGGCATCACCTTTGACGCGGCCTTCACCGGCACGCTGCAGCGGCAGATCAATACCTTTGCGGGCATCTGCGAAGGCATGGGCGCTGAAATGCAAGCCACGCAACGTCCCGGGCTCAATGAATATGACAGCCACGCGGTGATAGGCGCCATTCACCCGCACAAACTCGAAAAGCCCACCACGCCCGAGGAATACCGCGGCCACTTCCGCCTGTTGCGCGACGGCCTGGCGCAGTGGATGGCCGGCGTGGTCAGCCCCAAAGGCATGCCCAGCTACAACGAATTCGTGGCGGGCGTGACCGATGTACTGGACCATGTACGCACCGCCTACACCGGCAACGTGCTGCTGGTTTCCAGCGGCGGGCCTATCTCGACCGCCGTCGGCCATGTGCTGGGCACCAGCCCCGAGACCACGATCGAGCTCAACCTGCGCATCCGCAACTGCTCGCTCACGGAGTTTGCGTTCACACCCAAGCGCCACATGCTGGTGACCTACAACACGCTGCCGCACCTGGACGCGCCCGAACACGCGAGCTGGATTACGTACGCCTGATCCCATACTGACGCCAATCTTGCACCCGCCTCCGTGGTATTTCCACCATTGCCGGGCGGGCGCCAAGCAAAGATACTCTTTGGCAGCATGACCGCAGCACCCCACTCCCCTGCCGCCAACCCGCATCCTGTGGGCATTGTTCTTTATGCCGGCAGCGCCGATGCGCTGGCGGCTGCCAGTTACAGCTTTCTGGTGCGGCTGGAGCAACTCGGCCTGCAGGACGCCGTGGAGACTGCGGAGATGATGCCGCCGGCAGGGTCGGCGGCGGCAAGGCGCTTTTACCTGCCTGCCGCGCTGATGGCGCAATGGGCGCCCGGCATGGACACCATCGGCCTGGCAGAGCGGCTGCAGCTGGACACCACGCGCATGGACGACCTGGAGCAGGAGATCCTGCTGGCCATGCTGCTGAGCCCCGTGGCGTTTGAATTCCCGAGCCATGCGGAACTGGCCTCGGCCGTGCGCATACGCCGCAACATCGTGGTGGCCGCGCGCAAGACCGCGCTGGAGTTTCACACCACCGAAGTGAATCGCCCCGAAGACTGCTGGACGTATTCCGAAGACGACGGTTTTACCGTGCGGCCCGGCCATGCACTGATTGCCGCACTTGAAAAGGCCACGCAACCCGAGGCCTCCGGCAAGCTGTATTCCTTCTCCTGCTACCGCGCGACCGAGTATGTGATCCTGCTGGCCATCGCGCAGGAGCTCGAAGCCTGCAACCCGTCGCTGCTGGCCGCGCTGCAGCAGCGCTGGGAAAAGAGCGCCATCATGTCTGGCAAATTCCACGATGTGTTCCTGCGCGAGTACGGCTCCATGCAGGAGCCCCTGCCGCCGCGCTATTACGTGCCGGGTGACAGGCTGTGGTTTCGCAATCCCGACGAACACTCTTCCGATGTGTCGGGCTACGAGGGCTCCTGGGTGTTCTACCTCGGCGCAGGCCTCTTCACCAATTTCTGGAAGCGTGAGCAGCCCTACACGCTCACGACGAAATGCCTGGAACTCTTTCACTGGCGGCATGCCACTTACACCGATGCCGGCGGCGACCTGCGCATCAACGAAAGCATTGTGGAATCGGGCGTCAAGGCCTCCATGGCCAACCCGGCGGAGGCCGCGCAAATCCTGGAATTGATGCTGCGCATGCGCGAGCCCAAGGGCGTGTATGCATCGGGCGGCTGCATCGACACCTCGCGCGAACACCCGCGCTGGGTGTGCCCGGCCACCACCGACATGGTGTTGCCCCTGGCGTGAGGCCGCCGGCGGCGCTGCCGGGTGAGTCCGGCAGGTCGATTGCTACCAATTCGATAGCTACATGCACATGCCCTGTCTGGGCTAGAGGCCTCTTTTACTTGCAAACCTCACTTACCTCGCCGCGTTGCCGCTGACACGCCAGACCACGTTGCCCACATCGTCAGCCACCAGCAGCGCACCGCGCTTGTCCATCGCCACACCCACCGGCCGGCCATAGGCATGGCCTTCGGGGCTCAGGAAGCCGGTGAGCACATCCACCGGCAAGCCCGCCGGTAGGCCCTTCTGGAAGGGCACAAACACCACCTTGTAGCCGCTGTGCGGCACGCGGTTCCAGGAGCCGTGTTCGCCCACGAACGCGCCGGTGGCGAGCGACGGCGGCAGCGCCTTGCCTTCCGAAAACACCATGCCCAGCGGCGCTACATGGGAGCCCAGCGCATAGTCGGGCGGCACCGCCTGCGACACCAGGTCCGGCCGCGCGGGCCGCACGCGGTCGTCCACGTTCTTGCCGTAGTAGCTGTAAGGCCAGCCGTAAAACACACCGTCGCGCACCGAGGTCAGGTAGTCGGGCACCAGGTCGCTGCCGATCTCGTCGCGCTCGTTCACCACCGTCCAGAGCGCGCCGGTTTCAGGCGCCCAGCCCATGCCGTTGGGGTTGCGCAGGCCAGAGGCGTACACGCGGTGGCTGCCGGTTTTGGGGTCGACCTCCCAGATGGCGGCGCGGCCGGTCTCGGCCTCCATGCCGCGCTCACCCACATTGCTGTTGGAGCCCACCGTCACATAGAGCTTGCTGCCGTCGGCATTGGCGATGAGGTTTTTGGTCCAGTGGTGGTTGATGGGGCCGGCCGGCAAGTCGACCACCTTGACGGGCTCGGCGGTGATGCGAGTCTGGCCCGGCTGGTACGGAAAGCGCACCACCGCGTCGGTGTTGGCCACGTAAAAATCGTTGCCCACCAGCACCATGCCGAAGGGCGAATTGAGGTTTTGCAAAAACACCGTGCGGGTTTCTGCCTTGCCGTCACCGTCGGCGTCACGCAGCAAGGTGATGCGATTGGCCGTGGGCGCGCCGGCGCCGGCCCGGCCCATCACCTTTTTCATGAACCAGCCTTTGATGCCCTTGCCGTCTTCGGGCTTGGGCGGCGCGTTGCTTTCGGCCACCAGCACGTCGCCGTTGGGCAGCACGTAGACCCAGCGCGGGTGCTCCAGCCCGCTGGCGAAAGGCGCCACGGCCAGGCCCGCCATGGGCGTGGGCGCGGCGCCCTCAGGCCAGCCTTTGGCCGGTGCGATGTTCACGGTGGGAATGAGGCTTTTTCGGGGCTGCGGCAGCGTGGGGTTGGCGCCCATGCCCGCCTCGGGCGGCAGCAGGGCGGTGTCGCCGCAAGCCACCAGGCCGCCGACGATGGCCACGCAGAGAGCAGGCGCCAGCCATGCCTTGGCGGAAAGAACCGGTGAACGCATAAATCCCCCTTGGATGCCGCGCCGCGTCAATGCGGCGCTTCATCCACTGTGCGCGCCGGATGGCGGCCAGGCTGTCAGCCAGCCGCACGGCGTACTGTCAGCGCCGGCCCCGCGGCGTCAGCCCGGCAGCAGAGGCAGGTCGGCTTTTTTGAGGGTGCGCAGCACAAAGCTCGACTTGCTGTGGCGTATGCCTTTGATCTTGTAGAGCCGCTCGCGCAGCAGGCGCTCGTAGTCCTTGGTGTCATGCACCGCGATGCGCAGCAGGTAGTCGTATTCGCCCGACACCAGATACGCCTCGATCACTTCGGGAATCGCCGCCAGCGTTTCACCGAACTTTTCCAGCGTGTTGTCGGAGTGGCTGTCGAGCGTGACCTGCACCATCACCGTGTCGCCCAGGCCCAGCGCCTGCGCATTGAGCCGCACGGTGTAGCCCTCGATCACGCCGGCTTCCTCCATCTTCTTGATGCGGCCCCAGCAGGGCGAGGGGCTCAGGCCCACGGCCTGGCCGATGTCTTGCAGGCTGGTGCGTGCGTCGGCCTGCAAAACCTGAAGGATTTTCCGGTCTAAAGTGTCCATTCGGGTAATTTATCTGAAATTTTCCGTTTCGCAGATTTTTTATCTGTTTTTGGCAAATTCAGCAGTAAATCAGGCAAATTATTCGGCCCCGGCCAGGAGATACTTTCTTCCATGGCAGCGGGCTTACCGGTCCGTCTGGCAAGACAAAGCCTCCAGCGAGTTACCGCTCACTGGGGGCTCTGATTTTTTTTGGGAGCCGAGACTCAGCCGACCGCGCACTGGAGACGCAGCTCCAGGCAAACGCCGCCGTCCCGGTTGTGCGCGGTGATGGTGCCGCCCATCTTGGCCATATAGGTTTTGGCCACAAACAATCCCTGCCCGCGCTGGCCCACCGCGCCGGTGTCGGGCTGGTCAGACACACCGTACTCGAATATCTTGTCCATCAGGCCGGCTTCGATCTGCGGGCCCAGGTTGCTGATGGTGATCACCGCCTCGGGCGCGGTGCCCTCCTGCGCCTGCTGCGACAGGCTGATGCGGATCAGGCTGCCGGGCAAACGGTAGCGCTCGGCATTGCGCAACACATGCGACACCACATCTTCCAGCGAGTATTCGTCGGCGCGCACCCTGACCGGCTGGGCCAGCGGCTCAAAGGCTACGCCGGAAATGCCCGCGGCCGCGGCGTTGCGCGCCACATGGCTCAAAAACTCATTGGCATCCAGCGTCTGCACATTGAGCGCGGTGGATTCAAACGCCTCGCTGGGCGACGCGCTGCCGTACAGCACGCGCACGGCCTGCTGCATGCGGCTGATGTAGCGATGCGCGGGGTCGTCGGCGCTACCGTGCAGCACCATCAGTGATTGCAGAGGCGACATGATTTCATGGCCGACCGCATGCCAGGTGTCTTTTTCCTGGGCGACACGGATCTGCTCGCGGCGCACGTCTTCGTTCACGCGCTGCAGCAGGTCTTGCAGGCCGCCGGCCAGCACGCCCAGCTCGTCGCCGCCGCGCAGGTCGGCCAGATCGACCGTGGCCAGATTGTCGCTGGCGCGCACGCCCTTGGACACGGTGGCGGCACGGCGGGTGAGTTCGGTGATGCGGCGGATGATGCGCAGCTCAATGGCCAGCCAGGTCACAAAGATGGCCAGCAGCATGGCACCCACAAACCAGGATACCCGGGTGGCCACGGCCGTCAGGGCCTTGTTGACGGTGCGGATGTCGCCGGTGAGCGTGAGCTCATAGCGCCCCAGCGGCGTGCTGATGATCTCGGCGCTGGTGATGGGCGCGTCGTAGCCGTCGACTTGCAGCCGGCGGATCAGGTAGGCGATCAGGGGTGATGAGCGCTCGGTGGCTTCTGCGCCAGACAGTGCCACGATCTCGGTGCTGGCGCCGGCGGCGCCGAGTTTGCGGATGCGCAACTTTTCGCCGGGTAGCAGCAAAGGTGTGAGTTCAGCCCATGAAAAAGGGGCGGTGGCGCCTTCAGCATTGCTGTCGAACAAGGCCTTGCCCTCGCCGGGAGCCAGCATTTCCACCTGCACCTTGATCTGGTCCAGGTCGGCCGGTGGCCAGACGATGCCGGCAGGCCCTTTGGAAAAGAGCGCCTCGCGAAACAGCTCCACGGGCAGGCGCACGCTGACAAAGGCGCGCCGAGCGCACTCCGGGTCCGCCGCCAGTGTGCCGTCCACGCAGCGGCTGTCTTGCCACAGCCAGCCGCGAAAATCGCGCACGGGCCGGCTGGCCGGCGTGATCGGGCCCTCGTCTGCAAAACCCACCAGGCGCCCCCTGGCGTTGGTGAACGGCGAGGCGTTGCGGCCCTCGTCCATGGCCTGCATGGCCTGAAAAGGCGCGATCCAGCGGTAGCGCTGCCCGCGCATGTCGACCGTGATGCGGGCGCGGTGCGCCAGGCTCAAATCGAGCGTGCCGGAGGTATGCGACACCAGCGGGCCGCTGTTGAAACTGCCGACGGCGTAGATAAAACCGCCGGCAAAAGGGTTGTTGCCGACGGCCACGCACATCGAGGCGGCGTCTGGGTATTGCACCAGGCAGCCAGCCATTTCCACCGCCTGCTGGGCCTTGTTGCGGTCGTCGAAGTCGATGGCGGAAAACGGCAGCACCAACGGGCGCAAGGGCGTCACTTCGCGCTCGTAAGCGGTGGGATTGAGCAGTACCAACTGGCCCGTGGGATGGCGCAGCTTGGCCGCGATCTGCGCCTGGTTCTTGCGAAAACCGTCCTGGTAGTTGCGGTAGCTGCGCTCTTTTTCGTCCTGCAAAACCGCCAGGGCCAGCGCGACGGTGGCCAGCCCCAGCAACAAGAAGGCGCCGCGAAAAAATACCCGCAGGCCGAAGGGCACGCGCGCCGGCAGCAGGCGCTCGACGTCCTGGCGGGTGGGCAGCTTCACGCCTTGCCTTTTCCGCGCGGGGGCTCTGGCGCCTCGGCCCAGCGAAAGCCGCGCATGGGAACGTTTTCAATACCGTCAAACGTGGCGTCGATTTCCCGGAACGCGTCGCGGATGGTGCTGACGTGCTTGCGGATGTTGTCGCGATTGCGGCCGCTTTTGACGACCTGGTAGAGGTCGTCGTAGCTCACCACCTCACCGCGTCGCGCGTGCAGCGCCGCCAGGATGCGCTGCGCCGTCAGCGGCAGATTTACGCGCTGGCCACGCCAGATGGCCGTGTTCTGGCGCAGCGGGTCGAGCTGCAACTCCTGGCTGTCTGTGGCGGGCGCCTTGCCCGCGGGCTTGGCCTTGGCGGTGCGCAGGATGTCGAGGAAGGTCTCGATGAAGTCGGCCTCCTCAAACGTGGTCTTTTGCAGGTAGTCCCAGGCGTCAAGGGCTTTCATGATGCTGCGGTAGATGGCGGCCGGCATGGCCGACACCACCAGCACCGGCGTGCCGTGCTGCTGCTTGTTGATGGCATTGATGATGGCCACGCCGGCATGGCGCTCGCGCCCCAGTTCGATGTCCAGCACCACGGCGTCGTAGCCCTCGCGGGCGACTGCCGCTTCGGCGTCATCGCGGTTGAACCACTGGTCGACCTGAATGCCCGGACGGGCCGATTCAATCCAGCCCTTGAGCTGGTTGCTCATGGGCAAGTCGTCTTCAATCACGGCAATTTTGGTCATGGGCGTCAAGAGGAAGGGGTGCCGCCATTATGGGTGTGGCCTGCTGCCGGTCGTGTGAGTGTTTCTTCCGTTGGCGGAGGGTTGCTGCCGCCAAACCGCGCAAAGACACCGCGCAGACGCATTGAATGCTCCGGGCCCGATTCGAACAATGGAGGCCAGAGACAGCGCAGCCCGCGCTTCTCGCCAAAACCACCGGAGGAACCCATCATGAACCCACGCCTTAGCCGCATCGCCGAACGCATTTCCGCCATCTTTGCCAGAGGGGTGCACGGCACCCGCCGTATCGCTGCCACCGGCGTGCGGCGCGCCGCCAGTGCCAGCGGCTTGATGATCGCCACCGCCGCGGTGGGCGCGGCCGGCTACCTGCTGTGGGTGCACCCGCCCATGGAGTCGGTGGCGCGCGGCGACGTGGCGATCCGCACCAACCAGCTGACCGGCGGCGTCGACGAATTCCGCGAAGGTTCGCTTCTGTTGCTGCCCGGCCTGCATGAAGTGCGCACCTTCTCGCTACGCGACCAGGTCTACCGCCCCGAAGGCAGCAGCCGGGCCGACGGCCCCTCGCCCTTCCAGTCGGTCGAAGGCATGTCGCTGGGCGTGGACCTCACGGTGCGTTATGCGCTGGACCCCGCCAAGGTCAACGCGCTGTCGAAAAACCTGCCCGACGACATCGCCGGCCAGATCGTGCAGCCTGCCGTGCAGGGCGTGATCTACAAAATCTTCACCCGCTACACCGTGCGGGAAATTTTCTCAAGCAAGCGCGCAGAGATCCAGCAGCTCATTGAAGCCGAACTCAAACCCAAGCTCGCGGCCGACGGCATCTTGCTGCGTACGGTGCAGATGGGCAAGGTGGACTTGCCGGCGGACTACCGCCAGGGCATGGACAAGCTGCTGGCCGAAGAGCTGGCGACGGAAAAAATGCGCTACACGCTGGCCCTGAAGGAAAAGCGCGTGAAAGAAACCGAACTGGACGCGCTGGCCGAAAAAGTGCGCCGCGAAACCAACGCACAAGCCGCCGCCAGCGAGCAGGTGATCGCGGCCAAGGCGCAGGAAGAAGCCATGAAACACGTCCTGCCCTTCAAGCAAAAGCAGATCGAGCAGCGCCAGCTGGAAGCCGAAGCCGACAAGCAGTCCCGCATCCGCACCGCCGAGGGCAGCGCGCAGGCCAGGCGCATCGAGGCCTCGGGCGAAGCTGATTCGCGCCAGAAATTGGCGGACGCCGAAGCCTACCGCCTGGATCGCGTGGGCAAGATCAACAGCGAACAGATGGCGCGCGAAGGCGTGCTGATCACCCGCCACCCGCTGCTAATCCAGAAAACCATGGCCGACAAGCTCAGCGACAAGATCACCGTGATCATCGCCCCGCCCTCCACCGACGGCGGCTTTGTGGGTGCGGGCTTGCTGGGCGGTTCGCCCAAGGCCGGCCGCACCGTGGCCCGCGCTCCCCGTGGCGCTGACACGCAAGACAACCCAAACAGCCAAGAGGCCGAATAATGATCACCACCGCACTCCTGACACTCGCCATCGTGACGCAGGACCAGGCCACCCTGCGCGCCGCGCCGCGTGATTCGGCCGCGCAGCAGGCGGCCCTCTGGCAAGGCGACTCGCTCGAGATTCGCGGCCAGCGCATGGACTATTTGCAGGTCTATGACCACCGGCGGGAGCGCGCGGGTTTTATCCACGTGAGCCAGGTGCGCACCGTCTCGCTGCAGCCCGAAGACGCACCGCAGCTCCTGTCGGTGGTGCGCTTTCTGCGCGAAAGCCCGGGCGATGAGTCCCTTGGCATTGCCTACACAGCCGCTTACCTCAAAGCCGCGCCGGCAGATGCCATAGGTGCGGAGGCGTTTGATGCATTGGGCACCATGGCCGAACGGCTGGCGCGCCGTGCGTCGATGAAACACGGCAAGGCCACCAGCGATGTGATTTCCGCGCACATGGAAGTGGCGTCCTTTTACGGCGTGACCTTCAAGGGTTATGAGCAGGGCGGCAGCATGCAGCTTTGCTACAACGGCGAAGCGTTTCGCCGCGTGCTGGCGCTGCCATCGGACGCAGAGCAGCGCGCCCGCGCCGCCCTGGCCGCAACCCGCCCCGACTGCATGAGCCCCGACCTGCACCCGCAGGCACGCATGGCGCACGACCTGTGGCGCGCCGAGATGCTGGACAAAGTCAGCGCCGCGCAATTCGCGCAGTTGTCTGAAGTCAGCAAAAACCGCCTGCGCCTGCGCCGCGCGGGCGTGCACGCCAGCCTGGCGTTTGAACAGGCGCGCCGGGCCGAAGCGCCCACGGCAGCCGCGCAGCGCGCCCTGGCGGAGCTCGCGGCAGTCAACAAAGCCGAGCTGACCGACAACGACCGGCAAGACTACAACGACGCGGCCATCCGCGTAGGCGCTTCACGCTGGGCTGCGGAAACCGCGCTGCCCCGCTTCGCCAAACTGACGCTGGCCACCGAGGCGGGCCAGGCTGGTGAGACCTGCGTGGCGCTGTATGAAAACAAGGCCGACGGCAAACCCGGCAAGGACGCCGTGGCCAGGCGCTGCACCTACGGCATTGTGTGGGCCGCATCCGCCAGCGCCCACCCGGACGGCCAGGCCCTGGCGCTGGCGGTGCAGCCGCTGGACACATGGCGCGAGCTGTGGATGTTTCGCAAAAGCGCCGGGCAGTGGACGGTTGAAGTGTTGCCGCCCGCCAGCAACGGGCCCGAGCTCGGTTATGTGGAATTTGCCGGCTGGGTGCGCGGCGCGCCGCAGATGCTGCTGGCCCGCGAAACCCGCATTGCCGGGCGCCTGCGCCGCAGCTTTGAGGTGGCGCGCATGGATACGTTGACGACTGAAAAACAGGCGGGAGACGCCAGCGCACTGGCAGCGTTTAACCGCTGGCAAGACGCCGGCTGGAAACGCCAGACCGTGATCCTGCGCTAGGGGCGGCGTGGAAAGCCGCAGTAGAAAGTCAGCAAGTCAGAACGCGGTTTTATCGCTCAGCGTATCGGCGGGCAGCTGGTCGATCTGCATCAGCACCGTTGCCAGGCTGCGTCCCGCTGCATTCAGCAGGGCGCGGCCTTTGTCTGCTGTAGCAGCAGCCGCGTTGCCTACCGCGCCCTGCGGGTTGTAGTCCTGCATCTGCCAGGCCAGCTTGGCGCTGCGGCCGTCGCCCAGGATGCTGAATTTGGCGGCGCGGTCCTGCGAAGTGGAGTGAAAATTCTGCGCCTTGGCCATATCGACCTGCTCAGGCTTGAGCGCCAGCATCATGGACGTCTCGATCTCGCCTGCATGGATACCGAAGCGGTGCTCTTGGTCGCTGAACAAATCGTTGACAGGCTTGCCGTCGTCACCCGTGAGCGGCAGGTTGAACCAGTTCACGCTGTAGACCAGCATGCCCAGCCGTGCCCGCAGGTCGCGCGCCACCACATCCAGCAAGCCCACCTGGCCGCCGTGCGAATTGAGCAGTACCAGTTTTTTCACGCCCGTCTGCGCCACCGACTCCGCCAGTTCTGTCCAGAGCCGGATCACGGTTTCGGCTTTCAGCGTGAGCGTGCCGGCAAAGCGGGTGTGCTCGGGGCTGAAGCCCACCGATTGCGTAGGCAAGAACAGCACCGGCTGGGTGGCCGGCAGATGCGGCAAGGTTGCTTCGACCACACCGTCGACCAGCGTGGCGTCCACATTCAGCGGCAGGTGCGGGCCGTGTTGCTCCACTGCCGCTACCGGCAGCACCGCAATGCAGCGGGGCAGGTCCAGCTGGGCGAAGTCTGGGGATTTGAGGGTGGACCAGTGGCGGGGGGTGGGTGTCATGGGCGTATTTTGAGCTATTTAGGTTTTGTTCCGACGGGCGTGCTTTTGCTGAGTTCCGCTGGCCGGGTCTCGCCCCGGCGGGCGAGGCACTTTTCTTTGCTTCGCCAAAGAAAAGTACCCAAAAGAAAGGCGACCCTGGTTCCTGCGTCCCTACGCTTCGCTGCGGGCAACCTGCGGTGCTA
>Ga0307513_10008667_pt1 | contig 12963 bp, 8 predicted proteins | sample 15_EM_MG_FD_202174 | JGI IMG/M metagenome (GOLD analysis project Ga0307513, IMG submission 202174) | Populus trichocarpa ectomycorrhiza microbial communities from riparian zone in the Pacific Northwest, United States - 15_EM | ecosystem: Host-associated > Plants > Roots > Unclassified | place...
CAATGCCGAGAATGGCGCTCGCGGCCTGATCGGTGGCGGACTGCACCGCGCCGATATGGCCGGTGATTTCGGCGGTGGCCTTGGAGGTTTGCTCCGCCAGCGCCTTCACCTCGGAAGCGACCACGGCAAAGCCGCGTCCCGCCTCGCCCGCCCGCGCGGCCTCGATGGTGGCGTTCAGCGCTAGAAGGTTGGTCTTGGAGGCGATGTCGTTGATCAGGTCGACGATGGCGCCGATCTTCTGCGCGCCCGCCGACAGGCCGCTGACCTGGGCCGTGGTCTGCTGCGCCTCAAGCACGGCCTTCTCGGCGATGTTGGAGGACTGGCCCACCTGACGGCTGATCTCGCGCACCGAGCCGGACAGCTCCTCCGCCGCCGCCGCGACCGTGCGGACATTGGCCGCCGCCTGCTCGGAGGCCGCCGCCACGATGGTGGACTGATGGCTGGTCTCGGACGAGGAGGACGACAGCGCCTGCGCCGCGGCCTGAAGTTCTGTCGCCGCATCGGAAACGGCCGTGACGATGCCGCCCACCGCCTGCTCGAACTGGTCGGCCATCTGCGTCATGGCGCGCTTGCGGTCGACCTCACCCTGGACCTTGGCGGATTCGGCTTCCGCTTCCACCGCGCGGGAGTGGATCAAATTATCTTTGAACACCTGCACGGCGCTGGCCATCTTGCCGATTTCGTTGGTCCTGTCGGCGAAGGGTATAGGCCGCGTGGCGTCGCCCTGGGCGAGGATCATCATGGCGCCGGTGATCTCATTGATCGGACGCGAAACGCCGAAGAAGCTGAACGCCATGGCGCCGAGGGAAATCACCAGACCGATGGCTACGGTCATCAAGGTGAGGAAACGGGTCTCCTCATACTCACCTGCCGAGTCCAGGGCGTCCTTTTTCGCGCTCTCGAAAATGCGGTCACGCGCCATGTCGACAATCCCAGTCATGTCTTTGAAGGCTGTTTCCATCTCGCCTGAAAAGATCTTTCCCGACTCCTGTGTGCTGTCACTGCTTTTACGGGAGACATCCAGAAACCGCTTCTGCAGGGTGCTGTAGGCCGTTATCTTTGCCTGAAGCGTCTCCAAAGCGCGCGTCACAGTATCGTCGATGCTAAATCCCTGAAGCGACACCAAATTTCTATTTATTTGCTCTGAAAATTCTGCAATTTTTCTTTCTAACGCGCTCACCTCCTCCGCGCTTGCCGAGACCATATGCTGCGCCTCAAGACCCCTGATCCGTCCAAGACCGACGTTAACCCTGGCAGCCAAGTCGCGAGCCGGAAGCCAAACGGCCGAGAAACTTTCGACATTGCCGTTTATGACGGCGATCTTTGTGATCGCGAGATAACCCAGCCCGCCGATCAACAGGATCATCAGGGCGAAGAGGCTGGTCAACGCAGCCTTGATGGAGATGGATTTCATTTTTTCCTCGGTTGCGACCAGAAGCGATGGGGGCGGATTAGCGTAAAACGTGACGGATATTGTTTCATTTTCGGAAATTTCTCGGATAGAGGAGATTTTACCCGATGTTTGTCAGCGCAACGGAAAGAATGCCTTTGTATTTGACATCGCCTTCTCAGCTTGTTCTTAAGAATTGCTGCAGCGCCGTCGGCCGCACCCGTATTGTCGTCTCGTCATCCACCCGCATTGAATGCGGAGCGTCCCAGGGTTAAAACAATATGGATCGCCGCCGCGCGGCCGTCCGTTCCGACACAGCGGCACGCGGCCGCCGCTGGTCTCCTGGGAGGAAAAATGGCTTACAAAGCCCCCGTCTCCGACATGCTCTTCACGCTCAACCGCATTGCCGGGTTTTCGCGGCATGTGGAAGCCGGGCTGTTCGAGGATCTCGACAATGCCACCGTCGAAGCCATCCTCCATGAGGCGGGGCGCTTCGCCACGGAGAGACTGGCGCCCATCAACCGCGCCGGCGACGAGCATCCCGCGCGCATCGTCGATGGTCAGGTGGCGATGGCGGAGGGCTGGAAACCTGCCTATCGCGCCTTTTGCGAGGCCGGCTGGAACGCGCTGCCCGGTCCGAAAGCCTATGGCGGCCAGGAGCTGCCGGTATCCGTGGCGATGGCGGTCGCCGAGCTGTGGAACGGTGCGAACATGGCCTTCGGCCTCAATCCGATGCTGACTCAAGCCGGCATCGAAGCGCTGCTCCGCTATGGTTCCGAGCCGCTCAAGACGACATACCTGCCCAAGCTGGTCAGCGGCGAATGGACCGGCTCCATGCAGCTCACCGAGCCGCATGCCGGCTCCGATCTGCGCTTCCTCAAGACGCGCGCCGTGCCGCAGGGCGATGGCAGCTATCGCATCACCGGCACCAAGATCTTCATCACCTTCGGCGACCATCCGCTGACAGACAACATCGTCCATATCGTGCTTGCCCGCCTGCCCGATGCGCCGCCCGGCACCAAGGGCATCTCGATGTTCCTGATCCCGAAATTCCTGGTGAACGAGGACGGCTCGCTGGGCGCGCGCAACGATGTCCATGCCGCCAAGCTGGAGCATAAGCTCGGCATCCATGGCAGCCCGACCTGCGTGCTGAACTATGGCGATAGCGGCGGCGCGGTGGGCTGGATGGTCGGCGAACCGCATCGCGGCCTGCAATATATGTTCGTGATGATGAACCAGGCGCGGCTCGCCGTCGGCGTTCAGGGCGTCGGCCTGGCCGAGCATGCGTTCCAGGATGCGCTTGCCTATGCGAAAGACCGCAAGCAAGGCAGCGTGAGCGGCGCCGCCGATGGGGACATGACGCCGATCATCAACCATCCCGACGTGCTGCGGATGCTGCTTTCCATGAAGGCGAAGATCGCCGCCGCGCGGGCGATTTGCTACGCCAATGCCGTCGCCATCGACCTGTCGCGCCACGCCCGCGATGCCGAGACACGCGTCCGCGCCGATGCGGAAGCCGCGCTGCTGACGCCGATCTCGAAGGCGTTCGGCTCTGATATCGGCGTCGAGGTGGCGTCGGAGGGCATCCAGGTGCATGGCGGCATGGGCTTCATCGAGGAGACCGGCGCCGCCCAGCATTACCGCGACGCGCGCATCGCCCCGATCTATGAGGGCACCAACGGTATCCAGGCCATCGACCTTGTCGGCCGCAAGCTGGCGATGAATGGCGGCGAGACAATGCGGGCGTTCCTGGCCGGGCTGAAGGACACCGTGGCGCAGGTCAGGGCGTCGAACGAGCCAGGCTTCGGCGCCATGGGCGAAAGCCTTGCGGGCGGCGTGGCGGCGCTGGAAGAGACCAGCCACTGGCTCCTTGGCCAGCTCACCGAGAACCGCGACGCGGCGCTGGCCGGTGCCACGCCCTTCGGCCGGCTGTTCGGCCTGACGGCGGGCGGCGTGTTCCTGGCACGCGGCGCTCTGGCGGCGGCACGCGATGGAAATGGCGGCAGCGGTGACACGCCGATTGCGCTCGCCCGCCATTTCGCCGAAACACAGGTGCCCGCGACCGGCGGTCTGAAATCGGCCGTCACGCAAATGCATGAAACGGTGCTGAGCGGGCACGCCGCGTCCGTGCTGGGTTAGGGAGTACTACCCATGAGCGAATTCATCCAAACCGCCGTCCAGGACGGCGTGCAGACCATCCGCATCGCGCGGCCGGAAAAAAAGAACGCGCTGAACGTCGCGATGTACGAAGCCCTGCACGTCGCGCTGGCAAACGGCGAACGTTCCGCCGATGTAGGGGTTCATGTACTGCTTGGTCAGCCCGGCATTTTCGTCGCCGGCAACGACATCGCCGATTTCCTCGAAGCTGGCCAGCGCGGTCCGGAAGGGCTGTCGCCGGTGATAGAATTTCTGCGCGCGCTGGTCTTTTCGAAGAAGCCGCTGATCGCCGCCGTCGACGGTCTGGCGGTGGGCATCGGGGCGACGCTGCTCCTGCATTGCGACATGGCCTTCGCCTCGCCCGAGGCGGTGTTCATCACGCCGTTCACCGATCTCGGTCTTGTGCCGGAAGCGGGGTCCAGCCTGATCGTGCCGCAACGCATGGGGCAGGCGCGGGCCTTCGCCTTCCTCGTCGCGGGCGAGCCGCTGACCGCCGAGGCCGCGCGCGAGGCCGGGCTGATCAACGCCATCGTGCCGCGCGAGAAGCTGGAGGCGCATGCGATGGCCGCCGCCGTCAAGCTGACCGCGAAACCGCAGCAGGCGCTGGCCTTGTCGCGGCGTCTGGTGCGCGGCGATCCGGCGCCGATCTGGACGCGCGTGGAGGAGGAAGCCAGGCTGTTCGTCGAACGCCTCGCCTCGGACGAAGCGCGCCAGGCGTTCCAGGCGTTCATGCAGAAGCGGAAGTGAGACGGGTTCGGAATTCGTATCCGCGCATGCGATACGGCGCGGGGGGATGTGTTCCCGCCGGCGCATGGGATGATCGATCACCGGACGCGGCACGGACAAGCGGAGCGCGGGAAAACTCTGCGAAAACAACAGCATCTGAGCGGTCATTCATCGAGCCGCCGAGGCCAACGCCGTCAGCACTGATAGTCAAAAGGGCGGCAATCGCGCCCATAGAGCGGGAGAAACACATGGGAACGCTACAGGGCAAGACCCTCTTCATCACTGGCGGCAGCCGGGGCATCGGCCTCGCCATCGCGCTGCGGGCTGCGCGTGACGGCGCCAATATCGCCATCGCCGCCAAGACCGCCGAACCGCATCCCAAGCTGCCGGGCACCATCTATACGGCGGCCGAGGAGATCGAGAAGGCGGGCGGCAAGGCCCTGCCGATCCTGTGCGACATCCGCGAGGACGCGCAACTCGCCGCAGCCGTCGAGCAGACCGCGAGCAAATTCGGCGGCATCGACATCCTGGTCAACAATGCCAGCGCCATCAATCTGACGCGTACGCCCCAAACCGACATGAAGCGCTTCGACCTGATGCATCAGATCAACGCGCGTGGCACCTATCTGGCGTCGAAGCTGTGCATCCCGCATCTGGAAAAAGCCGCCAATCCGCACATTCTCACGCTGTCGCCGCCGCTGGACATGAAGGCGAAATGGTTCGCGCCGCACCTGGCTTATTCGCTGGCCAAATTCGGCATGAGCATATGCGTACTGGGCCTGGCGGAGGAGTTGAAGCGCCAGGGCATCGCGGTCAACGCGCTCTGGCCGCGCACCACCATCGCCACGGCGGCGGTCGCCAATCTGCTCGGCGGCGACACGATCATGCACGCCAGCCGGACGCCCGAGATCATGGCCGATGCGGCGCATCTCATATTCACCAAGCCGTCGCGCGAATTCACCGGCCAGTTCTGCATTGACGACACGCTGCTCGCCGAGCATGGCGTAACCGATTTCGACCATTACCGCGTAGACCCGGGAGTCGACCTGATGCAGGACTTCTTCGTGCCCGACGACAGTAAGGCGCCAGCCAGCCTTAAGGCGCCGGCCTAAAGAGCCAAAAAGCGGAACATCACAGGAACAGTTGCCGAATCCGCGAAAGCATGGTGAGCTAATTCATGTCCACTTTGTACCTGACGCATGACGCGTTCAAAAACCACGACACCGGCCCGGGCCACCCAGAGCGCTCGGACCGCATGCGCGCCATCGACGCGGTGATGGAGCATGAGGTCTTCAACACCCTTATCCGGGAAGAGGCGCCTAAAGCCGATTTCGAGGTGTTGAAACTTGTGCATCCGGCCGACTATATCGAGGCGATCCGCCGGTCGGCGCCCGATCACGGCCATATCTACCTGGACGGCGACACGCCGATGTCGCCCGGCTCGCTGGAAGCCGGCCTTCGCGCGGTCGGCGCGGGCTTGCGCGCTGTGGATGCCGTGATGACCGGCGCGGCCAAGAACGCCTTTTGCGGCGTGCGTCCTCCCGGTCACCATGCCGAACCGTCGCGCGCCATGGGTTTCTGCCTGTTCTCCACCATCGCGATCGCGGGCAAATACGCACGCGACAAGCACGGCGCTCAGCGTATCGCCGTGGTGGATTTCGACGTGCATCACGGCAATGGCACGCAGGCCGCCTTTTGGGATGACAAGGACCTGTTCTTTGCATCCACGCATCAATACCCATTTTACCCCGGTACCGGCGCGCTCGGCGATACGGGCGTGGCGGACAACATCGTCAACGCTCCCTTGCGCGAGGGCGATGGCGGCGACAAGTTCAAGGCAGCCTTCAACGAGCGCGTGCTCCCGGCCTTGCGGAACTTCCACCCCGATATCGTGCTTATTTCGGCGGGTTTCGACGCGCATCGCAACGATCCGCTGGGCAATCTCACGCTGGTGGAAGAGGATTTCGGTTGGGCCACCGCGAAACTTCTGGAAATCGCCGAGGAAAGCGCCGGGGGCCGCGTGGTCTCGATGCTCGAAGGCGGCTATGATCTGCGCGGCCTCGCCGGTTCGGTGGCCGTGCATGTCAAGACTCTCATGGAGGCCAGCAAATGAAGAATAACCCCTCACCCCGCCGCGATGGCGAGGATTCCGGCGCGGGCAAGCGCGACAATGCCGACATCGCCGGCCTGAGCTTCGAGCAGGCGCTGAAGGAGCTGGAGCAGATCGTCTCCAAGCTGGAGCGCGGCGATGTCGAGCTGGAGCCGTCGATCGCGCTTTACGAGCGCGGCGAAGCTTTGCGTGCGCATTGCGAACAGCTTCTCCGGCGCATCGAGGCCAAGGTCGAGAAGATCACCCTCGACGCCCAGGGCCAGCCCAATGGCAGCGGCCCGCTCGATGTGGCGCAGTGACGCAGAAACGCCGCGAGAAAGCGACATCTTGCGCCGTCACAAGGAATTTGCGTGAATTGCTTTCTGAATTGAGCCAATCTCGTGCAAACGGCAGTTAACGCCGGGGTTGAACGAGAGACCTTCAAGTGATGAGTGAAACACCGCTGCTCGATCAAATTCGCTCGCCCGAAGACCTGCGTAGATTTACCGACAAAGATCTCCGGCAGATTGCGGATGAATTGCGACGCGAGACCATCGACGCGGTCTCCGTTACCGGCGGGCATCTGGGCGCGGGGCTCGGCGTCGTCGAACTGACGGTTGCGCTGCACTATCTGTTCGACACGCCGCGCGACCGCCTGTTGTGGGATGTGGGCCACCAGACCTATCCGCATAAAATTCTCACCGGCCGCCGCGATCGCATCCGCACGCTCCGCCAGGGCGGGGGCCTGTCCGGCTTCACCAAGCGCGGCGAGAGCGACTATGACGTGTTCGGCGCGGGGCATTCATCGACTTCGATTTCGGCTGGCTTAGGGCTAGCCGTCGCCCGCGACCTGAACGACGAGAGCCACAACGTCATCGCGGTGATCGGCGACGGCGCGATGAGCGCGGGCATGGCCTATGAGGCGATGAACAATGCCGGCGCCATGGACAAGCGGCTGATCGTCATCCTCAACGACAACGACATGTCGATAGCGCCGGCCGTCGGGGCCTTCAGCTCCTATCTGGCGCGCATCAATTCCAGCCACACCTATCTCTATATCCGCGATTTCGTCCTCCAACTCGCCAAGCGCCTGCCAAAGGATTGGGAGCGCCGGGCCACCCGCGCCGAGGAATACACCCGTAATCTCTGGGCGGGCGGCGCGCTGTTCGAGGAGCTGGGCTTTTATTATGTCGGCCCGATCGACGGGCATAATTTCGACCATCTGCTGCCCGTGCTGCGCAATGTCCGCGATGCGCGCACCGGACCGATCCTCGTGCATGTGGTCACCCGCAAGGGCAAGGGCTACGAGCCGGCGGAGAAGGCGCCCGACAAATATCACGGCGTCAACAAGTTCAATGTCGTCACTGGGGCGCAGGCCGTCGCCAAGCCGAATGCGCCGAGCTACACCAAGGTGTTCGGGCAAAGCCTGATCCAGGAAGCACGCAAGGACGACAAGATCGTCGCCATCACGGCAGCCATGCCGGCCGGCACCGGGCTCGATTTGTTCGGCCGCGAGTTTCCCGACCGTTGCTTTGACGTCGGCATCGCCGAGCAGCACGCGGTAACCTTCGCGGCGGGGCTCGCGGTTGACGGGTTCAAGCCCTTCGCCGCGATCTACTCCACCTTTCTGCAACGCGCCTACGATCAGGTCGTGCATGACGTCGCTGTGCAGCATTTGCCAGTGCGCTTCGCCATCGACCGCGCCGGTCTCGTCGGCGCCGACGGCCCCACCCATGCCGGCTCGTTCGATGTGGCGTATCTGTCCTGCCTCCCCGGCTTCGTGGTGATGGCGGCTTCCGACGAAGCCGAGTTGCGCCATATGGTGGCGACCGCCGCCGCGATTGACGACGGCCCTTGCGCCTTCCGCTATCCGCGCGGCGAGGGAATGGGCGTGGACATGCCCGAGGTGGGCGTGCCGCTGGAGATCGGTCGCGGGCGGGTGCTGCGCGAGGGCTCGGCGGTGGCGCTGCTGACCTTCGGCGGGCGGCTGGAGGAATCGCTGAAGGCGGCGGACCAGCTCGCAGCCTATGGCCTGCCCGCGACGGTCGCCGATGCGCGCTTCGCCAAGCCGCTCGACGAGGCGCTGATCCGCCAGCTTTGCCGCCACCACGAGGTGGTCGTCACGCTGGAGGAAGGCGCGGCCGGCGGCTTTGGCGCGCAGGTGCTGCATTTCCTCTCCCGCGACGGCCTGCTGGACGACGGCGTGAAAATCCGCACGCTGACGCTGCCCGACCGCTTCATCGAGCACGACAAGCCGGAGCGGATGTATGAGCAGGCGGGGCTCGACGCCCGCTCCATCGTCGATTGCGTGTTCAAGGCGCTGGGCCGGCAGCAAATTCCCGGCGCAGGGGAAATGGCTTAGCCCCGCACGTGACAACGAGCGAGGGCGAATGCATCGCGTGATTTGAGCGGAAAACCGCGGGAGCGGACGGTCGCTCCCCTTGTCGGCAGGCCTGTTTACGGAGAATTCGTGCCGGCCGCGTATTATCGGCAGGCCGTTGTCTATCTCTGGGCTTTCCATATACACGCCGGTCATTGTTGCCGATGCGCATCGGGTATGCCGAAGACGCCGCGATGCGCCGCCGCTCCAACTTTATTGTCTGTCATCCCCCGGATACGATATTGCCAAAGGCGCCTGGTATGCCTGAAGCTTCCTTTCAGAGCGCGGTTTGCTGGGCGCTGCATGCTGCTTACGGCCGAAGCCTGTCCGCATTGGCCGAGATCGGCGGTCTTTGGTTTTTGTCGCGTTTTCCGCGCATGGGGCGTGCTCGCCTTGCGGAACGCTCCTGAAGGTGAGCAAGGATGAGCGATTACTCGGCTGCGATGGCGGTCCTGGAGGCGGACGGGCGGCACGCCGAGCCGGCTATCACTGCAGCACCGACCGCCCACACCCTGCATTTCGTGGCGTTGGCGGTAGCGGCGTTCGGCATCTACTGGCTTTCAGCCATGGTGCTGGAAAATCGCGGTGCTCGACAATATTTCGGCGCCGACTACTGGTGGTATGCCAAGCTTGCCCATGGGGAGGTCATTGGCCGTATCGCGCGGTTTCATCCCCTGACCATCGGCATGGCACTGGCATGGATGAAAATTTTTGCCCCGCTGACAGCCTGGATCACCGAGCAGCACCTGCTCAACGCAATGTTCGCGGCCATCGGCGCGGCCGGATGCTGGGCGGCGACGCGGGCTTTCGCCGCTGTCATGCCGCACCGCTACGCCCTGCTCTGGGGGATGATCTACGCCAGCACGTTCGGCATCTGGTATTTCGCCAGTATCGAAGAATCCAAAATCACCACCGCCGCGCTTACCGCATTTTACATCGCCTTCTATCTCCAACTCCGCGAGAACTGGACGCTGCGCGGTGCCTGGCTCCTGGCGGCAACCCTCTTCCTCGCCTGCCTGAATGAAATCACGGCATGCTTTCTGGTTATTATTCCTCTGGTCGATACCTTCGTTCAGCGCGGATGGAACTGGCGCCACTATCCATGGATCGTTGCACATGCCCTCGTTGCGCCGTTCGCGCTGGGCATTTCAGAAGGTGTCGTCAGTGGCTGGCTTGTCGCGCGCGAAACTGATCCTGATGGAGCGTCGCAGTTGTCGATGTTCCTGCAATATCTGTCATGGGCGAAATATTCGCTGACAAGTCTTTATGGCTTTGCGTGCAATTGGCTTTTTTTTAACATCGCCGCTCCCACCGCGAACGCACCATATTATATCGGCGCTGGGTGGAAAAACGGCGGCTATTTCGAGCCAGTGATGTCGAATTACTTTTCATCGCCGGTTTCAGCCGCGGTGATCATCTTGCTCGGAGCGATAATTGCCGTCGCGGTTTTTTGGCCTCGGGATCGCATCGAACAGCCACGCAACCTCACCGGCCTCATGCTGGCTCTCGCGGCCTATACGCTGATGCGCGCCACGTTTTTCTTCATTTTCAACCCGCCGGAGCCGTTGCTTTTCAGCACTTCGGTAACACTGGCCTATTTGCTGATGGTCGGCATCCCCTTCACAGCGGCAAGATTTCCCGAAAAAGACCTGCTGCTTACGGCCTTTCTCACGCTCCTTCTCGTCAGCAACAGCACTTTCATCATGGGCCGCTGCGAAATGACGGCTTGCATTGCAAACGATACCCAGCCGACGTCATCGGCGCCAAGCCCTTCTGCGGCGATATCGGCTAAACCCGCATTGAAAAAGCAGGCAAAGTCAACCGGCGGCCGTCAACTCCGCAAAGTCGCCAAGCTCCCGCGCAAGCTTCGAAACGGCGGACGGTCGCGGCGATTGGCCTAACAATCAATACATTTGCATTTGCTGTGCGGTTCTGAATCCGTGGGTGACCGTGCTTCGGAGGTCATGGGATACCTGGTGCATCGATCGAGGCGACGCTGGAGATTTGGGCGTCCTCGCTGCGCGACGCGAAGGCGCGGATGCGTTCGCCGTTCACGCAGGAGCGGGATGCTGCGTCGGCCGGGCGTCGCTAAGCAGGCTCATTCGTTGGCTTGCCAACGCCAACCTGCTTAGGACTCTGACGCATTCACTTCGTTCATGTGCCAGAGTCCTAGCTTATTGTTTGTGCATCGATTTTTCCAAACTCCGGCTGTAGCCTCCGTTTGGATCGATGCATTAGCGTGTCGAAAGTGGCGAGGTGGTTACCTTGGGCGGCACGACGATCGGGCTGGGCGAGCGCGGCTGCACGGTCGCCCGGGGTGGTTGAAGCACGACGCAGCGTCCAGATGAGCCGACGGTGCCGGACGGGCAGGGCACCCTGCTGTTGTTGCGGCGGCAAACGGGAGGGACGCCCGTCGTTCCAGGCGGGCAGACCCGCGCGATCGGCTGACAATTGGGATAGTGCCCCCTTGTGCCCGCCGGGCAGGTCGTCACCTCGATGCGGCGGCAGTTGGGCGGCGCTCCGGTCAGGCCGGGCGGGCACCGGTTGGACGGGGTGCAATTGGGGGGCGTGCCCTCCGTGCCGGAAGGGCATTTCTGCCCTGCGTAGGCGCCGGGCTCCCGGCAATCCGGGAAGATGCCGATCTGCCCGCGCGGACATGACGGCTGTAGCCCCGCATTGCGCAGGCATCGCTTGCCGTTCCATATCGTGCCTCGCGGGCAGCAATGACCCTCGCTGGAATAGAAGCCCTGGGCACATTCCGCCTGATCGTCGTTCGCCGCGTCGTGCTCGACGCAGCGGCCGTTCTTGAAGCGCTTGCCGGATGGGCACTGCGCGGCGGACTGGTCAGGAATGCATTCCGGATAAACCCCAGACGTGCCGAAGGGGCAACTCGGCTGGCCTTGCGCATCGGTGTGCGTCGCGCATCGCCGGCCGTCCCACGCCTTGCCGAAGGTGCAGCAATGGCCTTCAGTCCGCCAGTAGCCGCGCTGGCAGCCATCTCGCGGCAGGGGCAGCAGCGTGACCTTGCGGACGCATTGCTCGCCATCCCAGTGCTGGTCGTCGGGGCAACGCTCCGCGCGCGCCGCGACGTCGATAAGCCCGGCGGAGCCGTCGCTTGGGCCGGGAGACGGGTCGGGGATGAGGTCGTTAAGGTCGACGGGCTCGGTGGGCGCTGGGTCTTCGACCCGGATGATTTGCGGGAGCGCGGTCTGCGCGGCGTTCGATGCGGTCACAATTTCGGTTGTTGTGCTTTGCGTCAAATCTTGTGTGGCGCTGACATCCCCCGGCTTCGGTTGGCCGGGAGGGTAGTAAACGAGCACGGCGATCATCATCAGCGTGGCCGCGACCGCACCGCCCGCTGCCGCCAGATGGCCCGCTAAACGGCTTGTGAGCCAGGATTGCCCCTGTTCGCCATCATAGGGCTCTTCCGTGTCGCTGTGATCGCGCTCCATGCTCATCCCGCACGTTGTCCGAATAGGATTGCGGTTCCGCCGCGCGCCGTCGATAGGGACCGTGCGGCTGGCCGCCTTCCAGAGTCCTTAATCGAGAACATCGCAAAGCTTCAAGGCAGAAACGGTGCGACGGTGTGCTCTGTTCGCGGCCGGGTGGCCGCAATCGCGCGGCCTCGCCTGGTGACGCTCTCCAGCCAGCGAAGCGATGCGTGGGCGTTCGCGCGATAAGGACGCAAATATGAGGCTTCATCAACCATGCGGCGTTTCCGAATGTCGCCTTCAAAAGACCGCATCGATCCAAACAGAGGCTTCCCGCCAGAGCTTGGTAAAATCGATGCTCCAATAAAGAACCATATCCATCCAAACGTATGAGTCAGCTTACCCATTGCGATTGGAGGGTGACAGGGCTTTGCGCCCTTATTTTGTCACATTTCCGGGCGGAGGCGAGGCTGCCTTGCCTGCCGGGCGAAAGCGGGCGTCTCGACCGCATGCAGGCATGCCGCGCTTCGAGGCAGTCGTCCACTCGCCAAGGGGGAGACCGGCTTCGCGCCCCGCCCGACGGAATCGGAACGGGGCTCTCGCCATTTTATCCCGCCGCATTTCATCGGCGTATCCCCGCTCATCTCCGCTGCATGGGGGCATGCTTTGCACGAACATGCCAAGCGTCAGGCGCGGATCTCGCCGCCCGTCGCCTTCTTCACCGCCGCGACGATCTTGCCCGATACTGCCTCGATCTCCTCGTCGGTGAGGGTCTTGTCGCGCGGCTGGA
>Ga0307513_10008668_pt1 | contig 12960 bp, 11 predicted proteins | sample 15_EM_MG_FD_202174 | JGI IMG/M metagenome (GOLD analysis project Ga0307513, IMG submission 202174) | Populus trichocarpa ectomycorrhiza microbial communities from riparian zone in the Pacific Northwest, United States - 15_EM | ecosystem: Host-associated > Plants > Roots > Unclassified | place...
ATGTCATAACCCAATTTTTAACTTTTTTATTTTATTATTATTATTATTATTATTATTATTATTTTATTTACTGAAAAATAAAAAAAAAATAATGATAAAATAATGATAAAAAAACAAATAAAAAATGAAATAAATGAAGAATAAATTAAAATTTGGGTTAAGGGTAACATGATTGAAAGTTTAAAGATTTAATTAAACTCTTGACTAGTTTAATTAATCAAATCAAGAGTTTAATTGAAAAATTAATAAGTTTTGAGACTTAATTGAATTTGGAATTAATTTAATGAAATCAGGGACTTAATTAAAGAAATATCAAAGTTTGAAGAGTCAATTAAGGACTGGATTGATACGTTCTGAAACCAAGGATTGTTTCGTAAAATGCGCTGAAATGCAGGGGTCCTATGAAAGTTTACCCAGGGGTTTGCTTACAACAAGTTCAAAACTTCAAGGACCACATCAAAAATGGCAATTGGAATTGAAAACGGAGCCGTTTCTTGGACAAACTGTTCACTGCCCATTTCAGCTTCCGTTTCGACAGTTACAGACAATGTTTATGTTTCAGCGTAGAGGCATTAACGAGGGACACCAGGGGACAAAAACTGGGGGAGAGAGACCGAGAGAGAGGAATAACACGGGGAAAGAGGGGACTGCAGGAAAAAAAAACAGAGGACTGCAGGAAGAAAAACAGGGGGGAAAAAAAGGCCACGAACGGCAGGGAACAAGAAACACAGACACGAAAAAAGACTGGGGGAGAACACGAAAAAACCAGGGGGAAAAGGCAGAACTGAGGCTGAACAGAGAGAGAGACCGAGAGAAAAAACCCAAAAAAGGCAAATTACAGAGAAGAGAAGGAAAGAAAAACAGAACCAGGGCTTCAGCAAACACAACCAGTAGCACATCATGCCTTTGTTACCATCTTCTTCGTCCTGAGCAGGGGGGAAACCGAGAGAAACCAGGGTAGCAGACTTTCGTTCCCCTGTTTCTTCTCAAAGAAACAGAGGCCGTCCTCTGGCTTTATAAAAGCCAGAGAAGGCCACGGAGGAAAAGAGACCACTGCCTTCTCCATCTCCAGCACCAGAGACGAAGAAGAAAGACAGGGGATGGAAAGCTGAGAGAGAACAGAGAGCAAAAGAAAGGGATACAACCATTCAACAGAATAACAAGAACGAAGAAGAAAGAAGGAGAAAAGCGTTCAGCAGGCCAGTCTTTCATCACGTTTTCATCTTCATAGCTACTAGCTACCAGGTAAGTAAGCTTCTCTTTCCCCGCTTTTCATTTTAATTCACCGGTTACTGTTTACTTTGAATTTCAATTCACACATTCTAACTTAATTCCTCTATTCTGTCCATGCACGCGTGAAATCACTTCACGCGTGCTTTCTTTGATTTTTGCCCAGCCGGGTCACTGGCTTGGGCCAGTGACCGGGCCGGGCTGGCTGGGTTCAGCCCAGCCCTCCATGGGCTGAACTGGGCCCAGCCCAAAAAAATAGAAAAATAGAAAAATAACAAAGTAAAAAAAATATGTGCATGCATTAAAAATAAAATTTATTTTATTTTTTTTATTCATTAGCGTTAGAGTCGGGAATAAAAAAATGATCTAAATTTATTTTATAGCTACGTAATATTTACCAACGCTAGAGTTGGAATTATCCGTAGTTGAATATTCACTAGCGTCAGAATCAGGAATATTATAAGCAAATTATCATAGCATAAACTAATAAACATTTAGCAATTTAAGACAAAACCAGCAATGCAGCCTGCCTCAGGCAGAACGTTTAAGGGGTGATAATATCTTCTCTTTTACGTAACCAGTCTCGAACCATAGAATCTCTGTTGACCAGTTAGGGTTCCTAGTGACCATAATACTAGATGGTGACTCCTTAAACAAGACCATTCCACATTAAAGAACAAAATGCCAGAAATTTATTCTTTTTCCATAATCAAAGAATTATTTTTTGGGCCGCCGCGATGTCGGGTGCGACAATATATATATATATATATATATATATATATATATTAAAACACGAGTGAAAAAAAACATGTGGAATTTTTACTATACATGTAATATGGATCAAGAGATAATTTGATAAGCCACGCAGATCTGAGAGAGCAACAAAACCGAATCCCAAGTATAGTGAAGAACAGTGAAAGGCAAGTGCAAGATCAGGACAAACTTGATCCACGAAGGCTTGATTATAGCAGCTAAAGGCGTGACGTCTTCACCACGTCAACTAGTTATGGAGTAGTGCTAGGCATCAGTTTCTATTCAGTTTCCATTCAGTATCTATTCTATTCTATTTTGCAGTAAATTGAATAATGTAACCGTTGTAGTGGAACCTTAGATTTCGGCTGTATATCCGAAATATTGGTTGAAGTAAGCTTATTAATAAGTGCCGGAAAGAAATGAAAAGATATATAATTTCTATCCTAAATTTTATCTTGTGGTACGTTCTCACCCTAAGAGAATAACTTTGTTACTTGCTGTGGAAAAATTGGCTCTTGACTGGGACCTTATCAATTGGTATCATTGATAAGCCATGCAGATCTGAGAGAGCAACAAAACCAAATCCCAAGTATAGTGAAGAACAGTGAAAGGCAAGCGCAAGACCAGGACAAACTTGATCCACGAAGGCTTGATTATAACAGCTAAAGGCATGACGTCTTCACCACGTCAACTAGTTATGGAGTAGTGCTAGGCATCAGTTTCTATTCAGTTTCCATTCAGTATCTATTCTGTTCTATTTTGCAGTAAATTGAATAATGTAACCGTTGTAGTGGAACCTTAGATTTCGGCTGTATATCTGAAATATTGGTTGAAGTAAGCTTATTAATAAGTGCTGGAAAGAAATGAAAAGATATATAATTTCTATCCTAAATTTTATCTTGTGGTACGTTCTCACCCTAAGAGAATAACTTTGTTACTTGCTGTGGAAAAATTGGCTCTTGACTGGGACCTTATCAATTAGTATCAGAGCTCTGTTTAAATGGCGACTAACAAAGAACGAATTGAAATGTTGGAGGCTGGGCTAGGAAAAATGCAAGAGGGAGTTCAGAGAATGGAGATGAGCATGTTTGGAAAAATACATCAACTAGAAGAAACTATCAATAAACTTTCAGAGGCGTTGTTATCAAGCAAAGGAGAATCAATCCATGGAAACACAAACAGAGAAGGAAAAATGTGTCAACTAGAAGAATGGAGGGAACAGACAAGTCTTTTCTTCTAAAATGGCCAAGCTGGAATTTCCACAATATTCTAGACAGGACTCGACAGAATGGTTTAACCTGTGGACCAATTCTTTGAATTTCAAAATACTCCAGCCAACCAAAAGGTATCACTGGCTTCTTTCCATCTGGAAGGAGAAGAAAATCAGTGGTGGCAATGGGCTCGTCGGACGTACAGAGAGGAAGGGCGAATGATGACATGGGAGGCTTTTGAAGATGAATTATAGGCTAGATTTGGACCTATAGATTGTGAGGATTTTGATGAAGCTTTATCACGTATAAGACAAGTAGGATCCTTACGTGATTATCAAAGTGAGTTTGAGAAGTTGGGAAACCGAGTTCGTGGATGGACCCAAAAGGCTTTAGTTGGGACCTTTATGGGAGGACTTAAACCAGAGATTGCAGAAGGAATTCGTATGTTCAAACCACAATCACTGAAGGAAGCAATTAGCCTAGCCCGCATGAAGGATGAACAGATGATAAGACAACATTAGTTCTTATGGCCAACTCCAGTCAATCGAACACCAATGGTGCTACCAACAACAACACGTACAACACCAAATGCACCTTTTCGGAGATTACCGTGGGAAGAGATGCAGACGTAGAGTCCAAGGACTCTGCTTTAATTGTAATAAGAGGTTCACCGCCGGCCATAAATGTCAAGGAATGCAGCTCTTGCTTCTAGAGGGTCCAACCGGGTTCAATGAAATCACATATGAAGAAGTTACTAAAGAAGCTGACGTAGAAGAGGTGACAAAAGAAAATGTTGAACCTGAGATTACTTTGCATGCTTTAACTGGATGGTCTGCACCTAAAACCATGTGTGTAGATGCCAAAGTGGGTTTATTCGACGTAGTGGTGCTAATTGACAGTGGGTCCACCCATAATTTTATGAGCACTCGTATGGCTGATCTCCTACGGCTACCAGTAGTGCCAACAGAGGCATTTACAGTTTGGGTTGCTAATGGGGCAAGGTTATAGTGTCAAGGAAAGTTTGAAAAAGTACAAGTTCTTCTTCAAGGAATTCCTTTTTCACTTACCCTTTATTCACTTCCCCTGGCAGGTTTAGACATTGTTCTGGGTGTCCAATGGTTGGAAATGTTAGGGTCTGTTATATGTAATTGGCGAACTCTCACAATGAATTTCTATTGGGAGAACTTGGCCCGACAACTGCAAGGTTTTTGTGACCAGCCTATTCAAACCACTTCACTGAAGGAGATTTCAAAAGAATTTCGCCAAGGACACTCGATATTTGCAATCTGTCCACAGTCAACCATGCATGAAACCGAAGAGAGTCAATCACCGAGTATGTGCCAGGTCTTAGATAACTATACTGAGATCTTCAAAGAACCTACACAACTGCCACCCAAGCGTTAAATTGACCACAATATTCCCCTCAAGGAAGGAATTGAGCCAGTCAACGTTCGACCCTATCGATATGCTTATTTCCAGAAGGCAGAGATCGAAAAACAAGTCCAAGAAATGCTGAATTCTGGACTCATCAGACCTAGCACCAGTTCCTTTTCATCTCCTGTGTTGCTAGTGAAGAAAAAAGATGGCAGTTGGCGCTTTTGCACCGACTATCGATCTCTTAATGCAGTCATTATCAAAGATTGGTTTCCAATTCCTACAGTGGAAGATATGTTGGATGAACTGCATGGGGCAACATATTTGACCAAACTAGATTTAAGAGTCGGGTACCATCAGGTACGAATGCAACCTTCAGATATTCATAAGACTGCTTTTCGTACACATAACGATCATTATGAATATGTAGTCATGCCATTTGGCTTGAGTAATGCACCATCTACATTCCAAGCTATTATGAATGCTATTTTTCGGCCATATTTACAAAAATTCATATTGGTATTTTTTGATGACATCTTGATCTATAGCCCCACTTGGGAAATGCATTTACATCATGTCACTCAAACCTTGGAAATTTTAAAGCAACAACAATTTTTTCTCAAGGCTAATAAATGTGCCTTTGGTAAGCAAGAGCTGGAATATTTGGGTCATATTGTCTCTCATCAAGGGGTGAAGGTCGATAGCAAAACAATTGATGTCGTGGTGGCATGGCCACAACCGTCTAATATTTCGGAGCTGCGTGGATTTTTGGGGTTGACAAGTTATTACCGCAAGTTTGTTCGGAATTATGGTCTAATTGCTCGGGCTCTCACAAATCTTCTCAAAAAAGGGCAATTTGTCTAGAATGAAGACGCAAAGGATGCCTTTCATACACTTAAGAAGGCCATGACCACAACGCCTATAAATTTAATGCCAAATTTTAATGAAACTTTCACAGTGGAAACCGATGCTTCAGGTGATGGAATTGGGGCAGTTTTGCAACAACAAGGCAAACCTATTGCTTTTATGAGTCGAGCTCTCGGAATTTCAAAGAAATCATGGTCTACGTATACGAAGGAAATGCTTGCTGTTGTGGAAGCCATACGCATGTGGCGTCCTTACTTGTTGGGGAGACGATTTATTATTCAAACCGATCAATGAAGTCTCAAATATCTACTGGAACAAAGAATTACTACGCCAGAACAACAGAAATGGGCTGCTAAATTATTGGGGTATGACTATGAGATTCAGTACCGGCCAGGTCGTGAAAATTCTGTTGCAGATGCACTCTCTCGTCGACTGGACAGTCCCACTCTCAATCACTTGTTCGTGCCACAACTTGATATCTGGGAGGAAATTAAACAAGCCGCCACAGAAGACAAGTATATGGCTGTTGTTAGCAATCTGGCTCAAACTCAACCGGAAGGGCCCTTCACTCAACGAAATGGATTGATTTTTTTTTAAGGGTAGAATTGTGGTTCCTTCTAATGTAACTCTACGCAGTAAGTTGATATATGAAGCCCATGATACAAAAATAGGGGGTCATTCTGGGGTCTTACGCACTTTTAAAAAAATGGCCACCTAGTTCTACTAGCCTTCCATGCACAAATTTGTTCAAGACTACGTGAAGCGCTGTGACATATGCCAAAGAACTAAATCAGAAACATTGCCACCTGCAGGACTACTCCAACCTTTATCTATTCCATGTCAGGTATGGGATGATATTACCATCAATTTTGTTGCAGGATTACCAATTTCACAAGGTAAAGATACAATATTTGTGGTGGTGGATTGAATGAGTAACTATGCTTATTTTATGTCATTATCTCATCCTTTCACGGCTAAAGCAGTGGCGGAAAAATTTGTTGAAGGCGTGGTCAAATTGCATGGAATGCCTAAGTCTATTATCAGTGACTGTGATCCCATTTTTATCAGTAAATTTTGGCAGGAATTTTTTACAATGTCTGGCACCAAGCTGAAAATGAGTTCAGAATACCACCCACAATCAGATGGCCAATCAGAGGTAGTCAATTGCTATAAGGAACAGTATTTACGCAGCTTTGTCCATCAACGGCCCCGTAAATGACATTCCTTCTTGCCATGGGCAGAGCTCTGGTACAATACTACTTTCCATGCATCCACTGGTATGACGCCATACAAGGCACTTTATGGACGACCACCACCATCTCTTCCAGAATATTTTGATGGCGCCACACCAGTTCACGAAGTGGAACAGACTCTTCTATACCGTGATGAGCTTCTGCTACAGCTCAAACACCACTTGGCCACTACCACCAATCGCATGAAACAGACTGCTGACAAGAAGCAGAGGGATGTGTCTTTTCAAGAAGGTGACATAGTTTTCCTCAAGTTACAGCCTTATCGTCAAAGCTCAGCATTCAAAAGGGTACATCAGAAATTAGCCAGTAGGTTCTTTGGCCTTTATCCAATTCTCTAAAAGGTGGGCCACGTGGCTTACAAACTCCAGTTACCTGAGGGTGTACGTATCCATCTTGTCTTTCATGTGTCATTATTGAAGAAATATATGGGAGATGTATACGACACACACACAGATCTTCCACCTGTTTCAGATGAAGGTGAAATTATCTTGGAACCCGAGGCTATCCTTGATCATCGTTGGGTGAAGCAAGGTGGTAAGTTTCTTGCCAAAAGTCTAGTCAAATGGAAGCACTTACCATCAGAGGAGGCTACCTGGGAAGTGACTGAAACACTGTGTCATCAGTTTCCATACTTGAACCTTGAGCACAAGGTTCCACTTTCTGGGGGGTATTGATAAGCCACGCAGATCTGAGAGAGCAACAAAATCGAATCCCAAGTATAGTGAAGAACAGTGAAAGTAAAGCACAAGACCAGGACAAACTTAATCCACGAAGGCTTGATTATAGCAGCTAAAGGCGTGACGTCTTCACCACGTCAACTAGTTATGGAGCAGTGCTAGGCATCAGTTTCTATTCAGTTTCCATTCAGTATCTATTCTGTTCTATTTTGCAGTAAATTAAATAATGTAACCGTTGTAGTGGAACCTTAGATTTCGGCTGTATATCCGAAATATTGGTTGAAGTAAGCTTATTAATAAGTGCTGGAAAGAAATGAAAAGATATATAATTTATATCCTAAATTTTATCTTATGGTACGTTCTCACCTTAAGAGAATAACTTTGTTACTTGCTGTGGAAAAATTGGCTCTTGACTGGGACCTTATCATAATTTAACTGTGGACTTATACGATTGCTTTTCATGGCTTTTGATTGTTGCTATCTTTTTCTTTAAATTACTTATTATTATTATTATTATTATTATTATTATTATTATTATTATTATTATATATATATATATTTTTTTATTTATTTATTTAAAACGCGAGGGAAAAATAATGTGTATTTACTGTAGGCATAAACTCATTGTATTGTTGACGACACTGTAGACATAGAGTATTTATATTGTAGACGACACTGTAGCATCTTTGAAGGGCATTGTTTTTTATGTTTGTAAGTCAGAAAGAGTTGTTGGGTTGTTGCACCAGGACCCAATAGAATTGGGTCATGTTGCCACCAAGACCCAATGGTGTTGGGTCCTGCCCCAAGCAGGACCAGACTTTAATTTTTTTTTTTTACTTTCTCATATGGTAAAGAGAAAATAAATAGATGATAATTTTGTTTCATTTGAGGTTGGGTTGAATTTTGTTATTAAAGCATGTTTGTTTTTTCCTATAAAAAATGCTTCTAAAAATAAAATAAAAAACATTTCTTTACTTCAAATTAAGATTTTTATTTTTTTTCCTCTTGAATTTTTCCTTAAAATAAAAGCATTCAAAAAACTTATAATTCTAATATTTTTATATAAAAGTTGATGAATCCCAATTCCTAATAAATTCAATGCTAAATAATAAAATTAAAAAAAAATCAATTAAAAAAATGACTTGAGTCAGCCCGAATTAACCTTCCAAACTTGTGTCACAAGGTTAGGATAACTCTATAAAAAAATAAAACAAATTATAAAATCTAATTCCAATTAACTTAATGTTGAAGTAGAAAATGAATTTGTTTTTCAATTAAAACAATAACAAAAAAAAAATCAAGTTAATCATATTAATCTGTAAAATTCATGATTCAGGTTATAAGAATAGAATAACCTCATAAATAAAATTAAAAAAAATTATAAAACTCAATATCTAATAAATTTAATGTTGAAAAATAAAATTAAAATTAAATAAAAAAAAGAAATTATTATTCCAATTAATAATAAATTATGAGGAGAGGTTACCGAAGTACCTTTTTTTTTTTTTTAGTTCTTGTTAATTATTATTATTATATAAAATAATATGAATATATAACTTTTACAAATAAAGTTTAATAACTGTGTATTTCTTGCATTAAACTTGAAAGGAGGAGTCTGTCGCACAATTAAATAACATTAATTAAAACTTTAAAATGTATGGTGAATTAATACACTTTTTTGTTCCTCGATAGAAAAGTTTAAAGACTAGAAAATAGGGATATTTTGATTTTTTAGCCTGATCCATTACTCATTAAGAAATTGTTTCACGAACAAAAAATACATGCCAAAATAAAAGAATTTCATTTTTTTTCTAAAATTATTTTTCAAACATACAAACAAACCTGCTGCAGTGTTACTGTCAATTATGCACCAACTAGCTATATAATTGAGTCTATCATAAACTTCAAATAGTATTTTATTAATAACTGAAACAATGTATACAAGGATAAATTCTTTTTCTTTCTCTCTTTTCTGAGTGGAATCTCTCTAATTTCCAGTATGTTCTTAGCATGTTTCAAAATATCTGAGAGTTTTTCCTTCCCTGCCTGTCTCATGTCGACAAATACAAAAACTTATTCGAGCTTTTGCAGCCAATTTTGGGCACAAGATGTTAATGATGTTTCAGCTTTGCCAAGTTATGGTGATGATCAGTTTCTGGAGCTCTATTACTTTGCTTGCTTCTGATCAGCTACATCCAGGAGAAGGTAAGAACAACCTAGCTACCTACTTAATTAATTAATTGCCCAAGCACTGTATTACTTTATAAAAAACTCCTAATTCAAGTCATAAAAATAGAATATGCTCATAAAAAAAATTATAAAACTTAATATCTAATAAATTTAATGTTAAAAAATAAAATTAAAATTAAATAAAAAATCATTATTATAATTAACAATGAATTCTGAGGAGGGGTTATTGAAGTACCTTTTTTTTAGTTCTTATTATTATTTTTAGTACTTGTTAATTATTATTATATAAAATAATATGAATATATAACTTTTACAAAGTTTACTAATTGTGTATTTCTTGTATTAAACTTGAAGAGAATAGTCTCTCGCGCAATTAAACAAAATTAATTAAAATTTTAAAATGCGTGGTAAATTAAACAAGTTCACGCGTGCTTTGTCCAACCGGGTCACTGGTTTGGGCCAGTGACCGGGCTGGGTTGGCTAGGTCCCACCCAGCCACATGGGCTAGACCGGACCCGACCTATTTAAAAAAGAAAAAATGGGTCGGGCCTGGGATTTTAAGCCCAACCAGCCCAAATTGTGTTACTAAGGATGTTTAGCAAAACACACCCTTTCGCCTTTTCCATGTATTTTATCCCCTTCTATGTTGATATTTGACCAAACAAGCTCCATTTCGATATCAGAAAATTCTGAAAATATTTAGGGATCTTCATTGATTTATTTGTGAGCCTCTCACACTTTGTTTTATTTTTTTTCTCTAGTTTTGTATTTTTTCTACTATGTGCTCAATCCGCGGACTATTATTATTAAATACAAATTTGTTGTGCAATGCTTTTTTATTTCCATCTAAAAAGGACAAATAATAATAAAGGATAAACAAAAAGAAAATGACATAGAAAAATTCTTCTTCAAATTCATTTTTTTGCAAAATTATTTACTGACGTCAGAGTTTGGAATATCGTATTTTTTGGGTTTGTGTAATATTTATTAATGCCAGAGATAAAAATATTCGTATGAACTGTTCACTAATGCCAGAGTCAGGAACATGAGAGGAAGAATAAAAAAAAGGAGAAAAAGAAAAGGGAGAACAATTATTCTTAGCAATTTAAAACAAAACCAGCAATGCAGCCTGTCTCAGGTAAGACATTTAATGGGTGATAATATATTTCCTTTTACGTAATCAATCTCGTATCATAAAATCTCTATTGACCAGTTAGGATTCCTAGTGATCATAATACTAAGTGACGCCTCCTTGAACTAGACATTTTCCTTTAAAGAACAAGATACCAGATATCTGTTCTTTTTTCCATTGAGATTATTTTTAATTGGTCGCCCCGATGTCCGGGTATGATAAGAAAACAATGATATTTTGATTTTTTTTACGCTAACCCATTAGTCATTAAAAAATTAAATATATATATTATTGTCTTTCCAGATTATTTTGTATAGTAAAAATATTATTCTTTTAGGATCAATAAAATTTAAACTCGCTAACCAAGAATATATTTGGCTTTGCACAAACTTGAAAATCAATAAAATTCTTCTCCTGTAGGTTAAGATAAAATAGCATCTATGCGATATTTTGTCTTATATAATTAGGTTCATTTATAGGCATCTGAATTTTTTAGCACCTAAAAAGTTGTGATTTTGTTTTGTATTTAATTCTTTTTCAAGAAATCGCATCCTCACTGTAGAATTTGAACACGTGATTTCTTTCTTTCATTTGATCATACCAATTAAGATACATCTACCGGTACATGTAACAATAAATTAATTAAGGAGTGTTTGTTTACGTGGCTGCGACTGCTGTTACTTTTAAAGCAAATCGTGTAAACTAGACATTTAGTAATATAAAAAAAGCAATTTATTATTTGGTGGGACCTATAAATATTTTCCTCAAACTATCGTTTCGTACACAGCAACTGGGAGCTATTTATCGTGTAATTCACCTGGACACTGTTCACAATAGTGCCCATGCTAGGTGATGCCAGGTGAATTATAATTCACCTGGGCACTGTATCCATGTGAATTATAATTCACTTGGCAACGCAAGAAGCATTCACTTGGCACTGTTCACGTGTGAATTTTTTGGCACTGTTCACGTGAACAGTGTTTATTCGACTGCGTCCGACCCGGTAAAAAAAAATTAAATTTTTTTAATATTGTGTTTTACTCGAAAAATTAGTGTTTAATATTATTTAATGATACTACATAAATTAGAAGAATATCGCATGATGATGTAGCATTTGTGGAATTTGATTGCAATTCCAATTTTATTTCTGATGATATTTTACCTGATTTTGTTGCATGCTCAAAAAACCATGGAAACTATAGTCCTTATCAGATGAATTTCATACGTGATGAAATTGTAGATAAGTTAATGGAATAATAAAAAATATTTGATATAAAATATGATTTATTTAATGATGTAATAATGGTAGTTAAATCTATAATATTTAAATTAAAATCCATCAATATTAATATATATCTTTTTTAATTATTTTATAACCTCAATTTGAAAAACATGTTTAACCAAACACATTAAACTATTTTATATTCAACCTCAATTTTAACCACAGTTTTAACCAAGCATATATAAATACCGAACAAACCTCAACCAAAAATACTTTTTATAAAACAACTTTTTTTTAAACCACAACCATAAAAGCTACCACAATACCAAATAGACTTAACTAATTAAGGAGTTAACCTGGCAATCAATCACTACAAAATTTAATAATTTTATTAATATAATTTGTTTGTCGACATAAGATTATTATTTTATTGGTGAAAATTTTACCGATTAATTCACTAATAAAATAATATTTATCAGTAATTTTATTATTTATTACTAATTTTATCAGAAAAAAAAATTCATTATCTTTTAAAAATATTTTTAAAACATAAAAATAAACCTGGTACAAGTGTTAAACTGTTAATTATGCACCAACTATCTATATAATTGAGTCTATCATAAACTTCAAATAATAGCTTGTTGTCGTTTAGCACCTGGTTGAAAAGAGATTGGTCTATGTCTACGTCAATCAGTATATATTTGCAAAAAGAAAAAGAAAAAAGAAGAGCACTTTACAGCAGTATGGAATGAACTTCAAGCTACGGGGGTCTCTTTTATTAATACCTGAAACAATGTATAAAAGGATAAATCCTTTTTCTTTCTCTCTTTTCTGAGGGGAATCTCTCTCGTTTCCAGTATGTTCTTAGCATGTTTCAAAATATCTGAGAGTTTTTCCCTGTCTGTCTCATGTCGACAAATAAAAAACTTATTCGAGCTTTTGCAGCCAATTTTGGGCACAAGATGTTAATGATGTTTCAGCTTTGCCAAGTTATGGTGATGATCAGTTTCTCGAGCTCTATTACTTTGCTTGCTTCTGATCAGCTACATCC
>Ga0307513_10008669_pt1 | contig 12954 bp, 16 predicted proteins | sample 15_EM_MG_FD_202174 | JGI IMG/M metagenome (GOLD analysis project Ga0307513, IMG submission 202174) | Populus trichocarpa ectomycorrhiza microbial communities from riparian zone in the Pacific Northwest, United States - 15_EM | ecosystem: Host-associated > Plants > Roots > Unclassified | place...
TTATCAGTAAAAGACGGTGTTCGAGGGTAAAAGAGTAGATAGAAAAGGTGCAAAAGGGCAGTGGAAGGGCAGGGAAGGCAGAGGAACGTTGGGGAAGGCGCTCTGACACGAATTCCCAAAATGGAAACGACGTACGTCACGGTCATCACAAAAATCACGCAATCCCATTATACTCTGAAAGCGCTGTAATAAAACGTTGACTAAGTATGTGGCCATCACCCAAGCAGCAGTCGTGAACTCTAGTGTCAGTCCAGTACCCATCCAACACCGAGTCACTTTCTTCGACAGTGGCCATTCAAGTTGTTCCCTCCCCTGAGCAAAATATATTCTGGATGATTTGCCCCTCAATTTTCCCAGCCTTCTTACGCATATTTTCCTCCGCAGACCACAGGTCACAACCAGGGCTGATCGCTGACGGAAAGAACGTTATTCCTTCAACCCAGACTCCCTCACTCGTCGCATTTCTGGCACCATTCCTCGATGTCTTCAAGCTTCACTGCTCCTTACAATGTCACCATCAGCAACGATTCTCCTACTATTACCTACTTTCCATACAGAGACGGGCCAGTGAGCGGAGGGTGGAATTTGACCTGCACCAACTCAGTCGAAGCAACTTGGATTCCCCATAGTTATTGTTCCGGGGCAAGTTCGCATCGTACGACATACGTTGGTGCGAGTTTGCTGATTGAATTTGAAGGAACCGCTGCGTGAGTCTTTAATTCTGTTGTGAAAATACCACAGAATGGACACTCACAGATTTAGCTCAATAGATATCTATATGGGAAAGCTAGTGCAAGCTCGTTCGTGATGGAATTGGACGGCCAGACCAGCTATTCGTCGCCCGGCGACCCATCAATTGGGCTGCTCAGCAAAACTGAAGGACTTACCTTCGGCAAACACAGGCTGTTCCTCAATGTCACCCAAGGAGCAACTGTTTCATTTTCGGAAGCGGTTCTTACGGTCGGTGTTGGGAACACAAACAGGTTGGAAGTTTCAATTCGCTGGCTGACCTACACTAAACTCTTTCTCAGCGGTGCTTACAATCTACGGAACCGCACTTTGGTCCCGTTTACTCAAGCTAGTGATGGCCTTTCGACGCTCAATCCACAATTTACATACACGGGCTCATGGTATCCCGCAGTACCGGGAATCCTTGGGGCTACGGGAGCGGTGGCATATCCGCGCCAACACACGAGCCAAACAGGCGCCTACGTGACGTTCAATCTTGATCAGACCTCTGCATTCTTAATTTACGGCCTCATCAACTTTGATCTTGGGCCATTCAGTGTTACACTTACGCCTCCCCTGGACTTGGCATTGCCCGTAATGACCTTCTACAATTCAAACGCACACTGGATTAGCCTTGACCGGGTTATGTATTGGGCGTCGGGTCTAGACCGTGATAAAGAATACTCGGTCAAGATCACCAATCTCGGGGAAGGCACCATGCCTTGGTGGGATTTCTCCCATATTGACATCATTGATGCGGGATCCACGTTGAGTTTATCTTGGCTGTCGCCTGCGAAAGGTTGCTCACTTGTTCGCCTTCAGGTCAGGAGGTGGCAGTCCGAAGGGTAAGCCTAAAGTTTCGGTTGGTATCATCGGTGGAGCTGCAGTGCGTATCATCTCCCATTGAATGAAAGAACTTCACTTATCGATGAAGCCAGGCTGGTGCCGTTGTTCTCCTCCTTTTGTTACTCGCCGGGTTCGTTTGTCTGCGGAAGCGCAGGTGTGTAGACGCTTCCTTTTGGACGGTTTTGTGACGCTAACCATATTTAGGCGTTTAAAACCTGCAACTACAAAGATCGACTTTGCCCCGGAGAGTCAACGTCCCTCTGATTACTTCATTCCTCAAGCTGCCCAGAATGTTCCATATGACCCCTACGGTTCTACTCCGCATGAATTCACGCCTGTTCTCCCAGGTCAACTTTATTCCTATCTTGAGTTGTTTATATTCATCTTAAACGTTGCCACCAGGATCTCCGGGCGTATATAATCCACTCCAACAACCTCTGATATATACCGGCCGTCCTGAAGTGTGATCCACGCAGTTCAACAATGCTGCCTTGCCTCCACCACCTCTGTCGTCGTTGCCGCCGTCGCCACCACCACCTGTCATCATCAAGGCTACCGTATCAACCTGGCGAATTGGTTGCGCCGTTGTGGAATGAGTCCGAAACCGTCCATTTATGCCAGCAGCAGTCAAAAAGGTCCAGCTCAGCAATCGGGAGGGTTTCGGTTTGTTGAAGAAAAGGACGCAGGGACTCTTTCTCCCCCAGAAGAAAATGTCGTCAGACTGCCGCCAGGTTATAAGGAGGCATGGAGCCAGGATTATAGGTATACCGTATGGTGTTACAGTTCAATTTATTTTTCCCTCTCGCTGCGAGTCCTCGCTTGATCTGAAATGTTTCGAGGAATTAGTGACCCGTTCGCACCTCACATTGAATGTATTACCCCTTTATGTATATATAGTGCGAGATTCGACGAGGATTTCCGGTGGGCCGGAGCGAGCGAGCGATTCATTGATATTTTCTCACCACTACTTGATATATTGTCAAATTACTTCCATGTTGTTTCGAGGAGGCTCAACAGAAATAAAATGTGGGGTTACATTTGACGGGCCATCGATACTAGGGTGCATTCATGTTCCAGTCAACCATCATCCTCCAATAATAAAGTACAGGCCATCGTCGACATCTTGTACGCAGAAATTATCAAGGTCCTACCAATGCATTTTATGAGGTTAACATTAGGGGTCTAGTACCGCAGCAACGAGACAACAGGATAATTATCCGCCTAAATATGGTTGTTCTGGGTGAGTAGAACATCAGAAACCCCGACGACGCTAACATCATGAATGACTACAATCTGCAAGCAAGCGAGATCGGTTCTCCTTAAGGTTAATCAAACCCACAATATCTGCCACGACCTGAGCCTCGGCGTTGATGAATGCTCAAAGACAGAAATCGGAAACTAAGAAAAAGAACATACGGCAAAGTTGTTTTTGACACGAAGGTGACATCCGATACCCACGCTGCTGAAGAGGGCCGAATCCCTGTTTTTTTACAGCATTTTCGTGGCGGGCAGATCGTCAGAAATTGAAGCGCCTAGATACCCAACATTAAATTCGTCGAAGTTTCGGATAATGAGATGGGTGGTTTTGCGCCTCTGCGTTTCTGTAATTTTAATCGTCAAGGTTATGTAAATGGTATGAAGTGAAAACTGGCACTTACTGACAACTTACTGAAGGAACGGCCTTGGAACGGCCACTCGAATTTATTTTCCCACGACTAAGACAGTCACGTGGAATCGCAAGCCATTCTGTTCATTATGACAGTGATGACATTCGCCCTCCCCCCTCTTTTTCTTGGTCGAAACCACAGCACAGATAAATCATTTCGGAAGTGCACCATCCACTTGCTCACAAATAGCCCTATTTAGAGGAACATGGGATGAATTATTGTACCCAAACCCAATTCGAGTCGGTGCGCCAAATATCTCATCATCCAATGCAATATTTGACGTCTCTTCTAGTCTAGTCCCGCTGTGGCGTGTTCATCATCGTCTGTGAGTACCCTCCTGCTTCGCTAATCATCACATTTGGTTTTAAAATTTCCCTTGAGACCGCACCCTCCTTCTGACTCTGAATCCTCGTATCTCTGCCCCTCCTAGCCTCCTCACCGCCCTACCGACTGTCATCTCTGGGCCAGAATTCAGCTACGTATGCGAGAATAATTTCATGAAATTCCTACTTTTCACACATAATTCGCTGAAGCATGCGTCCCTGCTCCTCGACAATGTACTTGATATACCTGATGCCAACCACAAACACGACCGCAGGACACATGGAAAACTGGGATGACGATTTTGAAGTAGAGACGTGGAATAACTCACCTCGAAAACAGAAGTTATCTACGCCTCGACAGCGGGATGCAAGAGGAGAGTTGGGACCACGAGTTGAAGTTGGACACGAAACACGACGAGTTGGATCCAGAATTTGGGCGCAGAGATGAAGAAGGGTAGGATTGTCACTTCTCTGCCGCGCTGTGCTCCGCTTTTTCAGTTTGCCTCTGCGAATCCTTCACCAACTGCACCTATGCCGTTCTCCCCCTCAATCAACCAACACCCGGCCATCGCCTGAACTTTTTTCTCGTTCTCCAACGGCCAGCGTGTGTTCCCAAAAATACCAGCCTCACCTATTCGTCATCGACCTCCCTTGTTCATGGTTCCCAATCACGTCCTTCGTCCGGGTTTGCAATGTCACCCCCTTCGCCACCCATACACAAAGAACGAGAGATGAGGCGGTTAAGAAGAGCCGTCTGCGCCCAGAAAGGAGAATCGAGTTGGTCGATATGGCCGGATGGCCAGGGTCCGACGAGGAATGAAAGATCCTCGACGCCGATGTCGGATTTGTCGTCTGTGGATGAGCATCACAGACACCATCATGTGTTCAAGCCGACACCGCCATTGCCTACTCAACCTTCGATTTCGGTGGTGGTTCTGCGCCGGTGTCGACGGCTTCGGGATCTACCACGACCATGCCTGCTACACCTACGAAAGGTGGCGCGACGCTAACCTCCGAGTCGCATCCCTCAACTCGGAATGGTGCTTCTTAACAGCAGACACCCAACACACGCATTGGTTTTTTTGGGCTTCCAGTGCCCAGGCACTTCTTCTGCGCGTCCAAGATCAAGCAGGAACGCGAGTGAGACGAGTCTCAGGCTGGCGGTTGGGTTGCAGCGGAAAAGTGTGATGGAGAATTCGCCATCTCCGTCCCGCCCCGTCCGTCTTCGCCTCTTACTTCGATGCAAGGAGTTTTTTTGCGAAAAAACGCGGGTATCGTATTCAGGAAGACGACCTTCGGCTTAGCTGGATGAATGTACAGGCGGCAGCGGAGAGGACACAGACGCCGATGACACCGAGTAAACTCGTGAAGAGGAAGTATTTGGGGTTTGTGAGGTTGGGATTTAGTGGAGGCAGTATGCATGCGACGGAAGAAAAGCCAGCTATCGCAGGAAAATCTTGTGGCTCGGGGTTGGGATTGGATCGACGTGCTGCGGACAGCGATGAGTCCATGACGAGGAGGATTATGGAGTTCAGTCGCGGAAGAGGCAGAAGTCGTTCTCGAGGATGTTACTGGACTGCGACAAATCCAAGGATCACGAAACGCCTACTGAAGAGGGCTCGAGGATCTCTCCCGCCTCCCTGGCGGTCAATTATCGTCGCGGCTTCCTGAATCATCGGGGTCAACCTTTAGTTCTGCATCATCATCACCAACCGCTCAACCACCCGAGAATTTGCATCTCACGTCGTAACGGATCGTTTCGTAGCGAAACGAGCACAGTACTTCCTTCGTCAGTGGTATTTGGAGGCTCTGGATCCGTTTCTGGATCACATTCGCGTAGCACGGGTGTAGGTGCGCAGGACGCCGTCCGGGAGGGTTAGGCAACGGCCGAAGTTGTGGACGAGGAAGTTGGAGGATGGGAGGCGGGAATGGCAAGGAGATGCAGCTTGGCCGACTGCGCGGAGATCTTTGGTGACGGCGAAAACGGACTCGTGTTTGATTCGATTGGAGGGGAATCACCAGCAGGTTCTGTTACCGCCCACTGAGCCTCAACCGTGCCTTCGCCGCCGCGGATGCTCGCGCAATCTTCTGTGGAGCTGACGACCACGGCTACGCTGTGGGACACTCTCGCCCGCCTTTTGGGGGTACCTTCTTCGCCTTCATCAATCTCGGCGTTGGCGCTGCAACCTGCGTCTCCGTCAACATCGCCGCCTTCGTTGTTTTTACACCGACTGGGTCGCCATAACGGCCTGCATTCCTGAACAAGTGGTGGGGAGTGTGGGGCATTCGCAGGGGAAGCAGAGCGCGTCGTTGGGGAGGGCGACGGCAGGTGGGATGGTTGCGGTTAGGAGTGGCACTAGCGAGAGTGGAGGGGGGAGTGTTCTGAGGTGGACCTCGTCGGATGATATGAATATCCCTGCGAGGATTAGTAAGGCGCGCGTTGGGCTACGAATCCGACGGCATTGGGTATGGTTAAGGAGTTTGCAATGAATATTGAATGTTAGCTTTTTTTTCTTTTCTTTTTCGGACTGGTGTTTTAACTTGAATTTCTCCTATTCAAAACTCAAGGAATTGCAACAGCGTGTTGGATGCGCAAGGTATTATCGAGTCGCATTCTTCATCTTGCCCAACCTTCTACGGCGACGATGGTGCCGCTTCAATAAACGACCTCGACTTCTCCAATCTGAAAGTAAGATGCGCGGGAGGTCGAATACCAATCGTATCGTGGATGAAGTCGCCCAAATACAAGCCCAACGAGACCAACAACTGCAAGGTCAACGAGAACCGTCAACGCAATGCATCCGCGTTTTAAACTGTCAACTCGCAATATCAGATTTCTTGGGAATACGCCGAGTTGTTGGTCGAGTTGGCTGGTGGTGGTGGTGGTGGCGGGGCGTGGACGACAACGAGTTGGGGTGAGGGTTCAGCTCCGCCCCTTGAGTTTCCCGAGCGAAATTTTGGGTGGTGCAGGTGCCGCCGATTCGGGGGTAGGGAAAAAGAGTAGCAGGGTGTGGGCGATCACGCTTGCGGGAGATGAGGCGAAACCTACCCTCGACTTCGGCGTCTATCCCAGCTGCGCTTTCGGCGTCGCCGAGCAGTATGCTTGCAGCTTCAACTCGTGGCCGACGGGCCGACATGATCTCAGTCATCGACAGTTGCTTTTGCTTCGCGAAATGTTGAATAATGCGAACGCGACGGCGGACATCACCCCTGAAGACCTGGATGTCGAGGCGGAGTGGAAGAGTTGGTTGCTCCGAATATGAATGATGAGCGGAAGTGTGGGGATGCTCAGAATAGTACGGTGACGCTTCCTGAGGAGCAAAGGAAGCAGCGAGATGGGAAGACACCGTAGACGTAGTGGGAGGATGAGTCGATACGGGATATATTGGTGGGTGTTGTGCTGGGTCTTCGAATCCTCACATATCCTGTGCACGTTCCATTCTGTCTTCAAAACTAAGTTCTGGGAGCTATTCTGACTCTCCACATCTCCTAGTTCTGGAAAATGGCCAAAGCTATGCCCCATACGGTTGTTCCAAGTGCCTTAAACTGTACTCCCAACGGATGCAAGAGTAAGCGATTATAACCACTTCTGGGGCGATTCTTATTGCGATTCTAAGTCGGTTCTGAGGCTGAGTAGCTCCGCAGTGGATGGGAACGGAGAAATAGGATGTGACAAAATGACATGCTTGGGAGTGACACCTCGAAATTGAAACCGTGCATCCATCGGCGGATGAAGGAATCACCGATTATGACCTACGGAACAGTTCAATGACGCAACCAGATGCAATGAGAGGAAATGGACAAGAAAGAGAACTTCAACTTTCACGTCCTCTTGCCACCCGCAACTCGACATATCACTTGACTCAGGATACAAACCCGAAGAAAGAAAAAGGAGGGAAGTTAGTCAGTACAGCCAAGAGGTGAGCAAGAGGTGAGCAAGGCGATTTCATCGAGTCGGAAAGAAGGAAAGGGTGTTCCTAAGGGGAAAACGATTAGATACAGCGCGTAAAAAAAACCTCTCTTCCCAGGGACCCTGCGCAAGTGGACCTTCGGACGACCCAACAAAGGACAATTGGCGTTAAGCGACTCGAAAAGGGTTGAGCGACACCGTCTGACCCGCTACTTCGGGGGAACATTTGTGGAGTAGTGTTGAGTGGCCTGGCGGGTTGCTGGTGGGTATCCAATCATCAGTAATACTCTTGTCCGAACGAGAGCAGTTAGCCTCTATATGAAACGTTTGCATGAAGGATCGAAGAACGATTGTTTACATAGTGTGGGATTTGGGGAGTTGACAAGGTTAGCTAATCATATCGTTTTCGGTGGTCTCATCGACCATTGCCTCACCACCTATGCCCACCACATTCCGTTAGCTTGGGCAGCTTGGGGTCATAGCATCTCATACACGTGCCTAGCATGCCTACATCACCCATTTTGAACCCTCCTATCTCCCGTGGTCTCTCTCCTCTCCTCTTCCTCCGCATTCTCGAGGAGAATCAGCTCAAAATCAACTCTAACAAATGGTCGAATTTGGCACTGCCGCAATTGGGGCAGGCGTGGCCGCTGTCTATACAGCCGCGACTGGATTTGTTGCGAGGCACGAAAGAGTTCACTCTCTCCAGATAACTCGAATCCGACGCCACATTACTGACTTCGAATTGGCATACGGCAGGGAGAGGTCACGGAGGGGGATTGGCAAGTGTATCTAGCCATCCGCATAGAGTGAGTTGACCGTGTTATCGTGTTCTACTCGAGAGCTAATTAGTAATGCGCAGGCCAGAGCACGGTAGAAAGGATCGGAGTACGAGGAGAGTATTGTGGCGCATAAGGAGACACCTACGTTTCGCTTTGTCACCAATTGGAACAAGAGGCGCCAGAAAAATGAATCATTGCAGAGGGCGAATAGATCGTTACTACTACGTGCGTCATTCGACTCTGATACTGGAACATTCATAACCAACAGCGTCTATGACCATGTCGTACACTTACCGGGTATTTATATCAGGTGCATTAGGCGCATCCGATGGATCATCAGTAACCACTGTGTCCGGGTCACCTCCACGAAGTCGCAGAGTAGCGATGAAGATGACCAATGCATTCAGTCCTGAAGATGTGGCAAACTCCGGCTTACTAGGTCGAGGAATTTAGGCCCGATAAGGCAGGTGCTTAGCTAATTGATCGCCGTGATCGACACGATCGCAAAGCGCTGAGCTCTTGAGAAGAGGGGACGGGCATCCTCAAGAGGAAGGAGAGCTCTGGGGAGGGCGGCACGGCGCCCTGATTGGTGCGGGTGATCCCATGTCTAAGGATCCAAACAGCGCCCCTGGCGTTACCTGGCATGTGCCTCGTGCAGGGTTCGACATCCTGAACGGGATCACTCACCTGCTTTTGGGAACCGCGCTTGCCTGGCAGAGGGCGATTTCGCTCTTTCCTGTGCTGCTGCTGCCTCCCATCCCCTTTTGCAACTAAAATATAAGCGTTCAAGTACAATTAACCTTGCTGAATAAAAATATGAACATTCCGAGGCCAGTTTTTAGTGTCCAAGCATGGAAACTGACGTCCCGACGTTGAATTTAGGAGTTAAGTGAACTTAGGTGAAAATTGGACAGAACCTCAATGACTATCCGCACGTTTTCCGGTCACTTTTTCGCGCATCACTAAATTTCCATATTTATTAGCGGGCTTTGCTTGTCCACGAGTATACAGTAATAGTAGTCGATCACCTATTGGGAGCATCACGGGGCCTCCGTCCACCACACGTTGAAACCGTGAGTAACCAGTACATAACAAGTCAAACGCGGAATCGAATGGATTTTTGAGCGCTTTTCCTTCGTGTCTGTCCGTCATGGCTAGTATACAGTCAGCGCCATCTGAATCCCGGGTGAATGCCTTTGCAAGGCTGCCACCTGCGCCTTCCAAAGAGGAGTCAAATCCAATTCCAGAACCAGCAAAAAATACCGACAACCAAATCAAACCAGGTCAGGCGTGGATATGGGTATTCACAGTGAATGAAATCGCCCTCGTTGCTCTTCAAATCGTCGCCACCGTCGTCGGCGCCATATTCGGGGCTTGGGCTACCAGGTCTTACGATTCAGCAAACATCGCCAACGAGCTGTCCAAAAACTCGCTCTCCTCCAGCCAGACTGCAAACATCCTTTCCGAGGCAGCGCTGAACTAGACATCCGTGGCTAACCAACTGGCTATACTGGCTCTCTGTCAAACTGAGCCAGTAAGTATGTCGAGCATAAAATGCATTTTCAATGAGGCTAACTCGATCCTTCAATTCAATCAAGTTTAACTCAAGTCCTGCATGTTCAGCCGTGCGCACCGCCATCCAATTACCAAGCCTAATGAGTGCTATCATTCCCTCCTTAAGCATCCCGCACGGTTCCAATCCCGCAACAACAATTGTCCCACCTCCAGCTAGTACCTATCCCCCAACAACATTTAATGATAGTACCAATCCCCCAACAGCCTCGGCTACGGTCACTACCAATCCCTCAACAACACTTTCGGCTACGGTTATTCGTCCCCCAACATCCTCGAGTACGGTTACCAATCCCGCAACAACAATTTCCTCACCCTTGAGCACGGTTACCACTAAACCGGGTGAGGAACCCTCTACCGTTGTTATTGGTTTAGGAAAAATAATCGGCATTATCGTCGGTATCGTTGTCTTTATTGCAATCCTTGGTCTACTTATTGTCGGCCGGAGAAGGGCAAGGATGCGTTCAAAGGAACCCTTAGCCAATGTGGAACACTGACCAAAATGGCAGACATTCTGTCATATGATTTCAACGTGGTTTCTTCCTTGTAACATTGTTCGTTTCCATTAGGATTCCTATCCACTCGATTTTTCAGGTATTTAAAATTTTAAGGATATAAAATATTCGATTTATCGTTTATTTTTTATATTTTTACAAAAACTTGGTACTTTCCAATGATTGTGCGCTCGAAAGCTCTTGAGAAGGGCTTTCGAATGGGGTATCTACTTTGTGACTATGTAAGAATTAGGCGCCCAAAAAGCGCAGACGCGCGAAGCCGATCGCGGTAATTAAAATTTGGAAGAACAAACGTAGTCCAACCAGGCATTTTTTAGAAAGCGACACTGGAAAGTTGAGAACGAGTTGACAGTTTAACATAGGTATTTTTAAGTACTAAATCAGCCATGGATGGTTCGCCTACATTAAATAAAAGGAGGGAAGCAAGAAGATTCAACCCTCCAGAAGGAAATGAAAATTTGCAACGAAAGATAGCAAAACCAATTAGAGCAGTAGAAGAATCAACGAGAAGGGAGCACGGAAGTGCAAAACTTTATTATTTATCCCGCGGAACAACACCATCATCAACCAACAACCGCCCGTTCCGCTCCTTACGACGTCGCTCAGCTTTTGGACAACTGTCTGTCGCTGCTAGGAATATATATCTCGAGGATCGCAGGGCAGGTATTGACTTTGTGTTCGAGTAACCCTCGCCTCAAGTGGCCATCGGAAAAGCAGTGCCAATATGCTATAAAATAAACTAAGGGCACACGTAGTGACCATGGCTAAACCTCCAAAGTGTTTCGCCACTCGCCGTCATGGCGAGTCATATGGCGTGGGAACTGGCGAAAGGGTGGCGAGTGGCGAGAGTGCCAAAGAACAGTCTAGGTCAAAATTTACTACAGAATACATGTCTTTGAAGTTACACATAGTTTATACACCTAAAGAGAGAAGTAATGAAGCAGGAATCATGGTTTGGGCATCAGTTGGGTAGTATTTCCAGCGCATAAGTATTCCATCATTTTGACTTTGTTTTTTTGCTAACTGTCATAAAATTTTCAAAAATAAATTCATCCATGGGGTGACCTCCCTTTTTGACCATTTTAGAGTGTGGAAATTATGTGGAGGCTGGCTAGTATTATCATTTAAATCTTTCTGTTGATTAAAAAAGCCTAGAACTTCAGGATGACTAATATAACTCGCCACCCTCTCGCCACCCCATTTTAGAAATTTTTGGTCGCCTGGTGTGGCGAGATGGCGAGGTTGAGCCCACATCACTAGTGCCGCACACGTCTTTCTGGGGGACGGGATTGCGTAAGGCATGGATATATAAGCCTAAATAGAAGCGCGGAAGATGTGAGCTAGGCTACAGATAACGATTATGTGAGTAGCGTTGTGTTCTTTACCATGGCACGGGTCTGGTCAGCTGATAATCACTCCGAAGCATAAGGGTGCAGGGCAGCCGGATACACGGCACCGGCGGTTCGTTTTGGATTCCCGACGTCGAAAGCCGAGAAACGTATCACGATCGACAACTGGACAGGCGAAGACTACAGTCGGTAGCGCCTAAATTCGGTTAAATTGCTACACGATTTAACCTTTTCGACTCGAAAGCCACAGCGAGGGATGCTGATATATCGATTCTCGTAGAAGCCGCGTCGGTGGGCGCGAGGAGAAATTTTAGATCGGAGGCAAGATGATGAGAGAGGTCCGAAAGCGACAACGCGCCATAGTAATCATCACATTCCGCGGGCACGATTTCAAGATCGAAATTGAGGATGATTTTTCGAAGATGTGGATGTTTCCTCTGCAACATTTCGGAATGGAGAATATCCCAGGTCGTTTGGTCATCGGCGGCGTTACAGAAGAAGGCTCTCGAATCGGGCACAGCTGTGATCGAATACACGATAATTTGAAGCACCTCGATTTGCGTTGGGGAATTAGCTGAGTTGGGCAACCAAAAAACGTGGTCACCGGGGATGAGAGCGTCGGATCTTGGACACTGCAGCTCTAAACAGAGATTGCGCAGATCAGGAAGAATTCCAATGTCGATAGGGATGCGGAATGAGGATCCCATGTTTGTGCCAGTGTATGATCTAAGAACCTCGTTCGATCGTTCAGCGATGTCACATAATGCGTTAGAACACCTTCACATACATATCGAGAGAGGTCAGACAGTCCTTAGTTTGTTGAATAAACTTCCACACAGCCGCGGCATCCTGACGGTCGGATATGGCAGCTTTAAAGTGTTCAACGTGGAGGTTTGGTTGGTATCGACAAAATCTATCCATGAAATCGCGCATGTATCGGTCAACCCATAACGATTTCAGGCAGAGGAGTGAGGAGGATTCCGATGGACGTGGATGGAGGGAAAATCGTGAGCGGATAAAGGACAGTGAGAGAGGACATGGACGGTTGGTAACCATCGATATGGGGATACCTTCCACATCCATAAATGAAAGGTGCCTGAGCGAAGGGGAGAGTATCGTTTCCGCTAATGATTTCATTGTACCCGTCGGGATTGAAGTCCAAGAAAAGGGTCTTGAAAAAGGACCAGAGATAGAGAAGCTTTCGAAGTTTTGGGACCGGTTAATCGCATCAAGGATTTTATGTAGGCTTGACTCTTGTTCA
>Ga0307513_10008671_pt1 | contig 12953 bp, 21 predicted proteins | sample 15_EM_MG_FD_202174 | JGI IMG/M metagenome (GOLD analysis project Ga0307513, IMG submission 202174) | Populus trichocarpa ectomycorrhiza microbial communities from riparian zone in the Pacific Northwest, United States - 15_EM | ecosystem: Host-associated > Plants > Roots > Unclassified | place...
TATTTGGAGAGCAAGTTCGCGAGTAGGCGATACGACTACGATACCTGTGCCTGTGTAAGAACGGAGGAGACATTAGCACGACACCTTGAAAATTGCGAGGAAAGAGTGCAAAGGTACCAGCTCTTCATGGCGAGCGTGGGGAGTGATACAGGTTAAGATATGTCCGAAGCGAGCATATGTACCATTTCGAGGCTTGAATTTCAGTCGGCAGAGCAGCTCGACTGACGGAATCAAGAATGCGAGGGTCTTGCCCGATCCAGTCTTTGCGGCACCGAGGACGTCCTTTCCGGCAAGTAAATGAGGTATCGTCCTCTCCTGTACTTCAGTCATGGTCTTAAATCCCATGTCTTCAAGGCCTTTCATGGTCGGTGCGCTAAGTTCCAAATCGGTGAAGGGTTTTCGTTCAGAGGTGGACGCGCCGTTCTGGGGAACGGGTTTTGGTGCATTTGCTTGTTCATCTTCTCCCGACATTGCAGGAAACCGATGATTTTTGGAGATTTTTTCTCAGTTGAAGACTTGAAGCATGTGACAAAGCAACGGCGACACCAAAGACTTCCTTTTGCACTGGGCTAGAACCACGGCGTATTGTCACAAGACACCTCATAAAGCTTGTATCAATACAAACCAATACAGAAAGTGGTGGACATAGGGAGTCTGGGCGTAAGGAATTCAAAAGAGTATGTGGGTTTGTACAGGTGGAGCAGGAGCAAGCAAGGTCACAAGACTAGAGCTGGTACACTACATTCTCGGACAACATGATGTCATTAGCTTCCGCCATACCTTCAAGAGCCACCCGGGCTTCGTTTGGTCCAAACGCGTGCTGGGGAGCCAGCATTTGGTTCACATATTCGACGACGGTGTCGAATGGTACTGCGGGTGCTTCCGCAAGCCGCCCTGTGAACAACTCGCTCACCTTACTGCGGAAGAGTTGATACCTAAACCAGAGTCAGAAACAGCAACGACGGAGTTCTGGCACCCGCATACCGTTCTGGTGCGATAGCAGGGGCACTTGAGTCAATATCCTGTGACTCATCGAGTTCCATCGATTCATCTTGACTCTGGGCGGGTCCTTGACGTAGGGGGGCCGCGTACAGGGCGTCCGCAGTAGGGGTTTGGGCTCGTGACAGTCTCCTTCTACTCGCTCGGGTCTTACCCCCTTTGGTGTTGGACATACGCTCAGGCTCGACGGTCTCTTCGTCACTCTCCTCGTCTTCTTCATTGATTGATCCTTCACTTTCCCCATCAGAGCTTCCCGCGTGTCGGCCATCATTGAGTTTTCTCCGCTTGTGATGTTTCTTCTCTCGCTTCAGGACCTCTTTAAACAATGCAAAGCGGAGAATTTCCTCAGCGGCGACTGCATCGTCATACTCCACTTTAGACGAGAGCCGGGCTTTTGCATGTGCAGTTGACAACCGAATCAGTGTCTCCAAGGTACGCGCGGTCATCGGCGCTGTCTAGGGTCCACAGTCAGTCTCCACTGGAAAAACATTGTGAGGCATGAGTTCGTAATCGAAGGACCTACTCTTCGGTTATTAGCGTCGATTTCGTCATTCCGCAGGGCTGAGTAGACGCTAACGATCCAGTCGGCGGCTCCTTTTGTCAGGACAGGGGCTGGTCTAGCTTTTGCGTATTGGATATATTTCTTGACGAATGCCAACGATAAGACTTCCATATTTTTTTTCTTGCTACGACGTGAGCTGCCCATAGCGACTCCAGCATGCAGAAGAGGGTCATATTTCTCGAACGGATTGGTCTCTTGAGCGACAACATTGGCAGCATGCGAAGGATTGTCAACGGCGAGTAGCTGAGATAGACTATCCGGGGGAGGAGTGCCTGAAGCCAGAATAAGGGCCACACAAAGAAGAAAACGGCTTTGTTACTCACCTTCCTCCACACCGGGGGGCAAGTAACGATGCATCCGTAGGACGTGCTCTGAGACCACCCGGTCTCTTTGTTCGTCGATGTCGTCCGTGACCACAAACAACAAGTCGAAACGAGACAAGAGAGAATCAGGGAGAGCAATATTTTTATGTGGGTCCTTGTGAACGTCGTATTGACCATAGATCGGATTTGCAGCAGCAATGACAGAACAACGGGCGTTGAGAGATGTATGAATCCCAGCTTTGGCGATGGTGACTGTTTGTTGTTCCATGACTTCGTGGATTGCAACTCTGTCAATGTCAGACATCTTATCGAATTCGTCGATGCACACGACTCCACGATCGGCTAAGACCATCGCCCCTGCTTCGAGTCTGCGTTCTCCGGTTTCTTTATCTGTAGTTACAGCCGCAGTCAAACCGACGCCAGAGGAGCCTCGGCCTGTGGTGGCAATGGCGAGGGGCGCGGTCCCCAACACGAAGCGCAATAGCTGAGATTTTGCTGTACTTGGGTCTCCGACCATGAGGATATTAATATCACCGCGGATATGGGTGCCATTCTCTAGGTTCTTCTCTGCACCGCCTAACAGCATCAGCAAGATCGCTCGCTTTATATAGTTATGACCAAAGATCGATGGTGCAAGAGACTGGGTCAAGAGGCTGACAATGTCTTTTCTCTTTCCAAGCTTATTGATTTGTCGGACATCGCCATCCGTCAGAGGAGTTTGAGCAATGCCACTACCGATCTTGGAAGATAGGAGGTTGATGTTATTCGCAAGTATGACCGTTCTGGGAGCAGATTAGAAGCATGGGACAAGAAAGAAATACCACTCACTTGAAGCCACCGCCCGCGCCCCCGCCCAGACTGCGGTAAGCCCCGACCAACTGGATGCGGTCACCGGGTTTACATTTGTCGACGAGATCATCGTCTAATATCACGTCCGTGCTTCGAGGAAGCTGCCCAGCTGGTGCGCGCTCTGGCATTTCCTGGATAGAAATGCGCTGTTGATCGCGAAACTCGCAAAGTCCGAACTCGGTTTGCAAAGTGTTACCGTCATCGTCCACTTGAGGAGTTATTGCGGATGTGGGAGGAAGGTGGGAAGCAGTGGTGGCATCTCGGTAAATGCGGTATACCCAATTGTCATTTTTGGGCGAGTAATGCACGGACTTGAGCATTTTCGGACGCACTAGAGAGCATCGTGTCACTATACCCTCCAGAGATATCATGAGATTGAGGTGGTTTGCTCGCAACGTCCTTGGGTTAATATGGTGATCACCGAAAGACCCGCTGAAGCCGACCTTATACTCTTTGCCCTCGACGGCATGCTTCTGATGATCTCTAAGAGTAGATATACGATCGAGGAGGCCTTTGTTGAAGGCAGGAAGGAAATCGGTTGGCTGCTTGAGGAGGCTAGCGTATGCGCCGAAACGGCGTGTTAGAACGGGCTGGACGCGTCAAACACAGAAAGGATAAGACCAACTTGTCCGCAAGCTCTCGTCGATAGGCCCTGAGGTCGTCGAGATTGACGATGAGACGTGTTTGATCAAGATTGAGCATCCGCACGATATCATCCGAGTACGTGTAGTTCTGGTTTTCCAGGAATTCCTCGTAGAAACGGGCCCTGTCCTTGAGGAGAGCATCATGCTGCGCCGGTTCATCGACGAAGGGTGTAGCCATTGTCGTAGTCAGAGTTGAGTTGTGACGTGCGAACCCCCCGCGCGACGCGTTGGGCCAAGCGAGGACAAACGCGTCTCTATTTGTGCAAAATTTGGTCCATGACGCGAAACTCTCTGATCAGGGCAGCTTGACGTAGCGACCTCGCGCAGACTGGCCGGCCATAACCATTCTGGGAAATTCCTGCTGATCGACAACAATTCGCCAGCGAGAATTTAACCTCTCGGCATCGGGTAGTGTGCAGCTTGACGAAATATCGCACGTCTGGGACTGATGGTCCACTCTTTCAATATTACGTGCAGCAACGAACCATTCTCCTACGGCCTGGGAGCCGGGGGAAGCCACCAGAGTGACTAGACGCGAGTAATCGACCCACTGTAGATCCTGCAGCTCCCATGCACCGGGCCAGGTCCGTGGTTTCTCTCCCACACCTTGCGGGGTTCGCCAGACAGTCAACCCGGTTCGGAGTCGGGATACGAGCAACACCGTCATCTCGTGGCGGAGCAGCGAGTTCACCTAGCACATGTCGTCTCATCCGTTGTTCTACTGGCTGTGGGGAACTCGCCACTCAACGGTCCCGGTCCGACTTATCTATGGACAAGGTGCCTTGTCACAGCGCCTCGGTGGGAGCCTACGAACGGTTCTCAATAGGGAATATAGCTATCTCCACCTCTTGTCAATACGATCGTAGCCTTGCAGCCCCTCTACTGAATCACCGGCCACGGAGCCCACCCGCATTATATTCGCGCTTGCTCACTTGGGCGCTGCGCTAGAGTCCCTACTATCTAATCATGTCACATCACATCACTTATTCGCGAAGAACGTTCTATCTCCGTGTTTAGCAATTACTCCGTCTCCGCCTTCCCTGCGGCGCCCCTTAGACTCCGATCCCGGTGAGCGGTTGCTCGCAATCGCAGATATCCCCTCTTCACCGTGCCGTTTCGCTACATGCGGTGTAGTGAGGCGAAGAACTGGCGAAGAAGCCAGAGCTTGGAGCTTCCCATTTGAGTGATTACAGCGCCACATATTGGGAAGGAGGACAGTCTAAAGGGTTCACTTGCACGTGATAGGGAGCAACTATTCAACACCACGGATCTCGTATCGCGAAGGTTGTTGTAACCCACACGATCGCAAACGAATAGCAATACCGGCTCAGTCAGGCCCCAGGTTTTCTATGTCGTGGGTAAGCGACCGGGACCGAGAACAGAGGCGAGGGGCCTAACTGCATCCGCCGGTCATTGTTCGGGGACCGTTCTAGCACGGAAGGACTTCATCGCCCAAGCGCCGGGCCTCTGAGGCCCACCAAATGCTCTCATTGATTGAAGTTTCCTGTGCGCCATGTGCTTCGTTTTCAATGTCTCTCGCAGGGTGACGATCGTTCAAAATGACGCAGGGGCAACTCAATCAGCTGTAACGACAAGGTGACGGAATACATCGCCCAAATAACGTCCCAGAGCATGGCCCGAATGTTACCCCTTCTCCTGCATAATTGGAATGTGTGGGTTCCTACCTGGTTCCCCCGCCTTCAATCCCAGGTGCTCTCCGTGTGTAAACGAGTGTCCTCGTTCCAAATCGCGGTTCCCACTGGTCCCATTTTTACCGCGGAGCAGGGCCGGCCGCCGCATTTCTCCGTTATAAACCACTCGCCCAGCCCAACCCCTGACCACTTTTCACCTCCAGCGCGTCTATCGTCTGTTCTTGCCCCCTTCGTGAGTATTCCTCTGGTTCCACCTGTGTCCATGAATGCTGAGGGTCACAACCGTCTGGAAAAGCGATTGAAGTGATTTGGCTTAATCAAAAATTGGGAACCGGCTTCGACACGCACCAACCTGCTGCTCATTACTTCAACTCTCAAAAAAAAACACAACTGGAGCATGGCCTCCTTCAAGGCCCTACCGAAGGAAATAATCTACCAGATCCTCGAGCGCCTGCTTCCCCGGGTGACACGCTCTGACCTTGATGAAGAGTACGTGCTAGAGCAGACCCGCGACCTCTTCCACGCTCGCGCGGTCTGCAAGGGACTGCATGATCTCGCAACCCCACTGGCGTGGCGTCGCCTCCGTCTTCGCATTAGGGCTATCCATTTACAAGGTCAAGGGAATTTAACTTCAGCTCCCAACTCCCAGCTCTTTTCTTCCTTCGCCGCACCGGGAGTGGGAGGTTCCTATCCCTCCCGCGCTCAGGCGGGCCATCCGGTCCGCCCTAACCCACTCAATCCCTATATCCCTTTCATCCTTGATCATCGTGATCTCGTGTTGAATACTCGATTCCTGATTCTCGATCTCCCTGAATGGGATTCCGACAATTACGCCCTTAGTCAATGTGCAGAGAGGATTGCAGGGTCACTGGGGTCATTCGAGTCACTGCGCGTGTTATTTGTGCATTACCGCACGCAGCACGCCCCACCCACCTTTTTTTCAGCCTTCATGCGATTACGCCAGCAAGATCTCTCCCTGCATATTAGCCAGTGTGAAACCGATCCTGGTGGGCCGCCACCGCCCATATCATCGGTGAAGTACCTTCAATTTACAGAGAGCATTGGCATGTTCCCGGCCATCGCGCAAGCACGCTCCCTCACGCACCTGTGGCTCGAACGATGCCAGGATCACCATTCAGCCGCTTCCCAGCTGCCATGGCACTCCCTCATTTCCGTTGGCTTGCGTGACTGCCCCAGTCAATTCTGGGGACCATTCTTCACCGGTTTTTCCGTGAGTGCCCTTGCCTCATTCTTACCACGCCCCAAACGGTCTAAATTAAGTGCTATTGTTTCGGAGATGCGCGTGGGCGGTGATATTGAAGCTTACTCCCGCTTCTTCTTGACCCTTGCAGGTGTTCCAGCAAGCAGGAAATATCGCGCCATTGATAGAATTGAGTATCGGAAGTCTCCGCACTCCGCTTTCCCCAGCACATGTCTCCACGATTCTGGAGATTTTCGGGTGTCAGGACCTGACTAGGCTTGACCTCTTCGATGTCGGCGACGATGTCTCACCTTCGCAAACCCTTAGCCAGATCGCGGCCACATTCCCTACACTCGAGTCAATAACTCTTTTGTCCGATGAGGGCTTGGGCGGCTGGCCTGGCGACCTCGTGAGTAATACCCTGTCTACTGATCCCGGTGAAATCGAGATGATCGCCCGGCGTGGTGAGACTGACACCACATTCGCACGACAGAAAGATTGCGTTCGCTCACTTCAAAGTCTATCTTCACTCCGGTACCTCTGCTGGAATAACCTGTATGGCTGGGAGCGACAGGCAAATCTCGATGCTCTACCATCACACGACAGGGACGAATGGTTATACAACACTGCTGACCCACTCGGGTTGGGTATTTCCAGTCTTCAAGAGATCAAGTTTGCTGTTACCTGGACAAGATTTTGCAGGTCATGTATCTTTACGCGCCCCCCAAACCCGTCCACACGCATCGTGGATAGCTCTCTCGACTTCCTTTATCCAGATTGGCTGGACAACCAGCGAATTTGACATTTCTGTATGATACACGTTGTACATACTCTCTCAGATTGTAGAAAACAAAGTCCTCGGACCGGTTTCGGTAATCCGACTCTATTGTGGTTTACTAATCGTACCGACGCGTCTATGCACACGTGCGTATGTGTTACAGAAGAGACATACACTGTGACCGGTCATCGAGGGTTTGCACCGACGGAGTTATCAAGGTATTTGCGGGCGGTAGTATTGAGTGGAGCGTCAACGGGGCTCACGACCACCCCAGCCGCAGTTGATGGCTTTGCTCTATGGGTATCTACTGCGCTTATAGGGACCTTGTATCTGTGAGATTTTTCAGCGCCCAGCCCCGAGTCACTGCTCTAGATGGATTACCTTTCCTCGTCGCAACCATAAGCCTTAGGTGTGAGCTTGATGACTGTGTGGAGAGGAATTTTGATGTACGGCAATTCATCTTGCGGCTGGTTGTGGAAATATGCGTATCTAGAGTAGGGATTAGGGCAACCGGACACCCGACGGCGGAGGGCTCGACACACAGGCATCGCAAGATAGCTTGATGGCCAATGATAAGAATGTTCTCCTGTCGTTCTAATTCCATAATAACTGGTTCCAATCGGACGACTACATCACGGTACGACTCCCCCCCTGGTTATGTCGTACAATGAATGGGTCATGAAATATCGGAAGGAATAAAAAAGTTAGGACCACTGTACCTCGGTATCTGTAATTGAATTTATCGTCGTCGCGATTGGCGAAGTCCTCGGGATATGCTTCCTGAAATAGGGGTTAGCCGGACCGAGCCCTCTTCTTGAGTTTTGATCACGCAGCTGTGATGGAAAGGCAAGGGACTATCCGAGAGGGGTGTTGGAGCCTGTACGAACCTCAATTTCCTCATATGTCATGCCATCGCATACTCCAGCGTCCAATTCATCCAGCGATTTCCAAGTAAGCTTAGCGAACGGTAGGTTATGTGCAGTTTGAATCGTTCTCTGGAGCGTAGAGGTCCAGACCGTGAGGTTCGTCTCTTCACCCAACTTCTCGCGAATCAGCCCTGGCAGAGCAAGCGCGTATTGGAGCCCGCGAGGTGATAGTGGAGCATCTCCACCTATCTTCCCCTCGACGTTGTACATACTCTCGCCATGCTACGCCCAAGGGGGTCAAACGTCAGTCCTTCTCCGTACGCCTGCGGTGGAGCGGTGAACCCACTCTTGAGAAGAAGATACTCCTCGGCTTCAGGTGTAGATTCATCAGATAGAACGCAATTCGACTTTGCAAATACCCATGGATTTTGCTGACCACCACCTGGCTGCCTACATTGATGATTTGTAGGTAACTGAGATGGGGTTCGGTGATGGTCTCGTAAACGGCTTCGTATTGCTTTATGCGACTAATGAAATCCCGTTCGGCGTCTTCGCGTGACATATTCTTGTAATCAGGATCGCCCGCGGAGGCCTTCAAGGCGACATTGGCGGCGATGACAGCTGGATCATCGCACACAGATTCGAGGAATATCAACACCAGGCCGGGCTCCTTTGCAATACGCTGTTGAATTTTGGCCCTGCATCATTCATGAGACTGGTACCTGCCGACGGTAAGTCGTCGACGAACCTGCGCTTCTTGGTGCTATTAGTGGCGTCTACACACGCGATAACGTCAGCAACCACCCACACGATAGGTTCGGCATCCTAACCATGAATGGCAACATTTCCTCCTTTCCTGAGCCAGGATATCAGCATCTCCAGACTTTCCTCCGCAAGCTGTTCACGTTTTTTCATGGCGTCCTCGTTTGTTCCCGAGAAGAACTGGGCAGTATGTGCCTCCTGATGACCGGTCCTGCGGGACGGCGTCAGGGGTACGCGAGGCGATGACTAATGCTGCCTACTGAGATGCGTCTTGCATGGCCCTCGTTCGCCGTAATTGTCCAACATTGAATACCTAATGGAGAACCCGTGAGGAAGCCTAAAATAATTCAGAGACTGTAAAGAGACCTTGACGTCGTATTCGAGCCACTGCCAGTCTCTGAGTAAGTATAGACTCTCAAAAGAACCGCTGATCCGCTTGCCTGGAGATAACGCGTGAGTTTATTGCTAAGATAGCTCTTTCCCCTCGCTGGCAGGCCGACCTAGAATCAATTGGACGGTTAATCGCTACGGAACCAGAAGCCTTCGGAATTCCTAAAACTGACCATTGCCAGAACGATCTTTTCTTCTCTATAGTCCGGTCGTGCAACTGTAAGGCTCACCGTTACAGTAGCGTACTCCGCCGACATGTTCTAGACCACGTACCCTTATTTCCAATACCCACGATCGCGGGTGGAGGACTGGACGGCCTAGACGCCTTGCGACTTTGCAGTGTTGACTCGTCGAACCGACGCATCCTGTCCGCCCCGGAACCGATAAATCAGACGCGATCTGTGCTTGATACAACAGCACGCACATGGGTCCTCCTGCTCCAAAGAACTGAGCCGTCGCCGCAGAGCTTGTGAGCTTCGGGACGGCTTCTCCTGAGGGTGCAGCAACTGGCAACCCCACGCCGATATTGGCATCAGGAGTCGGTGCTTGGGTGTGTATCACCATCTCATGCAGGCGGGATGGTGGACGGTCGTGGTTCTGCCTGTGTCTATCGAGTGCCGTGTCCACCCTGTCGAGAAATTGAGCATCCTGTACGCGATCAACACCGGGAGGATGTGGCTCCTGTTGTTCTCTGTCCATCCCGTCTGTTTGAAACCCCAAGTAGTAAAGTAAAGGTCGAAAAACTGCGAGGGGAAGGCGCTCAAAATGGTGTCTCTGATCCAGCCAGCCTCACCTACAGAAAGCCAACCACCCAAACGTCGGGAACATGGGCGACGTCTTGCTCTCTGGAACGGAGCAACAAGCAACAACGAGAATATCTCCTTCCCAAGGATTTCACTTTATCATATCGGATCTCATCACCCCCAACGAGGTTCAGAGCCCAGTGCGAGACGGCAACTGCACCTTCTACATTTTGCACGGTCTCCCATCAGACGTCTTTATAGATCCATACGAATTAAACCAAAGAATCCAAGACCGGATTATGCCGAGTTTCGTGGGTATCTGGGGTGAAACCGACCTAGAACTGCCGGTCGCAACCGTGGACCCTGACCGCGGTTCTTCCATCCTGTTTGGCCCATTTTCTCCTGTACTGTCTGCCAGGGATGCACCTCCGGACCATTTGCCGTACAGGAGCCAACCTAAGAGCGGTGCGGCGGAGATTTTGGAGATAGACTTTCCCCTCCATGCAAGATACCCGCTTCCTACGAACATCACAGCGCCATCTAAGGGACACACGCATGCAATGATTCATATCCCCGTCCCTGCCCTTCTCCACGTTTGCGAGCGACTCACACACGAGGATGTTGAGGGTGAGTTCCGAACCACTGGATCCGAAGCACCCTCATGGTCCCGCCTCCCAAGCCCCACTTTACACTCATATATCCACTTGCACATTGGTCGAGCATCGCGTGACTGACCGATTTCTTGCCCCTCCTAGCGCAAAGTGTGCAACAAACGCAAACGGCAGAGACCCTCAACGCGCTTACAGACCTCGCACCCTCGTTCGTTTCGCCCTTCAACACCGGCAAGTCGACTATCCACGTCTCGTACCCGTTCAAGGCCCTCGTGGCAGAGGGGACAGCGGCGGCGGCGGCGGCGATGTCGCTCCCACTTGTCAACACAAGCACGTTGACAATCCGCGTGCCCACAGGAGCCCTCGATCATCTCGCGTTCGTGCAGCCGGTCACATTGCTGGCGATGAGCGTGTGCGCGGCCTACGTTGCGTATACAGCGATCCTCGTTGCAACCTCTCGAGGTGTGACCTCTGTGACACGCTCCCTGCAGGGTCATGGGAAACGGAAAGTGGAATGAGCTTCGGGATGCACGCGAGTCACATTTTCTGGACCCTTCTCGCTCATCGCCGAAAGTCGGCTTGTCGGGCGACCAGGCCGTTCTTGGTCGTCAAGGTTCCATATGGTCAGCGTGGAAATCACCCAAAAAAATTCGAAGCAATGACGAAAATAATGGAATTGCGATTTTCGACAGGATACCTGCAAAAGACCGCACAGCATCCGACCGTGCATATATAAAGGGGAGGAGGGGAAATGAAAGTGCTCGTCACATTAGAAAACAATAGACACATGACGCAGAATCGCAAGAGAAACGAGACAAAGAATGTTCGCCGCGAAAGACAAAACATTACATAGAATAACAAGACGCCGTCGACCACGCCGATCCCCCACCAATCCACCCACCAATCCACCCACCTCCACCGTCGGAAACGGCTCGGTCACCCCTCTCGTTTTTCCTAGTGGGCCTCAGACGATTACACATTTCCGTTGCTTTATCTTCCCCCACTTGCCCTTCATACTCTCCCTGAGGGCGAGGTTGAACACGTCCTTGACGCCCTTGCCCGTCTTAGCGCTGCACTCAATGTACTTTGCGCCAATCTCCTTTGCGACGGCCGCGCCCTGTTCGGAGAAAACGGGCGTCTGTCCCTGTGCAGAGAGCATGCGCTTTGTGTGCTCGTCGGCACGCAGATCGATCTTGGTCCCTACCAGCAGAAGCGGGGTCCCTTCACAGAAGTGCGCAACCTCAGGGTGCCACTGTCCAGTGCGGAATAAAGGGGACAGCCCCCAGGGTGTGTGATTGCGGAAGATCATTTAATGTGATTTCGCGTTGGTGACAGGAGCGAGAGAGACCGGCCGGTGCGGTGTGATCGAGGGAGGGAAGATGAGGAGGGCGGGCGTATTTGTGAAGGGATTGAAGATAGGCGGTTAGCATATCGATAGCAGAGTATAGAGATGGTGAAGGGGTGTTGGTGTGACTGTGGTAGGAGGTGAAAGGGGGACTAGATGGTGGCTTACCTTGTCTGTTACGTTGGCCAAGGATGTAGGAAAGTCAACAGAGAATACGATAAGAATAACATCTGATTCAGGATAACTGAGTGGTCGTAGTCGGTCGTATTCTTCTTGGCCTGCTGTGTCCCAAAGGGCGAGTTCAACCTCCTTGCCCTCGAAGGGGACCTGGGTCACATAGTTTTCGAATACAGTGGGAATGTATGCCTAGGAGAGACTCGAATGAGCGTCGAGTGCAAGCGTAAGGAATAGGTTAGGAGAGAGCAAATGGATACGTAGGGTGGATATGGCGTTGGAGGTGGAGGCAAGATGGAAGTCATACCTCTGGAAAGCGGTTCTCAGCATATACGATGAGAAGGCAGGTCTTTCCGCAGCCACCGTCTCCTACCTTGAAGCGATGTCGAGGGTGGAAATTGGAGAGGCTGGGTTAGATTGACGGGTCGCGGAATTGGACGTGGGACGTACGACGACGAGTTTCTTCTTGAGGTCTGGCCTGCGGTGGTACTGCTGGCGGGGGTTTGTGGAAGCGCCGTGCTGGTTGTAACCGCCGCCGTCGAGCGAGTAGGAGGCGCGGGTAGCGGACATTTAATTTTTATTAGGTGTTGATGTTGTTACACGATGGAAACACCACTCCGCTCTATGTGGACTGGCGATTTGGCGTCGTCGACAGAAGAATGACGCGGGGCGGGATTGACCAACAGCGGCTGCTTTGTCTTACCCACGCCGGCAGGCCGGATGCAGTAACAAATTAGCCAGAAATTAGAGGAAGAATATTACATGCTGACTTGTAAATTATTTACTAGGGTTAGGCATGCTGTGTAGTACGCCTCAGTACGCCTCCGACGACGTGCGGATTATCGGGGGAATCTTCCTAACCAGACACTTTGACAACACGAGGGCTTGCTTCGATATACAGCATTCGCCGTAGCCGCCGCAGTCCCATCGCTTGTCATTGTCGCTTGTCATTGTCTCCGTCTCCATCTTGTTCCCCTCCGCTCCTCTGTAGCCCTTGCGCTGCACATTCGGTGAGCTCGTGTTCATACATCGTACCTTCTCGCATATTAATAGT
>Ga0307513_10008672_pt1 | contig 12953 bp, 10 predicted proteins | sample 15_EM_MG_FD_202174 | JGI IMG/M metagenome (GOLD analysis project Ga0307513, IMG submission 202174) | Populus trichocarpa ectomycorrhiza microbial communities from riparian zone in the Pacific Northwest, United States - 15_EM | ecosystem: Host-associated > Plants > Roots > Unclassified | place...
GCCCATACCGTCTCGTCCACGGGCAGCACCGGCTGACGCGGCTGAGCGTGCCGGGTCTGTGCCGTGTGCTGACCGTGCCGGGCCGTCCGGACCTCCGGCAGGTACAGCTTCATGGTCAGCTCCGGCTGCAAGCGCGCGGGCGCGGTGAACGTACGCGCCTCCTCCGACCAGCGTGAGCTGGTGTCGTGGAGTGCCAGCTCTTGCTTGGTCACCGCGAGCTGGAAGGGAACGCCGGGGCGACCACCGACCTTGATCAGGAACTTGCCTCGGCCGGGGGCGCCGTCCGGGCCGGCGGCCGTGTTCCAGCCCTCCGGGGACGACCAGGACGAGACGAGGTCGATCTCGGCCCGCGAGAAGTGGACGATCCTGCTGAGGTCCTCCAGTTCGCGCTCCGGCAGCCCCGCGCACACCACCATGCCCGCGCGTTCCGCCAGGCCGTCCGCCTTGGCCCGGTCCGCGCTGGAGTCCAGGGCCGCCGTGTCCTTCAAGGTGTGCGTGATCATCACGCTGCCGACGCCCATGGTCCGGTTGAGCCGGGTCAGCGCGTCGATCCGGTTCACGATGCCCGACGCCGCCCGCAACGGGCGCCACAGCTCGTCGAGCACGGTGAGGTACCACCGTTGGGGCGCGAGGCCGGCGTCCGAGAGCGCGCCCGCCGCCGCCACCGCGCCGAGCCCGTCGGACCAGGAGGCGAGCATCGCGGCCGCCGTCAGTTGGGTGTCGGCCTCACCGATACGGGAGATGTCCATGCACACGGCGGGCGCGTCGAGGTCCATCCGCGTGGTGCTCTCGCCGGCGAAGCAGCTGCCCAGCGCGCCGCTCAGGACGCCGATGAGCGAGCGGAGCAGGGGGTCCACCGCCTCCTGGTAGCGGGTCGTCTGCCCCCGGTCCAGGGCAACGGACCTGAGCCGGGGAGGCCCCTCGTCGAGCAGTCGCACCAGGTCCGGCAACGTCGGGGGCCAGCCCAGGGGGTGACGCTCCGTCAGCAGGTTCAGACAGACGGAGAGGATGGCCTGTTCATGGTCGCCAACCTGACCGGAGCGGACCACCGAGATCAGCGCGGTCAGCGTGTTGAGCACCCGGCCGTGCGCCTCGGCGGCGAGTGCCTCGCCCGCCCGGCCCCCGATGCGGTGTGCGGTCCGGCCCATGGCGCCCGGATCGAGGATGTTGATGCCACCCACCCCGCGGCCGATCTTGATGACCTGCCCGCCAAGGGCCCGTACGGTTTCCGCGTAGTCCGGCTTGAGGTCGCCGAGGACCATGGGGACCACACCGGTCGCGGCCAGGCCGATCAGCATGCGGTTGACCAGCGTTGACTTGCCGAGCCCGGGCATGCCGAGCATGAACATCGACGGGTTGGAGAGATAGTTGGCCCGGGCGAACCACGAGATGGGGTCGCCGCAGACCATCGTCCCGGTGCGCAGATGCGGCCCCAGGGGGACTCCTGTGGTCGGAGCGGTGGCCGAAGCCGCGAACGGCCACAGGCCACAGGCCTGTACGGTGGTGGCCCGCCACAGGGACGGGGGGTCCGCGTGGCCGACCTGGCCGCCGGCGGGGCCGGTCCAGCCCCTGGTCGTGAGCCTCTCGGCGGTGGAATGCGCGACGGGTCCTTCGGCACTGTAGGGCACCCGCTTGCGGCGCCCCGCGGGCTTGGGCGCCGGGTCGGTGTTCGTGGCCACCGCTTTCTTCTTTCGCCGCCCCCTCGGTTTCGGCAGCGGTGGTGCGTCCTCCCGCGGCTCGGGCGCCTGCCGGTCACGGGTAAGCCGATGTTTGCTCACAGGTACTCCCTACGTTGTCTGCCGGCCCGGCAGGGGCCGACGGTGGCTGCTGCGGTCTCCTTGGCCCTGGCTCCGAAGAGGTGACCCGTGAAGCGTTTCGAGGCCCCTGGCCGCCGTTTTGGGATACGTGCTCCCGAGCCGATCGAGACGACGTCAGGGTGTCCCCGGACCTACGGCACACCCTGGGAGCCAAGGAGGGTAGTGAGTCGGGAAGCGCTCAGGACTGGTCCGGCTGTCCGCGAGGGAAGAGGTCACTGCTGAGCCGCGGTCGTCAACGAGACGAGGACCGCACCGGGCATTCCGCCTCGATCGGCGAGCCTCCCTCCGGGAGGAGCGACTCGTGCCATGTGGTGATACGCATGGCCGTGTGGGGAGTCTCACCCGAAGCCCTGAGTGTGCGGAGACTCACAGCGCCTCCCTGATCTGCTGTGGCATGAGGGTGAGTTCCCAGGGCAGGAGGCCGACCGGGAGCGTGCAGGTGAAGGCCGCCGCCTGGGTGCGGCGGGCCGGACGCAGCTGGATTCGGGCGGAGGCCTGCTGTTCGTCGATCAGGGATTCGGCGTGGGTCAGCTGCATCTCCGTGTCGACCGTGACGGTGGCCATGATCGAGAACTCGACGAGCCCGGCCCCTGACGCCTCTTCCTGCGCAGTCTGTTCGGCGGCCACCAGTTCGGCCTGAGCCCGGGCGTTCATCTGCTTCTTGCCGTTGGAGGAAGCCCTGAACAGCGCCGCCCGCCGGTCGGCCTCGACCAGCCGGGCAGCGGTGGCCTGCGGCACCGGCCGGTAGAAGAGGGCGATCCGCTTGCGGCGGATGTCCTGTGTGGGCAGGAGAAGCTCCCGCAGTACGGACGAGTAGACCGCGCCCCGGGGCGCGAGTGAGAGCAGCCAGCTTCGGGAGTAGGACGCGTCGTGCTCGTAGTGGTCCGGTGTCTCCAGCGCGACGGCCGGTCCGGCGTCCGTCCATTCGAGCCCGGTGTCGCCGCCGTCCTCCTGTGCGGCGGCGATCCTGGAGGCTACGGTCGGGTCGAACGCCGAACGGACGCTTTCGGCGATGCCGACCGCCGAGAGAGGTCGCACCGCGGTGGTTCCGGCCCCGACCAGGCCGGCCGCCAGACTCGGGATACGTTCGGCCAGTTGCTCGGCGACGGCCTCGGGCCGCTGCCTGGCTCGGGGCGGTTGATACGTCAGGGTGACGTACACCTTGGTCTCCGACGCGGTCACCGGGTTGGTGTTGACCACTTCCTCCAGCACCGCGCGGGACAGCGGTGGCGCCTCGTCGACGATCCGTGGCAGCACCTCCGCGGCGAGCCGGACGCCGCTCTCGGGGGTGGTCTCCACCACGACGGCCGCACCGCGCAGGCCGGGTTCCTGGGAGAGTCTGGCCAGCCAGCCGCCCCAGGCACCGACCCAGCGGTCGACCTGGGTGGAGTCGACCAGGGAGATGCCTTCGGCCTCGCACACCAGGACCAGGGTGTAGAGGTTGCGGCCCCGGTGGTGGAGTACGCCGGCACGGCGACCGGACGGGTCCTGGGTCTCCAGCATGGCCACCTTGGCCAGCAGCCCGGGCGGGGCGAAGCGGCCGCCCGGGCGCTGGGAGAGCGGGCCGGAGACATAGATGTGGGACCCCTTGGACCGGCGGAGGGACCATCCCATGCGGACTCCCAATGCGCTGAAGATGTTACGGCCGTCGGCGGTACGCAGGGCGAATGCCGCGACCAGGAGGACGACCAGGACGAAGGTGACGATGGCGGCGTTCAGGGAGACCAGCGAGACGAGCAGGGACAGGATGATCCCGCCGAGCATCACGACGGTTCCGATCAGCCCCAGCGGGCCGAGACCCGGCTGTCTGGGACGCCGCCAGTTTCCGTAGGTGCGCGGCGTCGGATCGGCGGGCATGGATCAACTCCTTGTGCTGTCTCTTCCTAGCCGGTCCGGCCAGGGTCATGCGGTTCGGCCGGAGGCGCGGACCACCGGCATATGGGTGCCTGGAGGCGGGCGAATACGGGGTGGAGGAGCGGGGGTTGTGCGAGCCGGTCCCGTGCGGCAGACGTCCGAAGAGCCACCCCGGATTCTCCGCGCCGGTCCGTCCTGACGTCGTACGGTCCGGCGCAGGCACCGGGGCCGTGGTAGGCCGGTCCGCAGCTATCCCTGATCGTCCACCGAGCGGACCACTTGGGTGGCGAAGTCCCCGGCGATCCTTCCGGCGGTGCCCATGGCCTGGGCCGCGGCCGGGTTGCCGCGCGGGAGGTCGGCGGCCGGGGCCGCGGGAGCCGGGCTGTCGGGCGGGGCCTCGCTGCCGCTCGGGCCCTTGGCCGACATGCCTCCCTCCACCGTCCGCGGGGCCGAGGGCGGAGGCGAAGCACCGGTCGCCGCCAGGGCCTTGTAGCCCTGTTTCCCGAGATCGGTCAGGTCGGAGGCCGCGCCGAGAACCATGCCGCCGCCGGACGCGCTGCCGAGCGCCGCAGTGGCCGGAACGACGAGGTTGAGGAGCGCGGGCAGCGCGAACACGGCGAGGACCAGCATGCCGAGGCCCGCGATGTTGGCGTCCAGTCCGGCGCTGTCCCGGGTCATGGCGGTGGCGGAGTAGATGACCAGCGCCGCGGCGGGTTTGTAGAGCAGCCAGGCGATCAGCCAGCCGAGGTGTTTGCGCCACCAGTTCTCGCCCCAGCCGGTCATCGAGGCGCTCGCCGCCAGGGGCAGGGTGCCCAGCAGCAGGATCAGCACGCCGATGCGCACATACATCAGGACGATCTGAATGATGGCCGCGAGCATGACGACGAGTCCGAGGACCAGGATCAAGCCTGGTACCCGCAGGGTGACGACTCCGAGGATCGTTGAGGCTCTGTCGCCCAGCTCCGATTTCTCGTATATGTACGAGGCGAAGTTGTCGGAGGCGGTGGCCAGCCGCTGGAAGATCCATGTACCGGCCGTGGCGACCAGCAACACGCGCAGCATGCCGCGGATCACCGGGCGCAGGGGTTCGCCTCTGCGGTCCATGGCCATCTTGAACGCCGCGACCAGCAGCGAGGCCACCGCTATGTAGCCGACCAGCCACTCCGTCTCGGCGTTGATGTCCTCGATCGCGCCGGTGCTTCCGGACGCCGACCCCACTCGTAGCCAGACGCCGTTGAGGGACTTCAGTACCTCGGCGGTGGCATTGCCGATGGCCTCCGCGAAGAGCTGGACGGCAGTGGAGACCACGGCCTTGGCCGGGACCTCGACAGCGCACTTGAGTGGATTGGTGATGCATTTCAGAAAGCTCATCAATCCTCCCAGAGAACGAAACCGGTGGTGCCGCTCACGGCGACGAACGTCGAGGTGAGGGCACCGTCGGGCTGAGGGGCGAGCTTCCAGTCCCCGTTCCGCCAGGAGACCGCGACGGAGGTGGCGACATAGGCTCCGTCGGGGCGGCGCACGAGCAGTTGCACCGTGGCACGGTCGACGGCGTAGTCGAGGACGTTGAATCCGTCGTACGTGCCGAGCTCACCGGGGGACGCACCGGCCTCGGCGTCCGACACGGCCGCGCGGGCGGCGATGAACTCGCGCTGCCCCGAGCCGGGGACGAGTTGGGTGCGGGCGACCTCGCGCCAGCGAGGGCTGCTCATCTGACTCGGGATGACATGGGCGGCGAGTACCGCGCCGGTGGGGGTGTGCCCGAAGCAGGACCAACTGTCGGCCGTGCGACGCAGGGGGCCGCTCGTCGACGAGGTCGGCAGGAACGCGCCGCCCATGTCTTTCCACTTGAGGTCGGCCGGAACGGTCGCCGGTTCCTCGCCGTTCTGCTGCCGGGGACAGTTACCGGCCGTATCGCTGTCTTCGTCGGCGTCGTCACCACCGTCCGAGGCGGAAGCACTGCGGCTCGGGGTCGCGTCCGCGGCGGTTCCGCCGCCGGTGTCGTCGTCGCTGGGGCTGCTGATCGCGTTGATGACCGCCGTGACGCAGATCAACAGCAGGAACACAGCGGCGGTGCCCCAGCTCCGCTGCCGCCAGAACGGCTTCCGCCATTCCTCACCGCTCTGTGGCAGGTGTCGCGCTGTTTTCATGTGGGACTCCCGGTCGCGCTCAGAGGACAAAACTGACCAGAGGGCCGGCGGTGCTCAGGAGGACACATCCGACCAGCACCGTGAGCATCTGGCCGATGTGGTCCTCCGCGTCCCCCTTCTGCAGCGAACCGGCCATCTTGATGGCGATGGCGACGATGCCCAGGACGGCGGCGGCGGTGCCCAGCCAGGCCACCAGGCTGAGCACGGTGTCGGTCTTGGCGATGATCTCGCTCGGGGCATCGGGCTGCGGATTGGGGACATCCGCGGCGATCAGGCTGGAGTTGAGCAGGACCATGATCATTTATGTTCCTTCCGGTTCATCTGAAACCGTGCTCGGCAGGCAGGGGGAATACAGCGCCGCCAGGGGCCAGGGCACAGTCCGCGCGGGACAACAGGGGTTAAAGCAGAGGGAGTTGGCGCAGGCGGCATCGGCCGGAGTCACGCTTTCGGACCGTCCACTCCGGCGACGCAGGGCCTCTCGACGGCGGGCCGCCCCGGGAGTGGCATCCGGCGGCAACGGCCTCACGTCGGTCCGGTCGAGCCGACGGTGCGATCGGTGTCCTGCGAGGCCCGCCCTCGCATCGGTTTCCGACGCTCGAAGCGGGGACGAGGCCCGGGCGGAGGCATATACGCGGTGAGAGTTTCGAGCAGCGGTGGACGTTCACCGGACGACGGCCACCAGGCGGTATCCCGAGCCGCGGACCGTTTCGATGGAACAGACCCCGAAGGGAGCGTCGATCTTGCGGCGCAGCACGCTGATGTACACCTCGACGATGGCCGGGGAGACCTCGCAAGCCATGTCCCACACCTCGTCGAGGATCGCGGCCTTCGAGACGACATGCCCAGGATGCTGGGCCAGTTGGGCGAGTACGGCGAACTCACGCCCTGTCAGCGAGATCTCCTGCCGGCCTCGCCCGCAGCGGTGGCGCGTCAGGTCCAGCCACAGGTCACCGATCCGCAGCATCCGGTCGGCGGCCCGGGAGTCGCGCCGGGTCAGGGCGCGCAGTCGGGCGAGCAGCACCTCGTTGGAGTACGGCTTGCGAAGGTAGTCGTCGGCGCCCGAGTCAAGGGCTTCCACCTCGTCATCTTCGCCGCCTTTCTCCGTCACTATGAGAATCGGCACGTCCACACGGCTTCTTCTCAGTTCGAGACATACCTGGTGGCGATTCGAGCCGAGCTCCGAGATGTCCATCAGAACAGCCCTGTAGGAATGTCGACCGACCAGCCGCATAGCGGTGATCCCGTCACCTACGAGATCCACCGTATAATCCGCGGATTCAAGTCCTCTACGGATCTCGACACCCGCACATGGATCTGCTTCCAGCACCAAAATATCGGCGTCCATGTCCAGGCATCATGCCACAGCTTCGAGTTCTAAACCTGAGATTCCTAAATTCTTCCTGCTGTCCATTAAGGAAGGTCAGGCGACCCTGCGACGCCGACCATGCCGCCACCTTCTCAGCCAAAAGGGACCATTTCCTCCCTTCGGATAGTCTCGCGACGGAGGCCCACTCATACTCGAGAATGATTCTGCTGGCGCCCCAACGAACACTGCCCTAAAGTTCAACTGTTTCCGCCGATCATTGGCGCGCATACCACTATTCGATGCACTTCGAATAAGCTGTACCTCGCATTTTTCATGCCATATGCAGAGCGGGAGAGTTCGGTTTTACCCTAAGTCCTTGAGAGCAGAGGCAAATCGATGCGAAAGAAACTCAGGCATCCGGTCCTGCCGGCCGACCGGCTCGCCACCCGCCGACGGCTGATCGCCGAAGGCAGGGATCCTTATCCGCCGGCCGTTCGGCCGACCCACACCCTCGGGCAGTTGCACCGCCTGTATCGAAGACTCCCCGCGGACACCGCGACCGGCGAAACGGCCGTCCTAGTCGGCCGGGTCATGGCCCACCGTGCTCACGGGGGCATGGGTTTCGCCGACCTGGTGGACGGCAGCGCCGACATCCAGCTCATTCTCACCAATGACGTCTCGGAGGCTCCCCGCCTCTACACGGGGTGGCAGGCCGACGTCGACCTGGGGGATCAGGTCAGCGTTACCGGCGAGATCGTCACCAGCCGTACGGGGGCCCTCTCCGTCCGGGTCATCGGTTGGGAACTCGCCGCCAAGGCCCTTCGCCCACCGCACGGAACGGCACGGGCGAGACACGGTTCCGCGAGGGCCTCGGGGACCAGCAGTGGCGAACAGCTCCCCTCCTATCGGCGGATGATGCTCGACCGCCGGGAGGTGGCGCGCGCCAAGGGTCGTGCGGCGGTGCTGCGGGCGGTGCGGGACGCACTGGACTCGGCCTCCTACCTGGAGGCGGACACCCCGTTGCTGCATGCCCTGCCCGGAGGCACCGCCCGCTCCTTCCGAACCTGGATGAACGCCTGGCAGGTTCCGCTCTACCTTCGGGGCACCACCGAGCTGTATCTGAAACGGCTGATCGTCGGCGGTGCCGAGCGGGTCTTCGAACTCGGCCGGCTTTTCCGGAACGAAGGTACGGGGGCGATGAACCACCCCGAGTTCACCGTCTGTGAGGCCTACGCCGCCCACACCGGCTATCTCGACAGCGCCGAGACGGTGGAAAGACTTGTCCTCGCCGCCGCGTCGGCCATTCACCAGGCGGAGGGTGCGACCGGCATCACCTCGGCCATCCTGCATCGGGGCGAGGAATGGCCGGACCACTCAGCTTCCGTGATCGTCCAGGAGCGTACCGGTCCTCCCCCTGACCCCGGTGGTGATCCGGGCGGCCTCCGCAGCCCCGGCGGCCCCCACCCGCCCGCACCGTTCGCCCGGATCACCCTGCACCAGCTCCTCTCCGAGCACCTCAAGGAACCCGTCACCGCCGCCACCTCCAGTGAAACGCTTCTGCGGCACGCCCGCCGACACGGACTCGACGCCCCGGACGACGCCAGCGCCTCAGCCCTCGCCCTGCTTCTCTTCCGCAAGGTCGTACGGCCCACGCTGACTCAGCCCACCTTCGTGTTCGACTTCCCCTCGGACGCAGCCCGGTTCGCCCGCCCCCGCACCGGTCACCCCACACTGGTGGAGGCGTGGAGCCTGATCCTGGCCGGAACCGACATCGGACAGGGCTGCACGGAACTCACCGATCCCGTCGAACAGCGCCGCCGACTCACGGAGCAACGACGCCAGCCCGGGCTGGAGCACCTGGCGCTGGACGAGGACTTCCTCACCGCCTTGGAGTACGGGCTGCCCCCACTCGGCGGCTTCTCCCTGGGCGTCGACCGACTGATCGGCGCCCTCCGCGACGACGGCCGCCGCCTCAGCGACCACCTGTGCCTCCCCCTCGAACGCGCCGGCACCGGCGAGCGGATCGGCAGTGAGCCACCACCGGCCACCAGTGGGGCGGAGCCGGAGACCGGCCGTTCAGAAGTGAGCTGACCATGCGCATCTCCTATCACTTCGGCATCCTTCTCCGCCACTCCCCCAGCTGCTTCGGCGACCGCGCAGCCCTGACCGACGGCTGGCCGTTCGTCGGCGAGCCACCACCGGTTCATGGAACACGCGACGCGGCAGAGCCGGTGGAGCACGTGCGGCCGGTGCCGTACAAGATTCCCGAAACCGTCCATCTCGTGCTGGAGAACCTCCTCGGCCTCACCGGGAGGACCGACCGGGCGGCCACGGCGGACCCGGTGGACACCCGACAACGGACGGCCACGCGGTGACCGTCGAGCCGAGGCCCTCGGGGTCCCCCACACCCGAGCCACCCGGATCCGGCCCCCGCCCGGCCCTCGGTGTGTCCACCAGCGTGCTGCACCACCACAGGGCGCTGGACGCGCTGTTGCCGTACGAGCCCGAGGTCGTCGAGTTCTACAACTATCCCGGCGCCATGGTTCCCGAATTGGCCCGGTTCTGTGCCCGGCACGGGATACGGCCGGCACTGCACACCCCCGTGCCGTACGACCTGGACGAGCCCCTGCGCCGGTTCGCGCCCACCGGGCCCGACCCGGCGGAGGCCGCGCTCGCACTGAGCCTGGCACAGCAGACCATCCGACTCGCCGCGGACCTGGACGCGGTCCATGTCGTCGTCCACTTCCCCAGTCCCTATCCCCCCTACCCGAGCGAGGGTTTCGCGGAGCGCTGCGCCGAGTTCCTGCGGGCGCTGGACGAGACCGCCCGCTCGCACAGTGTGTCCGTGCTGGTGGAGAACCTGACCGGGCACCCACTGCTGAACACCCCCGAGCAGTATGCGCGCGTGCTGGACGGTACAGAACTGGGTCTGTGTCTGGATCTGGGGCACGCACACCTTCTCGGGGAGCGCGGCACTCCATTGCACTTCGGACAGTTCCTCGGTCCCACCGTGCGCAGTATGCACGTCTACAACACCACCCTCGAGCGCTATCCACAGCACGGGCACGAGGCGGCCGCCCCCAACCAGTCGAGCAAGGACGGCTATCTGGACCTCGGCGTCCTGCTGCCGCAACTGCTGGCGCTGACCCGCCCGCAGGTCGTGGTCATGGAACACAATCCCTTGCCCACCGGACCGCGCGACCGGCACGGACCGCGGCGGATCGCGGACTGGCTTCGCCGGCTGATCGACCGGACACCGGTCCCGGACACGGCTCCGGTGTCACACACGAAACCCATTCCATACGTCGTAAAGAGGCAAGATGACTCAGCTTGACCATGTCGAACTCCTCCGATGTATTTCCGCAGCGGACGGCAAAGAACGCACAGAGCGGCTCAAACAGCTCTCCGAGCTGACCCAGGGGCTGATCGACACGACCGGTCGGGGCCTTTATCTCGTCGAGGCGGAGCTGTCCAACCTCCGGCTCGACGAAGTGGATCTACGGCGGGCCACACTCAACCGGGCCGTGCTGCACGGCACTCAGCTCCAGCGGGCGAACCTCGACGAGATCACCATGGTCTGTCCGGGCATGGAGCGCACGAACCTCTCCGAGGCAAGCCTGCGCTCCGCCTACGTCCACGCGCTGGCCGCCCAGACCTGCAACTTCGACGGTGCTGACCTGACCGACCTGCGGGACGCGACCGGAACCCTCTTCCACGGCTGCAGCATGCGCGGCGTCCACCTGGACGGCGCGCACCTGGCGGGCAGCTCCTTCTACCAGTGCGACCTGTCCGACTCCTCGATCCGCCACGCCAACCTCCAGGGTTCGCTGATCAACGAGTGCCTCCTCGACGACTCCGAATTCCACGGCGCCTGTGTCGACCAGCTCACGGTGACCAAGACCAGCCTGCGCGGCACCTCCTTCGAACGCGCCGCCGGGCGCGGCCTGGTCCTGCAGCGGCTGACCGCCTCCGACAACCTGGTCCTCTCCGACGCGGACCTGCCCGAACTGCGGCTGTCCGACATCAGTGGTCAGGGCTGGAGGGCGTCGGGGCTCAAGGCCGCCAACGCGGACCTCGTCGATGTCGCGGCCCCGGCGGCCGACCTCCGCGGCGCCGAGTTGAGCGGGGCCCGGCTGCTGCGCTGCTCCCTGCCCGAGGCGACCCTGGCCGGCGCATTGCTGAACAACGGCAAGATCTCCGGCGGCAGTCTGCGCCGCGCGGACCTGCGGGGCGCCCACGGCGAGAACCTGCACATCGTGGAGGCCGACCTCTCGGACGCCGATCTCACCTCCTTCACCGGTCGCTGCATGACCGTCCGGGACGGCAACCTCGCCCGGGTGACCCTTCGGTTCGCGAACCTATACCGGGCGATGATCACCGGTGACCCGCCCCGTGGCATGAGTCTGCGCGGTGCCGTCCTGGAGGGCGCGACGCTGGTGCAGGCCTATCTTGCGGCCGACCTGCGGGAGGCCAACCTCAGCGGCGCCAACTGCGCCTACAGTCGATTCAGCCAGTCCGACCTGTCGGGCGCCCGGCTCGACGGCACCAACATGTACCAGTCGACCTGGGTCAAGGTCACCCTCCACGGAGCCAGTGTCAAGGACGTCCGAGCCCCCGTCTTCGCCGACCGCTGCCCCGGGCTGCGCAACTCGCTCGACAAGGCCGGCGGGCTGGCGGCCGACGAGTTCCGTACCTTCCTCGACTCGTTCGACGCCACTCTCGCAGCCGGCCGCAAGGGCTCGACGTGACCCTGCTGGGCGACCGGCTCCTGGTGATCGCCGCCCACCCGGACGACGCGGAACTCGCCGTGGGCGGCACAATCGCCGCCCTCACCGGCCGGGGAGCGAAGGTCACGGTCGCCGTGCTCACGGTCTCGGAAACGCCGTCCGACGGCGACCGGGACCGGCGCACCCGCCGGGTGGCGGCGGCCGAGGCCGCCGCCACCTTACTGGGCCACGACCTCGTCTGGGTCGCCGACGGACAGTACGACCAGGTGGAGGACATACCCGCGTACCGTGTCGTGGCCCTCCTGGACGAGTTGCTGGACCGGGTCCGCCCGGACACCGTGATCAGCCACTGGGACGGTGACTCGCACACCGACCATGTGCGGGTGGCCCAGGCGGTGGTCTCCGCCTCCCGGCGCCGTCCCGAAGTCACGTTCCTGCAGTTCGGGCCGAACGAACACCGGACCGTCCGCCACGCCCAGTTCGCTCCCACAGTGTATGTGCCGATGGGCGACCACGGTGCAGCGAAGGCGCGGGCACTTGCCTGCTACAGCTACTCGGGCCAGGGGTTCCGTGCCCTGGACCTGGAGACCGTAGAAGCCTTCGACCGGGCGCGCGGCGCGGCGGTCGGTACCCGGGCGGCCGAGGGACTCGTCCTGCTCCGCCACCGTCTGGCCCCGGACCGTCCCGCGCAACACTCCGCTGACCTCCCACCGCAGCACCTAGCTGCGGACCAGGCCTCCGGCCTGCGTGCACACGAGAGCGAGCCGCTGTCTTGAGCGATGTGACCGAGCAAGAATCCCGAGACGAGCAAGGGAGCCACGTGACCACCGAGGAGAAACAGACGCCGCGTCCCCTTCCCGACGCCGTCGCCACCCACCGTGCCGAACTGCTCGGTTGGCAGAAGACGGCCTGTGTCTGGGGTCTTGGATATATCGGCTGGTCCACGGTGGAGGCGCTACAGGCCGAGAAGGTACGAGTCGTGGGTTACGACGTCAGCACCGCCCGCGTAGCCTCCCTGCAGGAACACGATAATCCGGGCCTCCTACAGCTGACCGACGACCGGGAACTTGCGCTCGCCGTCGACATAGCCGTCTATTTC
>Ga0307513_10008673_pt1 | contig 12953 bp, 6 predicted proteins | sample 15_EM_MG_FD_202174 | JGI IMG/M metagenome (GOLD analysis project Ga0307513, IMG submission 202174) | Populus trichocarpa ectomycorrhiza microbial communities from riparian zone in the Pacific Northwest, United States - 15_EM | ecosystem: Host-associated > Plants > Roots > Unclassified | place...
GCCGGTCGTCGTGATCAGCCGGAGATCGAGATCTCCGTCGCGCTGGGCAAACGCGATGCGGAGCTCGACCTTGGCGGTCATCGCCGGGATCGTGATCCGGTAGAAGTCGTGGTCCGCGGCCGCGCCCGGACAGATCGCCGCCGGTCCGGTGTCCGCGGCCGTGAGCGCCGCGGCGGTCGCGATCGAGTCGTTGGGCTCCTTGTAGGCGCACTCCTCCTGCGTGAACCGGCCGTCGATCGGGATGGGCGGCGCGTCCACGGGGATCGCGCCGTCCGAGAAATCGAGGATCAGCGAGCAGCCGGCGAGTGCGGGCAGGAGGAACGCGGCGACGAGCGGCCGAGCCATTCGCGACGCTAGTCCGCGGCCTCCGAGAACGTCAAGAGATCTGGGGGACTTAGCTCATTGCCGTCGCTTGACCGCATGGCCCGCCGACAGTAAGGTCCCCCATCTCCGCGCCATGTACTTGCAAGACCTTATCTTCACGCTGCAAAAATTCTGGGCCGATCGAGGCTGCGTGGTCGAGCAGCCCGTCGACGTTCACGTCGGCGCTGGCACGTTTCACCCGGCGACGTTCCTGCGCGTGCTCGGCCCCGAGCCGTGGAACGCCGCGTTCGCGCAGTTCTGTCGCCGGCCCTCGGATGGCCGGTACGGCGAGAACCCGAACCGGGTCGGCGGGTACTACCAGTTCCAGGTCGGCCTCAAGCCGTCGCCGCTGCACGTCCAGGATCTCTACCTCGACTCGCTGCGCGCGGTCGGCCTCGATCCCGCGGCGCACGACATCCGGTTCGTGCATGACGACTGGGAGTCGCCGACGCTGGGCGCGTGGGGCGTCGGCTGGGAGGTGTGGTGCGACGGCATGGAGGTCACGCAGTTCACGTACTTCCAGCAGGCCGGCGGCATCGATCTGATGCCGGTGACCGCGGAGCTGACCTACGGCCTCGAGCGCCTCGCGATGTACCTGCAGAACGTCGACAACATGTTCGATCTCAAGTGGGACAAGAACGTGACCTACGGCCAGCTCCGGCACCCGTGGGAGGTCGAGTACTCGACGTACCAGTTCGAGGAGCTCGTCCCCGAGATCGCGTTCGCTGACTTCGACACGTTCGAGGGCGAGTGCAAGCGCCTGCTGGCGCGCCAGGTCGACGGCGCGGCGCGCCCGCTGGTGCTGCCGGCCTACGAGTTTTGCATGAAGGCGTCGCACGCGTTCAACTGCCTCGACGCGCGCGGCGCGATCAGCGTCACCGAGCGCGCGCGCTTCATCGGCCGCGTGCGCGGCATGGCCAAGGCGTGCGCGGAGACCTACGTCGGCTCGCGCGCGACGCTCGGCTTCCCGCTGCTGCCCAAGGCGCTGCAGGCGCAGGCGGTCGCGGCGTACCGCGAGGCCGAGGCCGCGGGCGTCAACGCCGGCGCGCTCGCCGCTGCCCGCGCCATCGCGCCGCACGCCGAGGAGATCGCCCATGTCGGCTGATCGATCGAAAGGGGACGTTCCCGTCCCCTCTAGACCGGCAGAGCCGGTCTATTCACCCCACCGCGCGTCGCGTCGCGCGGATCGCGTGACGCAGGAGGTCGCCCATGTCGGCTGATCTATTGTTCGAGATCGGCTGCGAGGAGATCCCGGCGCCGATGCTGACCCGTGCGCTGGCGGAGTTGCCCGCGCTCGTCGAGGCGCGGCTGACCGCGGCGCGCCTGACGCACGTCGGGATCCGCGTGCTGGGCACGCCGCGGCGGCTCGCCGTGATCGTGCACGGCCTCGCCGACCGCCAGCCTGATCTGAACGAGGAGGTCATCGGGCCGCCGGCAGGTGCCGCGTTCGCCGCCGACGGCAGTGTGACCAAGGCGGGGCAGGGCTTCGCGGCCAAGAACGGCGTCGATCCGGCGTCGCTGACCAAGCGCGAGGTGCCGGGCAAGAAGGGCCAGTACGTCGTCGCGCAGCGCAGCGTGATCGGGCGCGACACCCGCGAGCTGTTGCCCGAGTTGCTCGCCGACCTCGCGCGCTCGATCGCGTGGCCGAAGTCGCAGCGCTGGGGCTGGTCCGAGATGACGTTTGTCCGCCCGGTGCAGTGGCTGGTCGCGCTGTTCGGCGGCGAGGTTGTCCCGCTGACCTGGGCCGGCGTGACCAGCGGCCGGCACAGCCGCGGCCATCGCTTCCTGCACAACACGGCGGTCGAGATCAGCGCGCCCGAGCACTACGTCGACGCGCTGCGCGCCGCGCAGGTCGTCGTCGATCCCGAGGTCCGCCGCGAGATCGTCCGCGCCGAGCTGGCGCGGCTCGAGCACGAGACCGGCCTGCGGGTCCGGCCCGACGAGGCGCTGCTCGGCGAGGTCATCCACCTTGGCGAGCACCCGGTCGGCGTCAGCGGCGGGTTCGACGCCTCGTTCCTCGAGGTCCCCGAGGAGATCATCGTGAGCGCGATGCGCACCCACCAGCGCTACTTCGCGATGGAGGAGCGCGAGGGCGCCAGCGCCGGCAAGCTCGCGAACCGGTTCGCCACGATGATGGCGACGGTCGTCCGCGATCCAGCCGTCGTCCAGCGCGGCAACGAGTACGTGATCGCGTCGCGCCTGGCCGACGCCAAGTTCTTCTTCGCCGAGGATCGCAAGAAGACGTTCGAGCAGTGGAACGCCAAGCTCGCGTCGGTCGTGTTCCAGGCCAAGCTCGGCAAGGCGGCGAGCACGACCGGCCACAAGGTCGCGCGCATGGAGGCGATCGTCGGCGCGCTCGCCGAGCGCGTCGTCTGCGATCGCGACTTCGCCGTGCGCGCGGCCCACCTCGCCAAGGCCGACCTCGGCTCGAGCGCCGTGGGCGAGTTCCCCGAGCTGCAGGGCGTGATGGGCAAGCACTACGCGCGGCTCGCCGGCTACCCCGACGGCGTCGCGCTCGCGATCGAGGAGCACTACCTGCCCAAGGGCCAGGGCGGCGCGCCGCCGTCGAGCGTCGAGGGCGCGCTGGTCGCGATCGCCGATCGCATCGACACGCTGGTCGGCTGCTTCGCCGCCGGGCTGGCGCCGTCGGGCTCGGCCGATCCGTTCGGCCTGCGCCGCGCGGCGATCGGCGTGCTCGCGATCCTGCTCGACCGCGGTCCCGGCGGCGCGCACCACGCCGCGGACAGCGGCTGGCCGCTGCGCACCGATCTATTGATCGAGATCGCGAGCAACACGTACGGCACGACGCTCGCCACCGCGGCGGCGCGCGAGCCGCTGCGCGAGTTCTTCCGCACCCGGCTGCGCGGCCTGCTCGTCGATGAAGGCCTCGCCGCGCAGGACGTCGACGTCGTGCTCGGCGTCAACGCCGACGATCCGTGCGACGCCCGGCTGCGCGCCCGCGCGGTCGCCGTGGTGCCGCAGGGCGCGCGCGAGGTGTTCAAGCGGATCGGCAACATCCTCGACGACGCCAGGGCCAAGCAGCACGCGATCTCCGGCGAGGTCCGGCCGGCGCTGTTCGTCTCGGCCGACGGGGTCGAGGCCCGGCTGTGGCAGGCGTTCACCGAGCGCCAGGCGCGGCTGAAGCAGGCGCTCGAAGGTCACCAGTACCGCGACAGCTTCGCGGTGCTCGCCGAGCTCGGCCCCGACGTGGCCGCGTTCTTCGATCGCGGAGGAGTCATGGTCATGGATCCCGATCCCGCGCTGCGCGACAACCGCCTCTCGCTGCTCCAGCAGATCTACGAGCCGTTCGCGCGGATCGCCGACTTCCGTCAGCTCGGAGGTGCCTCGTGAAACACGTCAAGCAGTTCGGCGGCGGCACGGCCGAGGGCCGCGCCAGTGACAAGGCGCTGCTCGGTGGCAAGGGCGCCAACCTCGCCGAGATGGCGTCGCTCGGCCTGCCGGTGCCGCCCGGCTTCACGATCACCACCGAGGTGTGCCGCCACGTCATGGCCAACGGCGTCGGCAACTATCCGGACGACCTCGACGGCGAGGTCCGCGAGGCGCTCGCGCAGGTCGAGCACCTGACCAAGACGACGTTCGGCGACGCGCAGCACCCGCTGCTGGTCAGCGTGCGCTCGGGCGCGCCGGCCTCGATGCCCGGCATGATGGACACGATCCTGAACCTCGGGCTCAACGATCAGACCGTGGCCGCGCTGGCGGCGCGCTCGGGCAACGCGCGGTTCGCGTGGGACTGCTACCGGCGCTTCGTCGCGATGTACGGCGAGGTCGTGATGGGCGTGGTCGCGCCGAGCGAGCACGAGGAGCTCGCGTTCGATCGCATCCTCGACGAGACCAAGCGCAAGCACCGCGCGCACCGCGACCAGGACCTCAGCGAGGCCGCGCTGCGCGAGGTGGTCGCGCTGTTCAAGGCCGAGATCCAGCGCGCCACCGGCACGGCGTTCCCCGACGACGTCCGCACCCAGCTGTGGGGCGCGATCGGCGCCGTGTTCGCGTCGTGGAACAACCCGCGCGCCGACTACTACCGCAAGCTGAACGGCATCTCGGCCACGATCGGCACCGCGGTCAACGTCCAGGCCATGGTGTTCGGCAACCTGGGCGACGACTGCGCGACCGGCGTCGCGTTCACCCGCAACCCGGCGACCGGCGCGAACGAGCTGTACGGCGAGTTCCTGACCAACGCACAGGGCGAGGACGTCGTCGCTGGCGTGCGCACGCCTGAGCCGATCGCCGAGCTCGCCAAGAAGCTGCCGGCCGCGCACGCCGAGCTGGTCCGGCTCGCGAAGGTCCTCGAGGATCACTTCCGCGACATGCAGGACCTCGAGTTCACCATCCAGGCCGGCGAGCTGTTCCTGCTGCAGACCCGCGGCGGCAAGCGCACCGGGCGCGCGATGGTCAAGGTCGCGGTCGACCTCGTCGCCGAGGGCAAGCTGTCGCCGCGCGAGGCCGTGCTGCGCATCGATCCGGCCAAGCTCGACGAGGTGCTGCACCCGACGATCGATCCCAAGGCGCGCCCGCCGGCGATCGCCAAGGGCCTGCCGGCCTCGCCCGGCGCGGCGATCGGTCGCATCGTGTTCACCGCGACCGCGGCGGCCGACTGGGCGCAGCGCGGCGAGACCGTCATCCTGGTCCGGACCGACACCTCGCCCGAGGACATCCACGGCATGAAGGCCGCGTCGGGCATCCTGACCGCGCGCGGCGGCATGACCAGCCACAGCGCGGTGGTCGCGCGCGGCATGGGCAAGTGTTGCGTCACCGCGTGCACCTCGCTGCGGGTCGACGCCGCCAAGCGCACGGCGTCGTTCGTCGGCGGCGGCCAGGAGAAGAAGCTCAAGGAGGGCGACACGCTGACGCTGGACGGCTCGACCGGCGAGGTCTTCCTCGGCGCGGCGCCGCTCGTGCCGGCGCGGCTGGGCGAGGAGATCGGCACGCTGATGCAGTGGGTCGACGAGTTTCGCACCCTCAAGGTCCGGACCAACGCCGACACGCCGAGCGACGCCCGCACGGCGCGCAACTTCGGCGCCGAGGGCATCGGCCTGTGCCGCACCGAGCACATGTTCTTCCAGCCCGAGCGCATCCTCGCGGTGCGCGAGATGATCCTCGCCGGCGACGAGGCCGGCCGGCGCGCCGCGCTCGCCAAGATCCTGCCGATGCAGCGCGGCGACTTCGCCGAGCTGTTCCGCGTGATGGACGGCCTGCCGGTCACGATCCGACTGCTCGATCCGCCGCTTCACGAGTTCCTGCCGCACACCCAGGCCGACATCGACGAGGTCGCCACGGCGCTCGGCAAGCCGGCCACGGTGATCGCCAGCAAGGTCGCCGAGCTGACCGAGGCCAACCCGATGCTGGGCCACCGCGGCTGCCGGCTGGCGATCACGTTCCCCGAGATCTACGAGATCCAGACCCAGGCGATCGCCGAGGCCGCGGCCGAGTGCGCCGCCGCCGGGGTCACCGTGCTGCCCGAGATCATGATCCCGCTGGTCATGGTGGCCGACGAGCTGCGCCGGCTGCGCGCGCTCGTCGCCGAGACCTTCGATGCCGCGCTGGCCAAGGCCGGCGGCCAGAAGATCCCGTACACGATCGGCACGATGATCGAGCTGCCACGCGCGTGCGTGGTCGCCGACCAGATCGCGGCCCACGCCGACTTCTTCTCGTTCGGCACCAACGACCTGACCCAGACCACGTACGGCCTGTCGCGCGACGACGCCGGCCGGTTCCTGCCGGCCTACCTCGAGGCCGGCGTGCTCCAGGCCGACCCGTTCGCCGTGCTCGATCCCGAGGGCGTCGGCGCGCTGATCGAGCTCGCCGTGCGCGGCGGGCGCAGCGTCAAGCCGCACCTCAAGGTCGGGATCTGCGGCGAGCATGGTGGCGATCCCAGCTCGGTGGGCTTCTGTCACCGGGCCGGTCTGAACTATGTCTCGTGCTCGCCGTTCCGGGTCCCGATCGCCCGGGTGGCGGCCGCGCGCGCCGCGCTGTCGGACCCCTCGCGTGCTCCGAGTGAACCGAATGAAGCGAAGAAGTGATGGACGTCATGCAGGCAACCTCCGATGACCCACGCCGGTCGAAGCGACATCCCATGAGGACAGCTGCGCCGACGTGCGACCTCTCGCGCCCCCGGAGCCCCGAGCGCGCCGCGCGCCCGTTTCGGCCCCTGCCGGCGTGGTGCGCCTGCGCGCTCGTCGCGATCACCGGCTGCACGGCTTCGTCCAACGAGGTTCATCCGCCGGCCGACGAGCTGTTCTTCCCGAGCGGCCTCGCGATCGCGCCCGACGAGAGCGCGCTGTTCGTGGCCAACGCGAACTCCGAGCTGCGCTACGACTCGGGCGCGATCAGCGTGCTGCCCGTCCCCGCGATCCAGGCCGCGCTCGACGCCTGGCTCGTGAACGGCGATCCCGGCGGCTGCGAGCGCGAGTCCGACCACCAGGAGACCCTGGTGTGCTCGGAGGAGACGTTCATGGACGTCAACGCCGGCGTCCGGATCGGCAACTTCGCGACCGACATCGCGCTGCAGGCGTTCGCGAGCGGCAAGTACCGCGTGTTCGTGCCGACGCGCGGCGACCCGTCGATCGCGTGGGCCGACTTCTCGGAGGGCGCGCTCCACTGCGCGACGAGCGGCGACTCGTTCGCGCTGTGCGACGACGCGCACCGGCTGTCGCAGATCGCCAACGACCCGGACAACACCGCGATCCCCGAGGAGCCGTTCGGCGTGTTCGCCGACGGGCCGAACGGCTTCGCGATGGTCTCGCACCTCAACACCGGCGCGGTCACCCTGATCGCCGCGCCCGAGGGCACGGACGACGGGCCCGCCGACGTCCGCGTGGTCGACGTGGGGCGCGGGTTCTTCGCCGCCGACGCCAACGGCAGCGCGGGCGCGACGAGCATCGCGGAGCGCCCGGGCGGCGTCGACGGCGAGCCGCTGGTCTACGTCGGCAGCCGGAGCGATCACCGCGTGCAGACGTTCACGATCGGCATGCTGCCGGTGATCGATCCCGGCGCGCCGGTCGATCCGGCCAACCCGCCGCCCACGCCCGAGCCGGCCTACCTGCTGCCGAGCGAGTTCTTCCTGCTCACCGAGATCGGCAACGTGGTCGGCGGCTCGATCGACACCCGCGGGCTGCGGTTCTCGGAGGACGGCAATCGGCTGTTCCTGATCAACCGCCGGCCGCCGAGCCTGCAGATCTACGACACCTCGATCGGCGAGGGCGGCTTCCCGCGCAACACCGGGCTCGGCGGCATCGACATCTGCCGCCAGGCCTCGCAGGTCGAGGTGATGGACAACGGCGCTGGCGAGCGCGCCTACATCTCCTGCTTCCAGGATGGCCAGCTCTACATCGTCAACCCCAATGATCTGACGCAGCCCGAGGACATCCTGCTCGTCGGCCGCGGTCCGTACTCGATCGCCAGCTCGAAGCTCGGAGCGCGCAAGCTGCTGTTTGTCTCGAACTTCCTGGAGGACACCATTGCCGTGGTGGACGTCACCCCAGGATCCCGCACGTACAACCGTGTGGTGCTCCGCATCGGTCAACCGAGGATTCTATGACGCGCGCCTGGTTCGTGATCCTGTTCGGCGCAGCTGCCGCGGTGTCGTGCAACGACCCCGACATCGTGCCGCTGACGCAGCTCAACCTCGATCGCCCGATCGACATGGCGTTCGCGTGCTACGGCCCGATGCGGCGTAGCGACAACGGCATGGTCGAGGTCACGGCGCAGCCGCCGCTGTGGTGCAACGAGTACTCGCCGATCCTCACGCCCCCGCCGGCCACGTTGGAGAACCCGCCGAAGCTGCCGCCCGGCGTACCCGCGCGCGAGGACAGCGTCACGGGCCTGCCGATCCAGCCGCTGTTCTACTGGTACGGCTTCATCCTGCAGTCGGCCTCGGGCACCGTGGCGCTGGCGCGCTGGGAGCCCAAGGCGAGCCAGTCGTTCGGCAGCAGCGTCGGGATCGACGTGGAGGTCCGAGACGCCGATCCGCGGACCCCGGGCAAGAACGCGATCAGCGTCGGTGAGAATCCGATCGCGATCGCGACCGATCTGTCGGGCTGCCACGAGGTCACGGCCAACGCCGGCTCGTGCGACCTCTCGGTGATCGATATCAACAGCGCGGTCGCGTTCGACCAGGACCTGGCGACGGCGCCGACCGTCAACCGGATGACCGTGACCAACACGGCGGGCGTGCCGATCCGCGCCCGGCCGGCGGCGATGGTCGCCCAGCCGAGCGCGCCCGAGCTCGAGCCGAGCAATGCATGCGGCGCTGCGCCTACCGGGCTGGCCTACGTCGCCTATCCGGGCTGCGGGCTGGTCGCCGGCGTCGACCTCACGACCGGGCGGATCCAGCAGGCCATCAAGTTCACCGGCACGCAGGCGACGGTGCTCGACACGGCCGGGCTCGCCGCGCTGACATGCAACGACGAGTGCGCGATCCCCGGTACCGCGACCGCCGATGTGCGCCCCGTGACGCTCGACCTGCGGGTCGATCCGCGCGAGGGCAGGCGGCGGCTCGCGATCGGCGCCGATAACTCGTCGACCATCACCGTGTTCGATCTGGACGCCATGACGTTCGGACCGGTCGGTGCGCCGCTGCAGATCGCGCTGGAGGATCCCTCGGGCAAGCTCGGCGTCACGACGATCCGTCTGACGCCGCAGATCGCGATGGGCAACAGCACGATCAGGGCGCGGCGCAACAACACCGTCGACGTCGCGCAGAACCCGAATCAATATGGCGACATCCCCGCACTCGCGGACGCCATCGGCGCGTCGCCGGGCGGCGAGGGCCAGTACGTCTACGCGGTCGCGACCGACGGCACGGTGCGCGTCGCCGACGTGCTCGCCGTCAAGAAGGAGTGCGACACGCAGATCGACATGCGGTTCGTGCGCGAGCTGGCGAAGACACCCGCGAACATCCCCAAGTTGCAGTGTTTCCCGGTTGGAGATACGACCAATCCGCCGCGCCGCACCGACGTCAAGGGCCCCGGGATCCGGCTGCTCGGGGTGGACGGTGCGCCGACCTCGGTCGCGATCTTCAAGGGCCTCGACAAGCCGCTCCTCGTGAGCGGGACCGTGCTCGACGCCAACGGCAACGCGGTCCTCGATGGAGCAGGCAACCCGGTCACCTCGCTCATCGAGAGCCCGACGGCGTCCAACCAGCTGATCGGCTACTTCGCCATCATCACCGAGACCAGCGGGCACGCGTTCGTCGTCAACATCGACGACGACGACGGCCCCGACACGTTCGATCCCGCCGCACCACAGGCCACGGCGCCGGTCCTGCTCATGGCCCACCAGCTGCGCGACAGCTTCTCGCAGCGCGGCGCGGTGCCCGCGGACGACGTCAACAAGTGCACGGCCGCCGATCCGACGACGGCCTCGACCGTCGGACCGCGCGTGCCGTCGGCGCCGCTCCAGATCGTCTCGCCCGATACGCTCAGCACCGACGCCACGAAAGGCACGAAGGCGCTGATCCTGCCCAGCGTCCACAAGCAGGCGTGCCGGGCGCTCGACACGTCGGTGGACCCCGATGTCCCGTTCGACAGCACGGTCTCCGATCTCCAGATCGGCGCCGACGTGATCACGCGGGACGAGGCCTATCCCGACCTGCGCAGCACGCGCAGCGAGAACTGGCTCGTGTCGTGGGAGGGGCCGCTGTCGAACGACACGCTGCTGACCGCGATCGACGGGCCACAGGTCCGCACCGCCCAGATGTCGATCGACAGCCTGGGCCTGCACCTGACCGACACGAGCCGGCCGTACTGCGAGATGGGCGTCGAGCCGTTCGACGTGGTCCAGCTGCGCGGCTGCAACCCGGTCAACGGCAACGCCGAGTGCCCGAGCGGCTACACGTGCTTCGTGCACGAGGACAACCTGGTGACCGGGCTGGGCGCCTGCATGCTGACCAGCGAGGCGCCGCGGCTCGCGGCGGCGTGCAAGGACTTCCTGACCAGCGCGCGGCGCTACACCGTGTCGCGCGCCGAGAGCGGCGAGCTCACGCTGTTGCCCCGCAAGCACGTGCTGGCGACGACGCCGATCGATGGCTGCGTCGACCACGCGCAGTGCAAGGTGCTCGCGGACTACGCGGAGAAGCTGCGCAATGATGGACAGCCGTTCGAGCTCGCCGGCACCACGGACTCGCACACCTGGCAATGCAGGCTCGACTCGCAGCGCGCGCCGGTCAACGACGACCCGACCGCCAAGCGCTGCATCGAGGTCTGCGCCAAGACCGACGACTGCGAGCCCGGCTCGGTCTGCATCGACGCGACCGGCGCAGTGCAGACAGATGGGACGGCCGTGCAGGACGGCACCTGCATGGAGAGCGTGGCGCCCTCGCAGTCGTGCATCAACGGGCCGCAGAGGTTCTCGGTCCACGCCGGCGAGGCGTTCACCATGGTCGGGCTGGCCTCGGGCTACATCCACTCGGTCGTCGAGCGCGGCGGCGACGGCGCTGACAAGCACGTCTGCGAAGTCCGCAAGACGCCGGGCTCGCTCGACGTCGGCCGGATCCCGCTGCACGCGCCGCCGTGCGCCGATCCGGCCACCGTGGATCCGGCGACCGGCGCGTTCAAGCCGGACAGCGGCCTCGTCGGGTTCGAGCCCAACCCGTGCTCGACCACGGTGACCCAGGTCGACGACTTCCCGAACTACGTCACGATGGATGCGGGCTCGCCGAACAGATGCACGCGAAACGAGGAGCCGGAGACCATCGCGCTCCCGCGCCAGGCCCCGGCGATCAAGCTGCGCACGCGGTCGATGACGCTGACCATGGTCGACCCGTACGCGCCGGGCGACGCGGTGTGCATCGGCGACCGGGCGGCCGGGCTCGGCAAGATCCCGCAGATCGTGGTGGCGCCGCTCGATGGCGACACGCCGTTCGGGTTCAACTACCGGCTGTCGTTCGATCAGCGGGCGGGCTACCTGCCGCTGCCGCTGGCGCCGGGCTTGCTGCTGCCGGCGTTCCCGGTCAAGGTACTGCCCAGCCCGGGCGGCGGCATCTGGGTGCTCGACAACGGCGACTTCCTGGCCACCCGCGTCGGTGAGGTCTCGACCAAGGGTCGGGTCTACCGGGTCGAGCTCTTGAACCTGAGCACCACCAACGTGCTGCAGTAGGCTGGCACGGGGGCCGTTTTGTTGCGCCGATAGCCGGAGTTGTCGAGGCTGGGGCATGCCCAGTCGCGAGCCCGAGCTCTACAAGGACAAGATCGAGGTCAGCCTCGACGGTCGTCAGATCTTCTACCTGTTCTTCGGCGGCGCGGCGATCGTCGGCCTGGTGTTCGTGCTCGGCGTGATGGTCGGGCGGCGCGTCGAGGCGCGCGGCCACCTCGATCGCGCCGAGACCCAGACGGCGAGCGATCCGCTGGCGGCGCTCGATCGGCTGGAGCGCTCGGATCAGCTGTCGTTTCACGGCGCGCTGACCGGCACCGAGGCGCCGACCGACGTCGAGAAGGCGATCGGCGAGCTCGAGCGGCGCCGGCCGGCCGGCAAGCCGGAGAAGAAGGCCGAGGCGAAGGCCGACAAGGCGGACGCCAAGCCCGAGGCGAAGGCCGACAAGGCGGACGCCAAGCCCGAGGCGAAGGCCGACAAGGCGGACGCGAAGCCCGAGGCGAAGGCCGACAAGGCGGACGCGGACAAGCCGAAGTCCGACAAGCACGACGGCGACAGGCACGACGGCGACAAGCAGGACAGCGACAAGAAGCCGAAGAAGCACGACGACAAGGCCGACAAGTCCGAGCGCAGCGACAAGTCCGACAAGGCCGAGCGCGGCGACAAGACCGACAAGCCGGTGACCCGGCCCGACGCGCACAGCGAGGCCAGGTCCGACGGGGACGCCAAGCCGAGCGAGGCCAAGACCAAGTTCACGCTGCAGCTGTCGTCGTTTCAGGACAAGGCCGAGGCCGAGGCGTTCCTCAGCTCGATGAAGTCGGCCGGGCTCCAGCCGTACCTGACCCAGGCCGAGGTCAGCGGCAAGGGGACGTTCTATCGCGTGCGGCTCGGCAGCTACCGCTCGGTCGAGGCCGCCAACGACGCCAAAGCCGAGTACGACAAGACCGGGCGCAAGGCGGCGCAGGTCACGCGGCTGTGAAGCTCGGCAGCCCGGCGAGCCACGCCGGGGCAGCCTGGGTCGGCGCGAGCACGATCAACGATGCGTCGCGCGGCCAGGGCGCGGGTCGGGCGCTCGGCGCCGCCAGCGCCACCGCGGTGACGCCGCGCAGGCGCGCCTCGAGCACGGCGGCCGCCGCGCCGCCTTCGATCACGGCGATCTGGCCGAGCTCGTCGGCCAGCGCGGCCTCGAGCTGGGCGTCCGAGCGGCCCGCGCGCGCGAGCTGATAGGCGCCTGGTCGCGGCGCCGCGGCCTCGCCGCCGATCAGGCGCGCCGCGCGAGGCGCCACGCCGTCGAGCACGTCGCTGACCGGGCCGCGCAGCCCGAGCTTGCCGCCGCGCCGCCGCAGCAGGGCGAGCGCGCCGAGCTCGCCCTGGCCGAGCGCCTCGGGCCAGTCGTCGGTGATCTGGGCGAGCCGCGCGATCGACAGCCCGGGCTCGCCGACCAGGTACAGGCCATACAGCGCGATCAGCGCGCGCCGGGC
>Ga0307513_10008674_pt1 | contig 12952 bp, 12 predicted proteins | sample 15_EM_MG_FD_202174 | JGI IMG/M metagenome (GOLD analysis project Ga0307513, IMG submission 202174) | Populus trichocarpa ectomycorrhiza microbial communities from riparian zone in the Pacific Northwest, United States - 15_EM | ecosystem: Host-associated > Plants > Roots > Unclassified | place...
CCGATGCGTGGCGATCGCTCCGATCAATAAGCTCGCCATCAACGGCCAAATCCAGAAAGGCTGCGTGGCGCCGTAGAGATGCTTGGGAATCGCCGGATTCATGATAGCGGGAAGGTGCGCGAGACACCCTCCGAGTTGTGATGCTGCTGCCCATATCGGCCAGAACCTTGTGCTGTGGCGCGCGACCACGACGAGGACGATCAACAAGACGACGTCCACGACAATCACGCCCCAATTGGGACCTTGAAACTTCGAACCGACGAGAGGCGCGGCGATGGTAGCGAGAACGGCGATCATCAAGGCGGTCGCAACGCGCCGCTCGGTCACACCGCCCCTCAGCCATGCGAACGTGCACAGCGTCGGCAACGCAAGGAGCTGGAGAACAAAGCCGATGAAGAGGAACGTTTTCATAAGATCGCCTCCTCTACATCGGCCGACGAAATTACCAGCCTTTGCCATGCGTCGGACGATCAAACGCAGGTGTCACCGCATCCGACGTCGGATCCATCCAACCCCAGCGCGTCGCGCGAGACGACGAGGCGTTGATGGCATCGGATGGTCTGCTCGCGCACCTTGAACAGGCGCTTGAGCGAATCCGCCGCCAACATCGCGGCGTCGTGACCAACCTGGATCGATACGCCCATTTCCATGCGGCCGCGGACGATTGTGCTGATGAGGTCGCTTTGTGCGACGATCGCATTATCGATGCCGGTTTCAGCCGGCAGCAAGGCGCGCAGGACCTTGCGGGCAACCGCGAGGTCTGTGGTAGGGACGGATTTGAGATTGCTGGTGCGGATAGATGCAACGGACATGATTCCCCCTCCGCCGGCGCCTGACGGCCCGGCAAAAATCAAAAACCAACTGCTGAATGAAGCGCCTACGGGTGCTCGGTGAAGATCCTGATGGCGAGAATGTAAAGAGACATAGCCGCTATCATCAGGGATGCCGCGATCAGGATCGCGGCGATCGTTCCAGGATAATTCAGGTCATTGGTCGGCCTTTCTCGTGTGGGGAACGGCAAGGGCAGCCGTCCGATCCACGAGGAAGACACCCTCGAAATCTCATTCTCAACGCCGGAAATTGCCGATGAGGAAAAACCCCCTATCATCGCGCTACTGCTCATCAGCGCCCGGACCGCACTATCGCGATCGGAGAAGCCGAGCTTTCGCACCGCGTTGGCGATATAAGCGTCGACCGTTTTGGGCGAGAGCTCCAGGTCGTTCGCGATATCCTTGGTGCGCTTATGCTGCGCGACACCCTTGAGACACTCGATCTCCCGGGGGGTCAACGAAGAGAAACGCGAATCGTCCATGATACGAAGCTATCCCAATGCCGGGCCATTTTGGACCGTTTAGTCTTTCTTTGACATCAAGAAAAATTGCGACCGGCATCCACCCTCATTTCGACCCCTTTTCCCGGCGGGCGCGGGATGGCCGATTTGGCTTTGCACGCCGTCCGGCCGGTTGATAGACCGGCCGCGGGGGGTATGGGTATTGGGGATCGATCGACAGGAGTTTCCGGGGCGTTCCAGCGACCCCGCCGACGTGCTTCGGCTGCTGTTGCTCGATCTGATATCCGACAGACGTGAGGTCGACGCGCAAGGCGTCGCCGCTCTCGATACCGCCGCGTGGCGAACGTTGCTCGATATGGTGCGCCAGCATCGGTTGGGAGCGCTGCTCCACTGGCAGCTCGAGCGCCGGCATGCCGGTCTCGCCGTGCCGGAGATGGTTCGCGACGAGGTGAAGGGCGCCTGGCGGACATCGACCCGCCGCTTGCTCGGCATGCAGTATGAATTGACCACATTGAGTAAGTTGCTCGGCGCGGCGGGGGTTCGGTCGATCGCGCTCAAGGGAGCGTTCCTGGCCTATCATGCCTATCCAGACGCCGCGCTGCGCCCGATGCGCGATCTCGACATCCTGGTGCAGGAGGACAGATTGATCGACGCCTGGGATTGTTTGCTCGCGGCTGGCGCGACGCCGGCGGGCGCCGGGGGAGCGGACGAGCGGCTCAACTATGCGTTGAGCGCCGACAAGCACCATCTGCCGGCATTGCAGACGCCAAGCGGCTTTTCGAAGCTCGAGCTGCATCGCGGCATCCAGAGCGTGGCCGGCGCGTTGAATCGCGATCGCGATACCCGGTTGCTCGATGGCCTCTGGGAGCACGCCATCAGTCTTCCGATCGCCACCACGCCGATCGGCTTCCCCGCTCCCACCGACATGCTGCTGCACCTGATCATGCACGCGGCGTACGATCATTTGCTCAACAACGGTCCGCTGGTGTTGAGCGACATCGCGTTCCTGGTGCGCCGGCACGCCATCGACTGGCGACGGTTCTGGCAGACTGTCATCGCGCTGCGATCGATGCGCGGCGCTGTCCTGTTGCTCGACCTTGCCGATCGCTACTGGCGCGACGTGCCGATCGTATGGAGCGCGGCTGCCGTAGAGGTGCGCGGCGAGCTCGACGCCGTGCGCGATTCCGCGGCGCTGCTGCTGCTGCAGGATCGCGGCCTCATGCCCGATATCTGGCGCAAGCGCAGTATCGGGCAACCACGCGGTGCCATCCGCCGGCTGATCGCCCGGCTGTTCATCTCGCGCATCGAAATGGCGTTACTCTATCCAGTCGATCCGAGGTCGCCGCGCATCCTGCTTTGTTATCCTCGGCGCTGGTGGCGGCTAGCCACGCGGCGCGTCCCGGAAGCATGGCGCACCGGACAGCGCGCGGACCTGCGCCGGCAGGCCGCGATCGACACGCGCGTCTCGCACTGGCTCAGCACGTGACATGAACGAGACGGTTGGAGGCATCGGGCGCAAGCCGCCGAAGATCGTCCGTCTGGCGCGGATGCGCCGCGGGAACTGGCTGCTGTTGGCCGAAACGGCGACCACCCTCGCCGTCGTCCGGCTGATCGTCGCGACCCGCCCGCCCGGCCGGCTCGTGGCCCGGCTCGGTTGCCCGCTCGCCGCCGACCCGCCACCGTTCTCCCGGATATCCGGCAATGGCGAGCGAGCCGGACGGGTCGGCTGGGCGATTCGCTGCGCCGCCGCCAATGGTCCGTTCCGCGCGATGTGTTTCGAACGGGCGCTCGCCGCCCGGGCGATGCTCGATCGTCACGGCGTCCCCGCGATCGTCCATGACGGTGTCGCGCCCGACACCGCCGGCGGCATGCTCGCGCATGCCTGGATCGATGTCGCCGATCCGCCGATCACCGGCAATCCGCTACGGCGCGCCTTTCGGGAAATCGCCCGGTTCGCCTCTGACCACCCTGGAGTCCGCAATGCCTGGCGATAACGCGCGATTCGCCCCAGCCGAGTTGGTAAGCTGGAACGATGCCGGCGAGGAACTGGCATTGTTCGACGGCGACGGCGGCTATTTCGCGCTCAATGGTCCGGCGGTCGCGATCTGGCGCGAGCTCGCAACGGGCCGAAGCGTCGGCGAGACAATCGACGCGCTCGCGGCACGGTTCGAGAACCCACGCACGGCCATCGCCGAGGATGTCGCCGCCTTCATTCGCGGCGCGCTCGATCGTCGGTTGATCGTCGCGCGCCAATGAGCGCGATCGGCGGTATCGTCGACCTGCGCGGCGGGCTCGATGTCCGCGTTTTGCCGGCGATCGCAGCCGCGGCGCCGAGCTTCTCGGGCGTGAACTCAACGTCATGGAACGACGATTATGCCGGACTCGTCCACGTCATGCTCGCCACCACGCCCGAAGCGCTGACCGAGACGCAGCCGTGGCGCGATCGATCCGGCACCGTCATCACGTTCGACGGCCGCGTCGACAATCGCGACGAGTTGAGGGCGATGATCGGCAACGACGCGCCGCCTCGCGACGCGCCCGATTGCGTGATCGTACTCGCCGCATGGCGGCGACTCGGCGCCGATCTGCTGGATCGCCTCGTCGGCGATTACGCGTTCGCGATTTGGGATCCGGCGGTGCGGCGACTGACCGTCGTTCGATCACCGGTCGGCTGGTGCCCCTTGCTCTGGACGGAGCGGCCGGGCGGTATCGCTTTTGCCACCGAACCGGCAATGCTGGTCCGCGGCCTCGCCTTGTCGCCAGGTGTCGATGAGGCCACTGTCGGGGAAATGCTGTCGCTGCGTTTCGTAAGCGAGACGGCAAGTTTCTGGAACGGCATCCAGCGGCTGCCCGCGGGGCATTTGCTCGAGGCAGACGCCCATGGCATCCGTACGCGGCGATGGCTCGAAGGCCCGTTCGCGGATTCCTCGCGGCTTTCCGATCGCGACCATATCGATCGCTTCACCGAGTTGTTCGATCAGGCGATCGTCGCGACGACCCGCAGCGCCGGTCCGGTAGCAGCTTTCCTGTCCGGCGGACTCGATTCGTCGAGCGTCGTCTGTCGCAGCCGTCAATTGGTCGAGGCCGGCAAGCTCGCCGCCATGCCTCGGACATTGTCGGGGCGCTTTCCGGGGGATGCATGCGACGAGGGAGAGTGGATCGCGGCCGTCGAGGAACGATGCGGTATCCGCACGCACGACATAGTCGCCGCTCCCTATGATTGGGCTGCGGCGACCGCCTGGACAGCGCAATCGCTGCATCTCCCGCTGCGGCCCACGGCGGCCTCCATCTACACCGGATCGTGCGATTGGTTGCAGGCCAACGACACCCGCGTGTTGCTGACCGGCGAGGGCGGCGATGAATGGCTGACGGGGGGGCGGTCGCATTTCCCCGATTTGCTGCGCGCGGGCCGCCTGCGGACGTTGCTGCAGGAAGGGCTGTCAACCGCTTCGAACGCAACCGTCGCCCAGCGGCTTCGCTTGACGGCTTCGTCGGCGATCGGGCCGATCGTATCGGCACGGCAACGCGCATCTTTGCTCTTTCCGCACCTCGATTTCATCATGCACCCGCCAGCATGGATCCGGCCCGATTGGGCTCGGCGTATCGGATTGGCGGATCGCTGGCGCCACGCGCCGCAGCCCCCTGCGCTGAGCGGGCTGGCGCCGCAACAGCGCTATGGACGGTATTCGATGGCGCGGCGGCACATAAACCTCGACAACATCATATCCTGGGTTTCGTCCCGCCAGATCGAGATGCGTCACCCCCTCCATGACTTCCGTCTCACACGCTTTCTCCTGGGCGCGGCCGGCGGGATGCTACAGCGCAACGGCCTGCGCAAACACCTGCTTCGCGAGGCGATGCGCGGGACATTGCCCGATGCTCTCATCGGGCGGCGCGACAAGGCGAATATGAGCACACCGATCGTCCACGCCGTCACCGAGCGGTTGCGGGAGCGGCCGATACATCAATTGTCCTGCGTGCGGCTGGGCTGGATCGATCCCGAACCGCTCGCGGCGATCGAGCGGGAACATGCGGCATGGCGGGCAGGCGGCATGATTGGCAAAATGCCGCACGGTTCCTACGGCGCCGTCTGGAACGCCGTCGCGGCCGATCTGTGGCTCGAGCACGCCGTCGGAATGGGCTGAATCGCTTGCCGCCGCGTCCTTTTTCGCCGACAGAACCGGCATGACCGGCATCACTCCTCCCGACGACGCGACGACGCTGGCGCGCCCCACCAATCTGGTCGCCTCGGAAATTGATGGCGAGGCGGTCATCCTCGACATCGACAGCGGGCAATTCTTCCAGCTCAACAAGATCGGGTCGCGTATCTGGGACGCGCTCGCCACGCCGAAGACGATGAGAGAGCTATGTCGCCTGATGCAGGACGCGTTCGACGTCGATCCGGAAACATGCCGCCACGACATAGCGGGCTTCGTTGGTCAGATGACGCATCATGGCCTCGTCACCTCGGGCGATGAAGCCGAGGGCTAGCCCGTCCGCGCGGCGTGCTCGCGCAGGAAGCGTAGTACCATGGTCTCTCCAACCTTATCGGACTGTCGCCGCATGCGCTGGGGCGGCGTTTCGCCCGGGCGGCCGAGCGCTGTTAGCAGGGCGCCTACCGTGCCGGCGTAGTCGCGCACCAAATCCTCGTAGGTGACGCAATAGGGGTCGACGCCTAGCGCGCGAAAATAGCCTAACCAGTGATCGGCACTGTCTCGCGCATATGACAGGTAAGCTAGGATGTTGTCGTAATCATAGGCCGCTGGCGCGATGGCCTGTTGTCGTCCCACGCCCGGGATGGCGCGCCACAGTCCCGTCTGGCTCGCGATCGCCGCCGATACCGCTTGCCGCACCAGGTCACGGCGCCCCAACAGCACCGGCACCGGCGCTGGGAGAATATCGGCCAGAATCGCCTGATAAGCGCGATAGGTTTCCGCACCGATATTATCGGGAGAGACGGTCAATGGTGGCGGGAACCGACCGGGCGCGCGCTCGTACGCCACTTCTTCGACATCGTGCCAGAACAGCTTGATCGAGAACACGCCCGACGGGTCGGTCCGCAAGCGATGCATCGCCGCCACATAAGAGACGAGATCGGGCGTTCCCCAACGCTCAGCGATCGCCGGGCGAAAACCGCGGTGAAGGTATTCGAGCGGACAGCCAAGTTCGCCCGCGAAATGAATCGCCTCGCCCAGCAGCGTGCTGCCCGATCGCATGTGGCTGCAGATCATCAGCGTCTGCCGCGGCGGACCACTCCAGACGGGAAAGTCGTTCTCAGCGAGCGAGAGATCGTAGTGGCGAGGTGCTTGTGGCATCGTCATAGATCGTCGAGACCGCATCGATCGTGCTGGGCAGCATATCGTACGAATGCGGTTGGCGGAAAGTGTAGCAGGGCATACCTGCCACCAGCCGGGTAAGGCATTCGAGCCCTTTGGCGGTGGCGCCGCGATCGCCCGGGTCGAAGCGCACCATCTGCGACGCAGCCATTATCGCAGCGCGCGGTCCAGTCACGCGCGCCCAGTCAACGGCCGCGCCACCGGACGACAGGAACAGCACGGCCCGGATCGGCACCGGGGCGGCGTGCCGGCGCTGCGGCGGTGCATACCAATATTTCCCGTTATAACCGTCGATCGGGCGGCATGCCTCCAGCGGCAAGCCCAATCCGCGTCGTGACGGCTCCCACACGGACACACCGGGCGCGGTCTGCCAGACGTGAGGATCTTCCGCACCGCTCAGGATCGACATATCGTCACTCAGGATATCCCAACCAGCGGCAGCCATCGCCGCCGTCAGCGTCGACTTGCCGGCGCCCGACCAGCCGAGCATCAGGACCGCACCGTCGCGTTGGACGAGCGAGGCGCCATGCACCGGCAGTCGACCGTGCAGCCAAGCCAGACGCGGCAGCACGCGCCGTGAAAGAATTTCGCGCAGCTTCCCAACAACCGCGGAATCCCGGCACGTACAATCCAGGGTCGAACCGCTCGGATCGCATTCGATGGCGACCTCGTCTCCGCAGCGTATCGTCCACCCGTCGGTCCGATCACCTTCCAGCGCTAGCTGGAACCGGCCACTCCAGGCATGTGACAAGCGCCGCCGCGACGGGCGCTCCCCGATACGCAACGTTATCGTCACGTCAGGATCCCGCGGTGGTCCGACCTCTGCCGGCTGCAAGCCGTCAAGATCCAGCGGAGAGCCAACTAGCAATCCGCTGAAATCATACTCCTTCAACACCTGCTTACATGAAATCAGGTCAGATTACTTCCGAGGTCGCCGGGGTTGCCGCCGGCGCCACGCGCTACGGTAATCGGCTGGAAATCGACGATTTCGGGTTTTTCCCATTTCGGCTTGGCGACCGAAACGGCCTCGATACTCTCTTGAGTCTCGATACCCTTAGAAGTGATGTCGTTCATCTTATTCTCCCATCGCAACTGCGGTTTCTAGCGGACTAGTCGGTTTTTGAGAAGGCCCCAATGAAGCTTCCGAAAAACACCGATAATTCCCCACGGAAAACATTAATCTTTATCAAACGGGAAGGTCGGCAATTAGCCATGGACAGTTGCAAGCGCGCGAATTCTGGCCGGATTCGGCCCAACCACTGTCCCGGTCTTCCAAAATGAGTTGGCCCAGATCGGCTGTGCCGACCTATCCGCCGCACGATTCCCGCACGATCAGGTCGGTCGGCAGATGCACCGGCAGATGGTCGGGCGAGAAATCGAGCACGCGCGACACCAGCAGCCGCCCCGCTTCCGCCGTGTCCTGGCGGATCGTGCTCAAGGTCGGCGTGCTGAGCCGGCTGAGCAGCATGTCGTCATAGCCGACCACCGACACGTCGCCCGGTACCGAGCGGCCCGAGCGCTTGATCGCGCGGATCGCGCCGAGCGCGATCAGATCGCTGGTGGCGACGATGCCGTCGAATACCATTCCGCGATGGAGCAACCGCGCCACCGCCGCTTCGGCCGCCTCGAGCTCGAATTCGACCGCCACGACCAATTTGGGATCAGCCTCAAGCCCGCTTTCCCTGACGCCTTCCATATAGCCGCGGCGGCGCTGCAGCGCTTCGGGGTCGCTGCCGCCGAGGAACATGATGTTGCGCCGCCCCATCCGCGCGAGGTGGAGCGTCGCGCGCCGCCCACCGAGCATATTGTCCGAGCCGACCGAGCAATATTTCTGCCCCGGCATATGCGCGCCCCACACCACGAAATGCCCGTTGGTCGAGGTCGCGAGCTGGTTGAGCTGGTCGTGGAGCATGCCTTGGCCCAGGAAGATCACCCCACTCGCGCGGCTGGTGGTCACCGCATGGACCAGATCGTCGTAATTTTCCGGCGAGGTGTGGCTGACCATGAAGTCGCACGACCGCGCGCGCGCCGCCTCGCCGATCTGTGCGATCAGCTCGAGGAAGAACGGGTGCGTCAGCGGCACCGGCCGCCCGCGCATGTGCGGGGTGACGATCGCGATCGAGCCCTCGGCGCCGATTGGTGCTGCGGGCATGTAATGGCGGAACGGATAATCGTGCTCGCGCGCCAGCGCCCAGATGCGCTGCTTGGTCTTGGCGCTGATCACCGGCTCGTCGTTGAGCGCGCGCGACACCGTCGACACCGAGACGCCCGCCAGTTTGGCGAGGTCTTGCAGCGTTGTATTGTTGTTGCTGTTGGTGCCCATTACGCTCAAGCTGACCCGCTAACCGGCGCCGACTTATGGAGCGAAGGGCAGGTTTTGCAAGCGAGCGAGGGGAGCGCTGGCATTTCACCACCGGTACCGACACTACGGCCGCGCCTGACGATCGGCCAGATCTGGAACATGTGCTGCGGCCTGTTCGGGGTGCAGATCGTCTGGGGATTGCAGAACGGTAGCACCAGCCGAATCTTCCAGACGCTCGGTGCCCAGCTCGACCAATTGCCGATCCTGTGGATCGCGGCGCCGATCACGGGGCTGCTCGTCCAGCCGTTGATCGGGCATTGGAGCGACCGCACCTGGGGGCCGCTCGGACGGCGGCGACCGTTCCTCTTGGCGGGGTCGATCCTGACCGCGATCGCGCTGGTCGCTATGCCCAATGCCGCCAGCATCTGGACCGCCAGCCTGGCCTTGTGGCTGCTCACCGCGTCGATCAACATCGCCGCCGAGCCGTTCCGCGCGCTGGTCGCCGACGCGCTGCCGGAGAATCAGCGGACCGAAGGTTTCGCGGTGCAGGTCTTCTTCATCGGCTCAGGGGCGGTGTTCGCCTCGGCGCTGCCCTGGATCCTGACCCACTGGTTCGGGGTCGCCGCGACCGCCCCGCCCGGTCTGCTGCCACCGTCGGTGCGACTGACCTTCTATATCGGCGCGGTCGGCCTGCTCACCGCCGTCGCCTGGACGGTCGCCACCACCACCGAACGCCCGCCCGCAAGCCTTGCCGCCGACGCCCCCGATCTGGTCGAACACGCGGTGCCGAGCACGACCGGCGCGGCGACGCTCGCGCGCAGCGGATTGCTATGGATGTTCGGCGGCGGCGCGATCGCGGGCTTCGCGTTCGCCGAGCAACTCGAGCGCGAAATCTACGTGCTCGCCGCGATCGCCTTTGTGTTCGGCCTCGCGCAACTCGCCGCGGTGGCGATGCGGCGCGGCGGACGGCGGTCGCTCGGCGTGTTCGAGATCGTCGAGGACATATTGCACATGCCGCGCGTGCTGCGGCATCTCGCGCTGGTCCAGTTCTTCACCTGGACCGCCTTGTTCGCGATGTGGATCTACACCGTGCCCGCGGTCGTCACGCATCATTACCACACCGCCGACGCGAGTTCGGCGGCGTACAATGCCGGTGCCGACTGGGTGGGCATATTGTTCGCTGGCTATAACGGGGTGGCGGCTATCGCCGCGCTGGCGCTGCCCTGGCTCGCCGAGCGGATCGGCCGGCGTAATGTCTATGCGGCGAGCCTCGCGCTCGGCGCGCTGGGGTTGGCCGGGTTCGTGCTGGTCGACAATCCCTACTGGCTATGGCTGCCGACAATCGGCATCGGCTGCGCCTGGGCGGCCATCCTGTCGCTGCCTTATGCAATGCTCGCCAGCGCGGTGCCGCCGAGGAAGATGGGCGTCTATATGGGCATCCACAACATGTTCCTGGTGTTGCCCCAACTCGTCGCCGCGACCTTGCTCGGCGCGATCGTCCGCCACTGGCTCGGCAACCAGGCGATCCTCGCATTGGGGCTCGCCGCGGCGGCGATGGCGGTCGCGGCATTGGCCGCACTCTTCATCCCCGATACTTGAAAACGGGTTATGCAAATGTTGCATTGATGGATTTGCGCAACACTCCCTGAAATTTGGGCACTCACTAGTGACTCGGCGCAAAAACAGCGCTTGCACGGTACGGAAATTTACGCAACAAAGCGCAAATCGTTGCATTGGGTTGCAATCGATGGAGCCGCGCGCACCGCGAAAAGCCGGGCCGCACAGGAGGGATGAAGGGGCAGATGGCACGCGACGACGCGCCGCATCAATTCCACAAACGGTGATTCGCGCCGCGCGCCGGGCATCCAGCCTGGGCGCGCGGGCAACGGGATAAAGCCCCCGCATGAGGGGCATGATTAGGGGAGTGATCGATGAAGCAATTGGGTTCGAGCCGTAGCCGCGGCCTTCTGTGGAGCGGCACCTCGCTGATGACGCTGGCGATCTTCGCCGCGACCGGGGCGCAAGCGCAGACCGCGCCGGAGGCCGTCACCAGCCCGACCGCGGCGCCGCAGACGGATAGCGGCTCCCAGGCTCCCGACGATAACGACATCCTGATCGTCGGCGTGCGCCGCGCACTCGGCGACGCAGCCGAGACCAAGCGCAACGCCGCGACGATCGTCGATTCGATCAGCGCGACCGATATCGGCGCCTTCCCCGACACCTCGGTCTCGGGCGCCCTGTCGCGCGTCCCCGGCATCACCGTGTCGCGACTGCAATCGACCGACGATTCGACCCACCCCTCGGGCGAAGCCGCCGGCGTGCTGGTCCGCGGCCTGACCCAGGTGCGTACCGAGTTCAACGGCCGCGACAGCTTCTCGGCCGACGCCGCGCGCGGGCTCAACTTCAACGACATCTCGCCCGAACTGATGTCGCGCGTCGACGTCTACAAGAATTTGACCGCCGACATGATCGAGGGCGGCATCGCCGGTACCGTCGATCTGCGCACGCGCCTGCCGTTCGACCAGAACGGGCTGGTCGTCACCGGCAACGCCAAGGCCGATTATGGCGATCGGTCGAAAAAGTGGACCGGCGAATATTCGGCGCTGATCAGCGACACGTTCGACACCGAGATCGGCAAGTTCGGCTTCCTCGCCGACTTCGCGCGCAGCCATGTCGTCACGCGGACCGAAAGCGTGATCTTCGACAAGATCGACACCTATTGCTCGGCCGGCGCGCTCAAGCCCGACGGCACCGCCAATGTCGGCTCTAACGGCGCGATCGGCTGTACCGCCAATCCGTTCGGCGGCACCGGCTGGGCCTATGCCCCCGACGGTATCCGCTATTCGCAGGTCGATTATGACCGCACGCGGCGCGGCATCGCGCTCGCCGGCCAGTTCCAGGACAAGTCCGAACGCTTCCTGCTGACCGTCCAATACACCGATTCGAAATATCACAATTCCTGGCTCGAGCGCGCCTCGCACACGATCTTCGACGGCAACGCTTATGGCACGCCGGCGTTCAACCCACGCAGCACGACGATCCTCGGCGCTGCCGACGGTTCCGCTTTGGTCTTCGGGTCGAACGGCATGCTGCAATCGGGCGTACTGACTCAGGGCCATGGCAGTTGGAACGGAAGCTGGAGCGGAAACGATCAGGATGCGATCAACACGGGGTCGGCGGTGCCGGGCCAGCCGTTCGTCAACAATTGCGGCACCGGTCATTGCACCACGGTGCGCGACGGCCTCTATTTCCAGAACGAGGCGCGCAATTTCGACCATAGCGAGGGCACCCAGGACTTCTCGGCCAATATCGACTGGAAGATCACCGACAACCTCAAGCTGACGCTCGACGGCCAGCGCGTCACCGCGTCGACCAACAATAACGACATCCTGGTCGCGGTCGGATCGATGGCCAATTACCAATACAACCTGACCGACGGCAACGCACCGGAAATCAAGCTGTTGCCGGGGTCGAACGTCAATTACGCCGCCGGCGGCCTGGCCAATCCGCACAATTACTGGATCCCGTTCATCCAGGGCCATGTCGAGGACAATGACGCCGACGAATGGGCGTTCAAGGGCGACCTGCAGTACGATTTCGACAAGGGCGGCTGGCTCGACTCGCTCAAGGTCGGCGTGCGCTATGGCGATCGCAGCCAGACGGTCCGCTATTCGACCTTCAACTGGACTCCGATCGCGGCCAACTGGAATTGCAACGGCGCGGGGTTCAATGCCGACAATACCACACCCAATCCGGCTGCGGCGTGCAACGCCAACTTCAAGGGCTATGGCGCGGGGATCTGGGAATCGACCAGCCTGGGCAGCGATTTCTACAACGGCAGCGCCTATAATAACGGCTCGCTGGTCTATCTGAACCGCGACACGCTGCAGAACTTTCCCAAGCTGCTCCAGTCGCTGAGCGGCGCCAACACCAATTCGCCGATCGCGCCGGGTTATACGTCTATCTGCGACCGCCCCGAGGCGACGGTCGACAATTGCTTCACGCCGTCGGAAGTGACCACGA
>Ga0307513_10008675_pt1 | contig 12951 bp, 14 predicted proteins | sample 15_EM_MG_FD_202174 | JGI IMG/M metagenome (GOLD analysis project Ga0307513, IMG submission 202174) | Populus trichocarpa ectomycorrhiza microbial communities from riparian zone in the Pacific Northwest, United States - 15_EM | ecosystem: Host-associated > Plants > Roots > Unclassified | place...
CTCAATTTACTTACTTCAAAAATCATCATTATTTCTCTAATTTTTTACATATTCCGGTAGCCCTTCATCGTACCTTTTAAAATCACTTACAATTATGTTTCTACGACCAGAACTGGCCAACTTATGATGCTTGCGGCAACTGGTTCTCAAAATTTTGATTTGGGTCCAAAAAGGCAGGTTCGCCAACATTATTGCAAACAGCAATAAACTCCCAGCGTTTGGGTGGTGGCTTTTTCTTTTTGGTGCTCTTCGGCTGAGCCTTCGCTTTTCCTTTGCTCTTCGACTTCACTGAGGCCATGGTTGCTCGTTTCTTGGACTTGGTTGCAGCCTTACGCTGTCCACGAGCTGCGTCTTCACTGGGCAGGTTTCGCGTGTCGAATTTTTTGCAGATTGTTGAGGCAAATTTCCGAAGGGCTTGACCAAGTCGCGTTGTTGAACCTTCAAGGGATCGGAGGGTAGAATTGGTGTGAAGGCAGAGCTTTGCAAGGGCATGCCATGTGGCGAGCTCGAACAGCAGGTCCAGTACGGTAGCGTGATCTTCGTCATTAAGTAGTCCGTCAAAGACGGGAATCACACACTGAAAAGATGTTGGATGCATAATAGGCATTATACAACCATTCTGGACATACCTGAAAAAGATCTTCAAAATCACATGCGACTAAATTTTTCATTCCGGAAGCATTGTTTACGAATTTTCAGATTGTACCATGGCCAAAGGTTGGGATGTCTCAGTATCTAATTTGAGCGTTATGATTAGCTGATCAAGGAAATAAAACACATGTGTGACACCTTTTATTTAGGTGCTGGATCCCATCACCTCCCTGAGCATAGAGAATTCGCAAAAGGTGAGTAAAGGTTGCCCTCCAAACACCAAGCTCAAACTCATGCATCAGGTCGACAACAAAAATAGAGTGGAAGTCGAACCCATATGGTGAAAGCTTTTCAGAAAAGGCGTTCTATGTGACGGTGGAATAATTTATAAGTTAGAAATCAATGGAAGATGATCCAAGTCACTCACACGAGTTGGTACTGATGAACGCGAGTGCACGAGGTTAGAAATAGATTTTGCACCTGGCCGTACACCTTTGGTATAAACCATCTCTCGAGCTGTCTCAACTAGCATTTTTCGCTGGTCATTGTCAACCCATTTCTTTGTCTCACGTTGCTTCATATCCGGTTTTGTCCCAAGGTCCTTAATATCGCACTTGTTAATCAGGCACCGTGGACACTGCATATTCCCAAGGTATTTGATACATGTCAAAAGAATTCTACATGAGATTGGTAAGTCTCTGAATAAATATTAAAGGGAGATATTTGAACTTACTTCTCAGGGTAATCCGCCGAGTAAGAGAAGAAACAAGGGGAAAGTCTTTGTTGAATCCCATCAGGAAAGGTGATGATGATTCCATTGACATAGGCATCAAGAAATTCATCATCCAGGATGAGTCGCCAAACTGCATGCATTAGGTCTCGCCAGAGGTGCATAAGAATATCGGCCATTGCAGGTTGACCAAAGGTTTCTTGGTAGAAATCCTGGATGGCATCGCCGAGCTGAAACTTCAATTGAGGATGACAAAAATGGTGGATAAATGGTAGACACATTACCTTTGGAATATAGGCAAGGTGGTGCGCAGCAAACGATGAGGGCTGAGCACAGAAATATTTTGACAGGCTTCCAAGATAAAGGTAAATGGGCCACAATGAAGCGTTACCAAAATTGGTCAAGTGCGTCGAGTCCGACCATACCATAATTGCTGCAATAACCATCTCAAGATGACATTCTGGGTTAGACTGAGAGCGAATTTTCTCGTGTTCGAGGATAAAGGCATCCAAGTTGTAAAGCTCCAAGTGGATGCGCTCAGGAGGGGAATCTGGCGCTGGCTTCCAATATTCTTCAAAGGGGAAGAGATGAAGCTGTTCTGCAGCTGGTTCCTGGAATGTGGCTTTGATAACTTCCAGGGGTTTGCGGTACAAAAGGCCAGGAACATTAAAAATGGGGGCGTCCTCTTCTGATCGATGTTTAACCCGGTCACATGGCAGTGACAAAGGTACTGTTGTCTCAATCCAACCATCATCAATTTTCCTGTTTGTTCCGGAACCCAGAAGGGGGTCAGCCATTTGGTAGGCATCAAGGCATTTTGCTTCCTTGGCAGCATCGAATCCAGTAAGGTCTTCAAGCGAAAATCCAGGGGCAAGTAAAACTCCCTGAACGAGGCTATTCAGGGATTGGAGGGACTTGGTTACTGAAGCATCATAGAACCACTGCATGAGACAAAAGATGGATAGGTTCTTGAAGGGTAGGTAACTAGTGGATGTTGATGATGCTGGGTCTGTGAAGGGGTTGGCGATCCTGAATGGAGATGACCATTTCGAAGCATTATCTGGTTTATGGACCACAAAATTTGGGCTATCAGCAACAGAGCTAATTGTGAAGCTTTCGTCGGGTGTGTATGTCAGTTTGCCACTTTTATAAATGTGATAGACTCCAAAACTATTTGAGTCAGTTTGAAACTCAGAAATTGGGGGAGGTGGGGTCATATCAGGTTCTTCGGCATCCAGTGGCTCAGGTGTAGAGTGATTAGGGGGTAGAGGCGGCAGTACATCCTGATAATGCTTGGGTAACCGAGTCTTCCATTGTGGTAATCCAGACTTTCGAAACTCCTGTGGAGGGGTTGGTACTTATACTGCTTCAAGTTCCTAATTTTTTTATACATTCAAACACATTTTTAGTGAGGCAACAAGAATTTTATTCACCTCAAATTTGTTGGTTGGAGGATCATCAACCAGGCTTGAGGATCTGGGCTGCCCAGAATCTATTCCAAAGGCTTCCAGATGTGTAGAATTGTCCAGTAATTTTGGTAGGATGTCTGCAATTTTCTTGTTCTTGTACGGTTTGGATGATTTAATGTGTGTCTTGAACCCTCAGGCCACAAAATCTTTGCCACAGCCAATGCATTTTGTCATGGCAATCAGCAAGAGTATGAGTAAAAAAAGTAGATATGATATTCTATGCATTTCTGCGTAAAATAGGTGGGGAAAGAGGTCACGGCCTCGTTGAGAAACCAACCTTCACCCTTTTTTTTTTCACAAAGTTCAGAAGCGTGTTGGGTCACATGACCTGGACATGTCTATTTCCTTCCTTTGAATCACATTCCTTGTTCCCGACTTTCATGTCTGCTCCCCCGGTTCTCATCGCGGCCCTTCTCAAAGGTCTGCATAATGAAACAGAGGAGACTGAGGATGCTGTTAGGTGCCCTCATTCACTTCCCACTCCCTTATACCCTTCTACTTACTCGTTATACAGGGCCTGAGAAGCGGTTGAAGTGTGTTGCAGTGTCAGGAGGTGGATTCCACGATACCTTGGCCCTTTTATAGACATACGCGATATTCTCTGTGCTGGGATCCCAAGCGATGAGCCATCAGTAGTTCCATTCAGGTTTTATTTAGCTTGCTAACAGTTATTGCTCCCAGTACATCCGAGATCGATATCGCAAACTTCGAAAGGGTAATGAAAGTCCACCCTTACTTTCCTGACTTTATCTCAGCTTTGAAGGAAGAGAACAATTTGGAAGTCTTCAATGAGTTCGTCTCTAAGGTGGGACATTCCATTATGACGCATATATGCACTTATTTAATCTATATGCACAAGATGGTTAAGGCTATGTGCGATGCTAGGGCTGTGGACTCAAACAATATAAAATCAGAGATCATGAGTTTCATTCCCATCGACTGGCAACACGTCGGTCCACCTGCTCATCCAGGAACAAACAAAAGTAGCCGTGGGTTCAATAACCTTGCGACTGGCGAGAAACTCTGCCCCCTTCGCTTTCTGCCCAAGTTCCGTGAGGATCCCATGTAAGCTGCATATACTGTACTAAAATACCAGTTACTAAAATTATTTACAGTGATTTCAAAGAGAAGGTCGAGAACACAGAAATCATGCTTCGCGCTCAAGACGAGACAAACTGGCCATCATTCTTGTACCCGGACGGAATGGTGTTTGACCCAGAGAACCTCAACAGGGGCCTATTTCATGGGCATGTTTTCATTTGGGTGCGCACAGATCAGAAGAGTTCTTTCAGTGCTCATTTCTTTCCTAGTCTTTGCGCACGATTTATACAGAAAAATCCTCTGCATTCACAGGTTATCACACAGCATCCAAATACATGACATGAAAAAGGTCTTTCCTGAGGCTGTTGCATATGCCACTGCAGGTATGTCTGAAAGTAATACCACTCTGTTTCTACTTACTGTTTGATAGGCTTATCATGGCCTGTTGTCCATTGAGCAATGGGGCATACACGACCGCTACTTCAGGCTGGACATTTTCTTTTGAAAATGTGTGAAACTATTTACTGCAGACCCAGAAGATGAGTGGGTGACAGAAACGCTTGATTTTCTGACCAGGTATGTTTCCAATTATGTGTTTACTCCTCCCCTCATTTTTTTCAAGTGAGATGCCGGCGCTCAAACGAAGGCCCAAGCAGAGCCATCCTGAAGACATGTCAGATAATGGCTGTGACAATGAAAACGGTATCCTTGCTCAACGTGCTGCAAGACACAAAGCAGCGCAACTCTGTGCAATCGATGAGGCCGATGTAAGTCTTATGTCACTCTGCGCTTATTAGTTTTATTTATTACATCTACAGCAAACCAACAACGATCGTGGTGGCGGAATTCCACATCAACCATTGTCGCCACCCCCTTCATCTCCTGGAATTCGACCACTCAATGACATTGACGAGAGCCGCGAGTCGCCACTCAATGACCTCACTCCAAGTCCTGGGCCACGTAGCGATAATGGGAGTGGCCAATCCCCCTCTCCAGGACCACCACCTGCCAACCCTGCCCATCATCCTGTAAACCAGGCAACTGGACACCGTCCACTCATCCTGTGGTTTAGTGCAACCCAAAACGTCTCAGCTACTGCGCGTGTGCCTGAAACACAATCTCTCAACCCAGTTGGAGTATCGGGGGCGCCTAGATGCCCCCTTCCACCAGCACGGTTTGGGCCAACTCAGAACCATGACATCTCACCCACCCCAAGCATTCAATCTGCCCACCGCCGAACTCAGCCTCTCGAAACCACCAGTATGAACAGGCCCAGGACGCCAGACAATATGCAAGCTGCCCCCAAGCAGAAGATATCAATACCCACAAAGAAACCGACGAAAACAACAGCTTTGAGGAAGAGGACTGTACCATAACATTTTCTGCACTGTGTTCGTGTTGTGTAATTTTCTTTCGTCTAAATTGTACTATCATGCTGTTTGCTGTGCTCAATACAATGAATTCGACTCCTTTGTGGTATTTTGAACAGAAATTAATGGAAAGATCAAGCACCTTATCTGTCATTGTGACGGATTGTAATGCTTCCAATGGTCGCAATCTCATTCCTTGGCCTAGAAGGTATTCCCTGGTATGTTTTGGTTTCCATCTCTACAATGTATTCTAATGACTACCAACTCTCAAATCAGTTTCATTCTGGGGAATTCTTCTACTCCCTTGTGTGCTGTCCCACCTCCGGAAGCCCTGGCCATACTGGGAAGTCTTCTGGGTGTTTTAAGGGAAAGAGTCATATAATCGGCCCCTTTTCTGTGAGTCCCAATCCTTTTTAACTTTCCTTACAGTTCTGACTAGTATATGGGATTTGGGGCATATCTAGTCCTTTCTGGGGGCCTTATATACAATGGCACTTTTCGCCAATGTACCGAAGAACAGAAGGGGGACAAATATGACCATGTAACAAACATAAAGTGCTGGACCTCTGATCCTGACAATGGTATTATATTGCCAGATTCCCCCAATGTATGTTATCTTTGTTACAAAAACCATCCTTAAACTCACCAAATGTGTAGACACTATCACTTGTCAATGGAGTGATGCAGGCAATGTCCTCAGTGCGTCAGTCAGAGGTCAAAGCTTGGGAAGAGGAGATCACCCCTTGCGAGCCTGACAATTGAACAATTTGTCTCAGCTCACATACCCGCTTCCAGTAAAAGGTTTCCTTGATTCACTCAGCCAACGTTGAAATTTATCGTTCTTAGGCCTCGCGCACTGCAATGCCTGCAATCTGAAAGACAATCTTTGGCTCTGTTTAACTTACCTGTGGATCCCTTGGCTGTGGCAGGCAACAGTTCATTGGGGTTAGTGGGAATGGACATGGCTATAAAGCTTCGGGACCTGCAGTGCACATCAACTTGGCGACAATCACTCCCGAGTCCCGAGGATGGTGCTGGTGCGAAGTTTCTTCGTCTTTTCATATTCTTTTGCCAATGACTTATCCTGACTGATTTACAGGATTTACCCCCCAATAAGGCAATTAAGCTTATATAATGGCTGACTAATACAATCGGATTTACAAGGCCTCCTCCCCTCCTTCTGCGAGGAGTGCAGCACATGCTTGACGCTCTGGCATGGCTGCGGCAACCGCAATGGGACAAATTGATGGCTCTGGAGATCGCTGCATCCAAAAATAGCTTTAGCATTGTGCCTAAGCCCCGTTGTTCGGGTCCCCTTCCCTGCCTTTCCCACGTCTTCCCTCTCATCCCTTCAAGCTCTCCTACATTTCCTTGACACTTGGCCCTTGCCAAGAAAAATATATAAAGCCTCTCGGAGTGTAATATAGTGTGTATTGTCTAATCATCAGGAAAAACCTCATTTGCTGATCTGCAGTCATAAGCTGAAATGCATCAGAGTAAGCAAAAAATCTGCTGAGATAAGTTGCAAATAAGTTGCATAAGGTAAATCAGCCCAATTAGCCAGGTGTCCTAAATATTGGCACTGATTCTTCACTGATCATGACTTATTCATACAAATCAATTGTTCATCTGCTCAGGGAAAGTGGCCAATTTGTGACAATAAATCTTAGACACTGCTCAGAATTCTGGAATTCTATCAAGGATGGATCAAAAAAGCTAATATATTGGTGCATGACATTACAATAAGATAGATACTAGTTTAACACATCTGATCCAACATTGGCAGTGAACTACCTTTAATACAATGGAAATCATGGGCTCCAAACTCAAACATCATGACCAACCAGTAAATGCAAGGATAAAAGGAGAGGCAGGAGGAAACTGGGGATGAAATGACAACATCTAGGGGCGACATTGAGTTCTCCACTAAACATAAGCAAATTGTGACTACTTACTATTATCACCCATCTGTCGTCATCCAACCAGACATCTAGGACACCGAATGTCAACCTGAGGCGGTACATCAATCAACAGGCAGGGACTTACTAGTAGCAAGCTAAGATGGCGGCTGCATCTGCATTCAACCAAAATCAGGTAAACGGATTTGAGATATTGACGTGACATATACCTGACTTCTCCTTCATTGAAGAACACAGCCTCGAGTCAAACAACTATGATGAAAATCAACAAACTAGTAAACGACAGTGACAACAAGCTTACCTTGCACTGCGCTGCAGCTTGAGAATGACCACAGCCAGTGAACGAAAGAAGAGAAGAGTCCACCTAACAGAGTACACCCCCTTACTGAAAATCAGGGCGGGTAATTAAGGGGACATGGGAAGTTCATACCAAAATGGGCGCCATGTCACAGTGCAGCAAGTAGGTTGAGAGCCACATTGACACAGGTGGAGGAAGAAGTGCAGTGGGCTTCCAACTCACTAATGCAAGGTTGAGGCAGAGGCCGATGTGTGGGATGAGCTGTGGAGTACTTGCACAGTGCAGACCACTGCCAGTAGGCCGATGGGTGATTCCTTGCGAGGTGGTGGGAGGAAGGACAAACAACCTGCAATACCACGAACTGTGTACAAGGATGATGGGAGGCCTTGACATGAATAAGAGGAACGGAGGGATGGGTTAGAAAACTCATGACAGAGAACAGCGGGGAAGATATGTATGTGGTCATTGTTACACTTTTGTGCTCCCAGTGTTCATGCATCTCCAACAGCGGCAGTGTGCCTTTATACCCCAGTGCTGAGGAAACAGAAATGTCAATGGATTTGCATTGATCTCAGAGCTATGTACGGGAGGTAGTGTGGCGCTGACTAGATCTGTGGGACTTGAGGAGAGGGACGTGGGGTTGTGTTGGTGGCTACATCTGCCGCGATTGAGGATTATGGAGGAGGTGGATGTGGGTTATTGACGCCGTTTGAGATGGAAGCAGACGTGCAGAAGGGCGGTGTTGACCATATTCAAGGTGATAGAGGAGGCAGATATAGGGCAACATCAACAACTTCGGTGGCATAGGTTGAGGTGGTGGTGTGTGCCAGCTGTATCATGAGTGGTTGCTTGTGAGGTGGTGGGGAGAGGAAGAGAAAATGAAGATGTTTGAGCGATGAGAACTTCCATGTTGGGACTTCAACATGACCACATGATATCAGAGTTCCAACGAACTTACAATAAATCACCCACCGTCATATCTGTCCTCTCAATGCCTCAAGAAAGCACATTTCATTGTGCTCCTTTACTTTATCTTGCTGATCTAGGTGTATTTACAGAAATTTCACGACATGAACGAATACAAACAGCATCACGTCATGTGCCCCCTTCCAATTTGAAGGTTGTGGGCCAATGTTTAGACTCTCAAATGATCTGCAGGTAGACAGAGCAGGAGGTGAAACCTGGGAGACCTACAAGGTGAATCATGAAACAAGTCTACACAACTCATTTCACTCCCCTCTTTTTCACTGCTCAACCTGCAACTCACCCACTGAAGCTAGGTCCACCTGCGACAACATTGTCAACTGTGCTCCATCATGCCCCCGCCTCTCGGTGCCCACCCCAACACCCAACGGCCCCGACTTCAATGACAATACAGTGCCACCTCAACAACAAGCAGCAGCACTGGTTGCTAATGCTCATATGGCAGCTAATGATAAACATCAGCGCCACCTCCTCTCGACACAGGACAGTGTGTCGAACCCAACACTAATCCCCTGAATCCAAAAAACTCGAACCCAGCTGCCCATCCCATTTGCCTCATTGTCTCCAGCATTCACAAAAGCCCAGTGCCCGTGTTGTATTCGCAAACGTCTAACAGGTAAGTTATTTCCTGTCAACATGAATAACTGTATGACAACATACCTGAATAACAGCTAGCTCAATTCATCCGAGATAGGAAGGAGGGGATGGGTCTAGGGAGGAGGTTGACACTCGTAAGAATATTTTCATGACTGCAGGATATTCTGGACTCACTGTGTTTCTCAGCTGTCATTGACACCATCCACTCTCCTTCCCCTCATTTCTCACATTGGTGGCAGCACTGAGCCTGTCCATGGGGATATGAACCTGACTGGCAATGTTCGTTGATGGTTGTGTGGGATTCGACATCAGCAGTGGCAAGGATGGGTAGGAGAAAGCGGAGCTACAAAGAAAATGGTAAGTAGTCAAAGCTACTTGTTGATTCGACGAGCAGGCCCTGTAACAAGCAGCTAACTGAAAGTCAAGTCATGTTTTAGAACTTATAACTACTTAGTGGTGATAGGGTATATTCCTGGCTGTTGGCCCTCGTCACTACACATGCACTCTTTTGTACTTGAATTTCTCTTAAATACTCTTTTTTGACCAATTCCCATACATTGCTGTGTAGTTGGATTTGCAATGCATCAGTGAATAATGAACCAAAATAAGCATCTAATAAGTGACTGACCTGATACATCAGTTAATAATGAACAAGAATAAGTATCTAATAAGTGACTGGCCTGCTGACCATTGGCTGATGCATCATTAACTTGAGCTGATTTCTGTAGGTCAGTCAAAATCAGCTTGCCCCCCTACTTACTGAGGCTGATTCAAACTAATTTCCACAAATCAGCAAATGGGGTTTTTCCTGATAATAAAGCTGTTTTGTGGTCCCAATAAGCAAAGATTGCTTTAATAAAATGGAAAATATACCTGGTTCACTCACATAAGTGGCATAAGTAGCCATAAGTACTTATGTGTGAGTAATTTACTGTAAATCAGCTTGATTTACAGAATTTACAGCAAACCCGAGCTGGTTCACGATGCTGTTTGCTTATTTTCGGTTTCTTGGGGTCCCTTGATCTTGTTATGCTTATTCAGCTCATGAACACATGGCTGTTTGATGCCAAGTCCCTGTAAAAAGAATATGAGAGGCCTTTTTTGAGCTCTCTGCACTTGTATTCACAGTAACTATTTTTTTCTTTTCAATTTACAGGCTTGAAGAGCTTTAAGGCTCGAAAATGGCTTTTTTTGCAATGTTAAAAAGTCCAAAACGGCCGCACAATGTGACTATCATTTCACAGCACTGCTTGCCACACCAAGATTCTCACTTCCTGCTGCCTTTGCTTTCAAATTTCGTGGGTTCTCGCATCTAGGGATTGTCAAGGGTATTGAAACCCATGTGGGTTGCGGGTAGGGTACACTGGGGTAAGGGTACGGGTTGGATTTTCCAACCCTCCTCATACCCACACCCCTGGCATGGGTTGGTGGGTTACCCATTGGTTACCCACCAAGTTGAACATTGGTTTTCGATCGGAGTTTTGATCTCGCTTTCCATGGTTCCACCACTCCTATAACGTCCCTCTGGGCTCCAAAAATGCGAAAGGGCACAGTCAAGGTCAAGTAACTTGTTTATAACTCTCCTCCTCTATGCATGCTAACCTTTTTAATTCCTTTTAGGTCCATCCACACTGCCATGTGGCCTCTCCCCTCCAACGAGGGATGTAGGCCACCCAATGTCAATGTCGACAGATTTCAGGAGGGCGTGCAGGTTTTGGCCAGGTGGAAGACATCAGAGGAGACCTGTGGTATGGGACACCCACAAGGTATGTGAGACTGCATCCTGCACACAGAACAATGCTAACATTTCCCCTCAAGCACCCTTTCAACACTATTCCCCACTCCTCCACCTCCCTCGCATCCAAAAGCGAGCTGGAGGTGGATCTTTATGGCATTTTGGTGGTGCTCTCATGTTGTCCACTTCCCTTTCAGGCAAGAGCGAGCTGGAAGTGCATTTTTATGATGTTTTGGCACAACTCCCAACACCTCCATCCTCCTTCCTCACAGGTGAGCATTCTCGTATCCTCCACCTCCCTCGTGAGCAGCGGATGTCGTTTTGACACCATCCTCACCTCCACCTCCCTTGCATGCAAGATGATGAGCATGCTGGTAAACCCCACTTAGTGCTTACACCAAATTTATAACCTTGGAAGACTGCATGGCAGTGTCAATTGACACTCGCACTGCACTTGCGAGGTTTATTGGTTGGCTTTGGGCAGATACCTGGGAACGGGTCTGGGTACCCCTGGGTATTTGGAAACCCTTACCCGAACCCATCGAAACCTGTACCCTTGGGGCAGGTGCAGGTTTTCACGGGTGTGGGTACAGGTTGCCCTGGAATACCCGAGGGTTACCCATGACAATCCCTACTCGCATCAGGGTCTCCACCTGATTTACCGCTCTGGTGGTCCGGGCATAAATCAGAACAAATAAGCATACTTATCCAGATATTTATTGCCATGTGTGCAACAATGCAAAGGAAGACCCTGATGTGGCCAGACATCTTGCTTCATTCAGGATTAACATTCAAACATTGACAAAAACCAAGAAGAGTATGACAGAACTCATATGTCTGACTTGTACCTCTGTGGTGTGCTCGATTCTGACTTGGCAACAGCAAATCAAACAAAATCTGAAATACAACTTTTCCCTGACTGGAACCCTTGAGCCCATATTCAGACCTGGTCTAACGGGTCTCGCCGATCTCAGAAATAGGCAAGCAATTTTGACAGACAAATTGTCCTTCCTTTAATAATGCCTCAAAATTGCCACTTGGCTTCAGTCCTACAAATGATCTTCTCCCTTCCTGCATTCGAGATGCAATACTCTGGTTCAGGACATGCCAAGACATGTCCTGTTGCTCTCCTGGCAGATTGTGTGGAATTTCAAATGTGTAAGGTTGCAGATGGCCTTCTCAGTGAGCGGTACTCCCACCCGGCTCACTCAACAACACTGAACACCATGGGCGAGGCACTTCAACACCCATCGCCTATGCCAGTTTTCCAAGCTGGTGTAAAGCCTGCAAGCTTTAAAGCACTGATTGGGAAGGGACATAAGGAGTTTGCAACGATGAGGCAGCAAGATGCTGAGGAATTCTTTACGCATTTGATTATGGCTTTGAGGAGGGATGGACAAAAGTACAAGGAAAGAAGCAAGCAAGGTATGGCACTTTGACTTGACCTTGCCAATAGCTTTTCTTCACTTTGATGATGTATAGATCCCACAATGATCTTCATGTATGCTATGGAACAATGTCCACCTGTATATGCTACTTTCATGTATCAGTACTTGGTAGTTACCAAACTACTTGATACATGTATAGTGGTAGTTGCCAACCACCCAAAAAACCCAGTAAAACAGGGTGCTCGCCGGGATGCCGGGGTGAGGTAGGATTACTAATTTCATCCTTTGGGTGAGCGGGTATGATGGTTAGAATGGCCGAGGGTGCCGGATGAGGGGGCGGGGGTGTGTAATAGGGCAGGACTTGTTGGGTGGGGGTTGGGGACACCGGTAAATAGATATAAACAATGCCAGATGTGGTAGGCGGGTGGTTGTGCTCGCTGTTGCGCACGTTGAGGGGGAATTTTGGGCGGGATATTTTATATTTGGGTATATACGGGTTATATACATCCATCTGGGATGTTTTAGCGCCAGAGGGGACGCGGGAGGGAGCGAAAAAGCGCTCAACAACGCGTCCCAGAAGTCCGGGTTCCCAATTAGGTAAGCAGTGCCAGCTGGGCTTGCTCGGGCTCGGTTTTGCTCCTGGGCTCGTTGTGCTCGGTTTTTCATAGAACAAAAGTGTATATAGCTAGGTACAGTGTATTCACATGTAATCTAGTGTTTTATAAATGTCTAGGTAGGCGAGAATGGCTGGATGGCTCAGGATGGGTTTGGATGACGTTCCTAATTAAGATCTTTTGCTTATCTTATCTTAGATAACATTTCAGTTCAT